>Ga0209344_10000274_pt1 | contig 101112 bp, 112 predicted proteins | sample Cruoilmetagenom6_FD_187293 | JGI IMG/M metagenome (GOLD analysis project Ga0209344, IMG submission 187293) | Oil polluted marine microbial communities from Coal Oil Point, Santa Barbara, California, USA - Santa Barbara Oil Seep Sample 6 (SPAdes)... | ecosystem: Environmental > Aquatic >...
TCTTAAAATTAAATTTTGCTGTTCTGATATTCCGTTAGCAATATTTAATTTTAAGATGCCTGCCTTTGTTTGTATTCCTAGCCCTATACCAGCACTGTATAGGTTTTGTTCTATGTTTAACGTTTGGTTTTGAAAATACCCAAAATCAAGGATGCTGTGTATATACAAACCGCTGTTAAAACGGTATCGATATTCTGTGTTGAGTGTAGACAGAAGAGAAGCATCAATACTATTTTCGTTAAAGCCTCTTATACTATTAATGCCGCCGAATCTAAATAGTTCGTTTGTAATGTATGTTTCACTGAAAAGAACATCGGTCTTGTTTCTTATAAATATGGAGTTATTAAGGTTTAAGTTGAAGATAGTGCTTGCTAATACGGATAGTTTTATTTGGTCTTCACTAGTATTTTCTAGTTCGCGAGACCCGATTTCCGAGTCAAGTGTTAGCTCTGTTTTTATAGGGAATAACGCATCGCCTTGTCGTTTAATAAACGAAGCGCCAGCGATGAAAAAACGGGAGTTGAAATCTTCTACTGTGCTGCCTACTTCAATTTCATCAAGAAGGTTGCTGGATTCATATCCTTTGTAACCTATATGCGCATTTGATACTGGGTTTATTTGGTAATTAAGCCGTGCCTGCTGTTCTGTAGTTACAAAAGTACTGTCTCGTTTAAAAATTTTTAGTTCTCCACTAATCCCGAAAGGTGTTCTAAAGAGGTAGGGTAAGGTGGCTTTTACTCTGAAGTTTTGCTGATCACTGCCATCTGACTTATAATTAATGAGGAGTTGCTCTCCGTAATTAAGATTATTATTTAGTTCTAGATTTAAATAGCCGTTAAATTGAAGTCTTTGTGTGTCTTCATCGGTAGCAAAACCTAAAATACCGTCAAAAAGATTGTTATTTTGTTTTTCAATATAAAAGTATGCTGTTGTTGTTTCTTTTCTAAATAATACCTCTGGTGCTTTGGTGGTTTTGGCAAATCCTAAATTGTTGATTGCTGTGTTTTGTTCTTTTAGTTTTTCTTTATCGAAAGTCTTACCGGTTTTTGCTCCAGCATAATATTTCAGGAATGATTTTGGGAATTTTTCATACCCTTTTACTGCCAATGAGTCTAATGATCTTTTTTGGCCAGACTCAAATTCGAGCATTGCTGAAAGGTGATTTTCTTCAACTTGTAAATTTGAAAGATTCAAGGTAGCAAATGCATTTCCTTCTTCAGTTTTTAAAGCGTTCAATTTTTGAAGGGATGCTTCAGTCGTTTCAAAAGGAAGAATGAAATAGGTTTCTGTAACTTCTGAAGCAATTTTTTGTAATTCCTTTCTGCTGAAAAAAACATCATTATAATATACCTTAATATATTGATATTTTTTTCCGAATAAATAATCCGCAATGTAAGTGCTGTCGTTTTTTTTGATCAGGCTTTTTAATTTGCTTTCAATAAAACCCAAGCGCTCTATTTTTTGTGGCAGGGTGTCAACTTCTTTTTGTAAAGAGTTGTAATCTTTAAAAGTATTAGTAATAAAAAGGCTGTCTTTTAATTCTTTTGAAATAGGTCTCTCAGCAGAAATTTCCAAATACAGAGTTTGCGACAAAGCAGATGTCGAACTTATTGTTGTTATAATTAGGAGTGAAAATATGTATAAAAAATTCTTCAAAAAAAGTATACTATTACAGTTGTAAAGCTAACGTTCTATATGGTGTTTTACTATGCAATTTTCAAAATAATAAAAAAAGCACTGAAAATTAAGCTGGTAACGTTTGATTAATTCATTTTAATTTTTACCTTTGCACACCCTTTTAAAAAAGGGTATTTTATATTACATAAGTATAATACATATTTTATATGCCAACAATTTCACAATTAGTACGAAAAGGAAGAACCAAAATAACCAAGAAGAGTAAATCGGCTGCTTTGGATTCGTGCCCTCAAAGAAGAGGGGTTTGTACGCGTGTTTATACTACTACACCTAAAAAACCAAACTCTGCTATGCGTAAAGTAGCAAGGGTAAGGTTGACAAATGGTAAGGAAGTAAACGCATACATCCCTGGAGAAGGTCACAATCTACAAGAGCACTCGATAGTATTGGTTAGAGGTGGAAGGGTAAAAGATTTACCGGGAGTTAGGTATCACATTGTTCGTGGAGCGTTAGACACCGCTGGTGTTGAAGGCCGAACGCAACGTAGATCTAAGTACGGAGCTAAACGCCCTAAGAAGTAATTAAAAACTTTTAAAAAGAAGACATGAGAAAAAGACAGGCCAAGAAAAGACCACTTTTACCAGATCCAAGGTTTAACGACCAATTGGTAACACGTTTTGTGAACAACATGATGTGGGATGGAAAAAAGTCGGTGGCTTTTAAAGTATTTTACGATGCGATTGACATTGTAGAAGAGAAAAAAACAGACGATGAGAAAACAGGATTGGAGCTTTGGAAAGAAGCTTTGTCTAACGTTATGCCTCACGTAGAAGTTCGTAGTCGTAGAGTTGGTGGGGCAACCTTCCAAATCCCTATGCAAATACGAGCAGACCGTAAAATTTCAACAGCTATGAAGTGGTTGATTCTTTTTGCGCGTAAAAGAAACGAAAAATCAATGCCACAAAAGTTAGCGGCAGAGATATTGGCAGCTGCAAAAGAAGAAGGCACCGCGGTTAAAAAGCGTACTGATACGCATAGAATGGCCGAAGCAAATAAAGCATTCTCACATTTCAGATTCTAAATAAAATGGCACAAAGAGATTTAAAATTTACAAGAAATATAGGTATTGCTGCGCATATTGATGCCGGTAAAACTACAACAACAGAGCGTGTTCTGTATTATACAGGTGTAAGTCACAAAATTGGTGAAGTACATGATGGTGCAGCAACAATGGACTGGATGGAACAAGAGCAGGAGCGAGGTATTACAATTACTTCGGCTGCGACTACTTGTACTTGGAAGTTCCCAATGGAAAATGCAAAAGAACTGCCTGAAACTAAAGATTACCACTTTAATATTATCGATACTCCTGGTCACGTTGACTTTACGGTAGAGGTAAACCGTTCTTTACGTGTATTGGACGGTTTGGTATTCTTGTTTAGTGCGGTGGATGGTGTTGAGCCACAATCTGAAACTAACTGGAGACTTGCAGATAACTATAAAGTACCAAGAATTGGTTTTGTAAACAAAATGGACCGTCAAGGGTCTAACTTTTTAGGAGTTTGCCAGCAAGTAAAAGACATGTTGAAGTCTAACGCTGTGCCAATTGTTTTAAATATTGGTGAAGAGGGTGACTTTAAGGGGATTATCGACCTTGTTAAAAACCGTGCTGTAGTTTGGCATGATGAAACACAAGGATCAACATTTGATGTTATCGAAATTCCTGAAGAATTAAAAGCTGAAGCAAGAAAGTATCGTGCGCTTCTTATTGAAGAAGTAGCTGCGTATGACGAAAACTTGCTTGAGAAATTTATGGAGGATGAAGACTCTATTACTGAAGATGAAGTGCACGCTGCGCTTCGAGCTGCTGTAATGGATATGTCTATTATCCCAATGATTTGCGGCTCTGCCTTTAAAAACAAAGGTGTACAGTTCTTGTTAGATGCTGTATGTCGTTATTTGCCTTCTCCTATGGATAAAGAGGGTATTGTAGGGGTGAATCCTGATACTGAAGAAGAAGAAATTCGTAAGCCTGATGTAACTGCACCATTTGCAGCATTAGCGTTTAAAATTGCTACTGATCCTTTTGTGGGTCGTTTAGCGTTCTTCCGTGCGTACTCAGGTCGTTTAGATGCAGGTTCTTATGTGTTGAATAACCGCTCTCAGAAAAAAGAACGTATTTCTCGTATTTACCAAATGCACTCTAATAAGCAAAATGCTATCGAGTATATCGAAGCAGGAGATATTGGGGCAGCTGTTGGTTTTAAAGATATTAAAACAGGAGATACGCTTACTGATGAAAAACATCCAATTGTTTTAGAATCTATGGACTTCCCAGATCCCGTAATTGGTATCGCTGTGGAGCCAAAAACTAAAGCAGATGTAGATAAGTTAGGTATGGCATTGGCTAAGTTGGCTGAAGAAGATCCAACATTCCAAGTACGTACCGATGAAGCTTCTGGCCAAACTATTATTTCTGGTATGGGTGAGCTTCACTTAGATATTATTGTAGACCGTCTTAGACGTGAGTTTAAGGTAGAGGTAAGCCAAGGGCAACCACAAGTTGAGTACAAAGAAGCGGTTACGCGTAAAGCGGATCACAGAGAAACGTACAAAAAACAATCTGGTGGTCGTGGTAAATTTGCTGACATTGTATTTACATTAGAGCCGGCAGAAGAAGGAAAAGACGGATTAGAATTTGTTTCTACTATAAAAGGTGGTAACGTTCCTAAGGAATTTATACCTTCTATTGAAAAAGGCTTTAAAATGGCTATGCAAAATGGACCATTAGCTGGATACGAAGTAGAAGCGATGAAAGTTACTTTAACAGATGGTTCATACCACGATGTGGATTCCGATCAACTATCGTTTGAGCTTGCTGCAAAATTAGGATTTAAAAATGCTGCAAAAGCTGCAAAAGCTGTAATAATGGAGCCTGTTATGAAGCTGGAAGTGTTAACTCCAGAAGAAAATATGGGTGATATTGTAGGAGATCTTAACCGTCGCCGTGGACAAATGAGTAGTATGGGTGACCGTGCAGGTGCCAAAGTTGTTAAGGCTGAAGTACCACTTTCTGAAATGTTTGGTTATGTAACCACATTAAGAACATTGTCTTCAGGTCGTGCAACTTCAACAATGGAATTTTCACATTACGCTGAAACTCCTTCACATATTTCAGAAGAAGTAATCGCAGCAGCAAAAGGAACCGCTAACGTATAACAGATCAGAATGAGTCAAAAAATCAGAATAAAGCTAAAATCTTACGATCACAATTTAGTGGACAAATCTGCTGAAAAAATCGTAAAGACAGTAAAGAGCACAGGTGCAGTAGTAACAGGGCCAATCCCGTTACCAACGCATAAAAAGATATTTACCGTTCTACGTTCACCACACGTTAACAAGAAGAGTAGAGAGCAATTTCAATTAAGTTCTTATAAAAGACTATTGGATATCTACAGTTCTTCTTCAAAAACAATTGACGCTCTAATGAAGTTAGAGTTGCCAAGTGGTGTAGAAGTAGAGATTAAGGTGTAAGTAAAACATCATCGACAGCTTAATAAGCCCTATGTGCTTGCTGAGCGAAGTCGAAGTAAAAATGTCCTGCGCTCGTAAGCAAGGGAAAAACGGAAAACAAGATAACATTCGGGGTCGAATTTATTTTGGCCCCGTTTGCTTTGAAATAAAAACAATAAACGAAGGAGGGATGTAGGCACCGATGATCTACATTCTAAAATTCATAATTTTTAATTATATAAATATGTCTGGGTTAATTGGAAAAAAGATAGGGATGACCAGCCTTTTTGACGAGAACGGAAAAAACATTCCGTGCACCGTTATAGAAGCAGGGCCCTGTGTTGTTACCCAAGTCAGAACCGAAGAGGTTGACGGGTACAAAGCCCTTCAACTTGGTTTCGATGACAAAAAGACTGCTAATAAAGCCTCTGAGGGCCATGCTAAAAAAGCTGGAACTGTTGCTAAGCGTCGTGTTGTTGAATTCCAAGGATTTGAAGAGGATTTTAAATTAGGTGACAATGTCACCGTTGAACACTTTGCTGAAGGCGAGTTCGTGGATGTTGCAGGAACAAGCAAGGGTAAAGGATTTCAAGGAGTTGTAAAACGTCACGGTTTTGCTGGTGTGGGTCAAGCTACGCACGGTCAGCACAACAGGCTAAGAGCTCCTGGTTCTATTGGTGCAGCATCGTATCCTGCGAGAGTTTTCAAAGGAATGCGAATGGGCGGCCAAATGGGAAGTGAAAAAGTGAAAGTACAAAACCTAAAAGTATTGAAAGTAGTTCCTGAAAAGAATTTACTTGTAGTGAAAGGCTGTGTGCCAGGTCACAAAAATGCTTATGTAACGATTCAGAAATAATGAAGGTAGCAGTATTAGATAAAACCGGAAAAGACACAGGTAGAAAGATAGAACTTTCTAAGGATGTGTTTGGAATAGAGCCTAGTAAACACGCTGTATATCTTGATGTAAAGCAATACCTTGCCAATCAAAGACAGGGTACGCATAAAGCAAAAGAGCGTGCAGAGATTGTGGGGAGTACTCGCAAGATTAAAAAACAAAAAGGTACGGGTACCGCTCGTGCTGGTAGTATAAAGTCGCCTATTTTTAAAGGTGGAGGTAGAGTATTTGGTCCAAGACCAAGAAACTACTCCTTTAAATTGAATAAAAGTCTTAAGCGTTTAGCGCGCCGTTCGGCCCTAACAATGAAGGCAAATAATAAGGCGATTGTTGTGTTAGAAGACCTGCAAATGGATGCTCCAAAAACAAAAGATTTTACTTCAGTTCTAAAGAGTTTAGGATTAGAAGATAAAAAATCTTTGTTTGTGTTGGGAGAGTCAAATAATAATGTATATTTGTCGTCTCGCAATTTGAAAGGAACTGAAGTTGTAAGTAACTCACAATTAAGTACTTATCAAATAATGAATGCAAACAGTATTGTGCTGTTTGAGGGTTCTTTGGAAGGAATTGAACAAAACTTAAGTAAATAGAAGCAAGATGAATATCTTAATAAAACCTATTATTACGGAAAAAGCTACAAAAGATGCGGAAGATAATAACCGTTACGGATTTGTAGTGAACCCACAGGCGAACAAGGTAGAAATCAAAAAAGCAGTTGAGGCTGCTTATGAAGTTTCTGTTGAAAAAGTTCGCACAATGAATGTCCGCCCGGATCGCCGAACTCGTTATACGAAAACAGGCATCCAGACTGGTAAAACAAATGCTTATAAAAAAGCAATTGTACAGGTGGCGGAAGGTGATACAATAGATTTTTACAGTAATATGTAAGCTGTTGCTTACATTAAATTAGACAAAACATGTCAGTAAGAAAATTAAAACCTATCACTCCTGGACAGCGATTTAGAGTTGTAAATGGGTATGACGCCATCACAACTGATAAGCCGGAGAAAAGTTTACTTGCTCCGATAAAAAAGTCCGGAGGTAGAAACAGTCAAGGAAAGATGACTATGCGCTATTTAGGTGGTGGTCATAAAAAGAGATATCGAGTAATCGATTTTAAGCGCGACAAGCAGGGGGTTCCTGCTACTGTTGCAACAATTGAATACGATCCTAACCGTACTGCGTTTATTGCATTAGTTAATTACCAAGATGGTGAAAAACGATATGTAATCGCACAAAACGGTCTTCAGGTAGGGCAAAATATCGTTTCAGGTGAGAAAACTACACCAGATATCGGTAATGCAATGACCCTTGCCAATATTCCTTTAGGTACTATTATTTCCTGTATAGAATTACGTCCTGGTCAAGGAGCTGTTATGGCTCGTAGTGCTGGTGCTTTTGCTCAGCTTATTGCTAGAGAAGGGAAATACGCTACTATAAAATTGCCTTCAGGCGAAATCCGAATGATCTTAACTACTTGTATGGCTACAATTGGAGCTGTGTCTAACAGTGATCACCAACTTATGGTCGGTGGTAAAGCTGGTAGAACAAGATGGTTAGGTAGAAGACCTCGTACAAGACCAGTGGTGATGAACCCGGTTGATCACCCAATGGGTGGTGGTGAAGGTAAATCTTCTGGAGGACACCCTCGTTCTCGTAAAGGTCTTCCTGCAAAAGGATACAAGACTCGTAAGAGGACTAAAGCTAGTAATAAATACATTATAGAACGTAGAAAGAAATAAGTTATGGCAAGATCGTTAAAAAAAGGACCTTACGTTCACTATAAGTTAGAACAGAAAGTAGAACAGAATGTGGCTTCAAATAAGAAGACCGTGATCAAAACTTGGTCTCGTTCCTCTATGATAACTCCAGATTTTGTTGGTCAAACCATCGCAGTACATAATGGGCGTCAATTCGTTCCTGTATATGTAACTGAGAATATGGTAGGACATAAATTAGGCGAATTTTCACCTACAAGATCATTCCGTGGTCACGCAGGTGCTAGAAACAAAGGAAAAAAATAATAAGCCATGGGAGTTCGTAAAAGAGAAAGAGCAGAGCAAATCAAGGAAGCAAAGAAAACACAGTACTTTGCTAAATTGAATAATTGCCCTACATCACCAAGAAAAATGCGATTAGTTGCAGATTTAATCCGTGGTGAAAAGGTAGGTAAAGCACTTAATATATTAAGATTTAACAAAAAAGAAGCTTCAGGGCGTTTGGAAAAACTATTGCTTTCAGCCATTGCAAATTGGCAAGCAAAAAATGAAGAAGCTTCTGTAGAAGATGCTGATCTTTTTATAAAAGAAATACGCGTAGATAGTGGTACAATGTTGAAGAGACTTCGCCCTGCACCACAAGGACGCGCGCACAGAATTAGAAAACGTTCCAATCATGTTACAATGATACTTGGAGCTAACGATAACACACAAAGCTAATATAAATGGGACAGAAAACAAATCCAATCGGTAACCGCTTAGGTATCATTAGAGGATGGGAATCCAACTGGTACGGAGGCAACGACTACGGTGATAAATTAGCCGAAGACGATAAGATTAGAAAGTACATTCACGCTCGTTTAAGTAAAGCTAGTGTGTCTAGGGTAATCATTGAGCGTACCCTTAAGCTTGTAACCGTTACCATAACCACCGCACGTCCAGGTATTATTATCGGGAAAGGCGGCCAGGAAGTGGACAAGCTTAAAGAAGAGCTCAAAAAAATTACCGGAAAAGAGGTACAGATCAATATTCATGAGATTAAAAGACCTGAATTAGACGCTCATTTAGTAGGTGCTAGTGTTGCAAGACAAATTGAAAATAGAATTTCATACCGTCGAGCAATAAAAATGGCGATTGCGGCTGCAATGCGAATGAACGCTGAAGGTATCAAAATTGAGATCTCTGGACGATTAAATGGAGCTGAAATGGCTCGTAATGAATCGTACAAAGAAGGTCGTATCCCGCTTTCAACATTTAGAGCAGACATTGACTATGCTTTAGTAGAGGCTCAAACTACCTATGGTAAGTTGGGTGTTAAAGTATGGATTATGAAAGGCGAAGTGTATGGAAAAAGAGACCTTTCCCCGTTAGTTGGATTATCCAAAAAAGGAGGAAAAGGATCGGGACGAGGTGGAAACAAATCACGTCGCAGAAAGTAATTTTTTAAAAAGAAGAACATGTTACAACCTAAGAGAACAAAATACCGTAAACAACAAAAGGGTCGCATGAAAGGCAACGCTGGACGTGGACACCGATTGTCTAACGGTACCTTTGGTATTAAATCTTTAGATTCAAAATTTGTGACAGCTCGTCAAATAGAAGCTGCACGTATTGCCGCTACTCGTTATATGAAAAGAGAAGGTTCTATCTGGATTATGATATTCCCAGATAAGCCGATTACTAAAAAGCCTCTTGAAGTACGTATGGGTAAAGGTAAAGGTGCCGTAGAATATTACGCAGCTGTAGTAAAACCTGGTCGAATTATGTTTGAAGTTTCTGGTGTGCCAATGGCAACCGCTAAAGAAGCATTACGTTTGGCAGCACAAAAGCTACCCGTACGAACAAAATTTGTAATGTCTAGAGATTATCAAGAATAATTTTTGAAATTGTCACTATGAAACAATCAGAAATAAAAGAAGCATCAACAGTAGAGTTACAAGAACAACTTGCTGAATCGACTAAGGCATATACAGACCTTAAAATGGCTCATACCATTTCACCGTTGGAAAATCCAATTCAATTAAGAGGGCAGCGCAGAAGCATTGCCAGAATTGCGACCGAACTAACTAAAAGAGAAGTGCAATAACAGTACGAAGCTGAAAGATGGAAATAAAAAGAAACTTAAGAAAAGAACGTATAGGTGTAGTAACCAGTAACAAAATGGAGAAATCCATCGTAGTTGCTGAAACTAAGAAAATGAAACACCCTATGTACGGAAAATTCGTGCTGAAAACGAAGAAATACGTAGCGCACGATGAGACAAACGACTGCAACGAAGGTGATACTGTAAAGATCATGGAAACACGACCTTTAAGTAAAACCAAATGTTGGAGATTAGTAGAAATAATTGAAAGAGCGAAGTAATCATGATACAGCAAGAATCAAGACTTAGAGTAGCAGACAACACCGGTGCTAAGGAAGTACTTACCATCCGTGTGTTAGGCGGTACAAAAAAGAGATATGCTTCCATTGGGGACAAAATTGTAGTTTCAGTAAAAGAAGCTACCCCTAACGGAAACATTAAAAAAGGTGCCGTTTCTACAGCAGTAGTGGTACGTACCGTGAAAGAAGTTAGACGACCAGATGGATCATATATCCGTTTCGACGATAATGCTTGTGTACTTTTAGGCCCTCAAGGGGAAATGAGGGGAACACGTGTTTTCGGTCCTGTAGCCAGAGAGCTTCGTGATAGACAATTTATGAAAATAGTATCATTAGCACCTGAAGTGCTATAATAGATAATAAGATGGCAAAGCTTAAAATAAAATCAGGCGATACAGTAGTAGTTACTGCCGGAGAGCACAAAGGCTCAGAAGGTAAAGTGATGAAGGTGATGCTTGACAAAAACAAAGCAATAGTAGAAGGAGTAAACACGGTTAAGAAACATGAGAAGCCGAGTGCGGCAAATCCTCAAGGTGGAATTTCCGAAAAAGAAGCTCCTATTCACATTTCAAACCTATCATTGGTAGATCCTAAAAGTGGAAAAGCAACACGAGTAGGTTATAGAATGGAAGATGGAAAGAAAGTACGATTTGCTAAAAAATCAAATCAAGTATTATAGTTATGGCATATACACCAAGACTTAAAGAAGAGTACAAGGGCAAAGTAGTAAGCGCCCTTACAGATGAATTTGGTTACACAAACGTAATGCAAGTTCCAAAACTAGAACGCATTGTTGTGTCTCGTGGAGTTGGAGCTGCTGTAGCCGATAAAAAATTGATCGAGTATTCCGTAGAAGAATTATCAAAAATCACAGGGCAAAGAGCTGTTGCAACAATTTCAAAGAAAGATGTTGCCACTTTTAAACTTAGAAAAGGGATGCCTATTGGTGCGAAAGTTACCTTACGTGGTGAGCGTATGTATGAGTTTTTAGATAGACTTATTACAAGTGCATTGCCTAACGTACGTGATTTTAACGGAATCAACGCAACTGGTTTTGATGGAAGAGGGAATTATTCATTAGGAATAACAGAACAAATTATCTTCCCAGAAATCAATATCGATAAAATCAAGAAGATTGAAGGTATGAATATTACCTTTGTAACTTCTGCTGAAACCGATAAAGAAGCGAAATCATTACTAACAGAACTAGGAATACCTTTTAAAAAGAACTAAGATGGCTAAAGAATCAATGAAAGCCCGTGAGGTTAAGAGACAAAAAATGGTAAAAAAGTACGCTGAAAAACGTCAAGCTTTGAAAGAAGCTGGCGATTGGGAAGGTCTACAAAAATTACCAAAAAACTCTTCACCAGTACGTTTGCACAACCGTTGTAAATTGACCGGACGACCTAAAGGGTATATGAGACAATTTGGAATTTCACGTGTAATGTTTCGTGAAATGGCAAACAATGGTTTAATCCCTGGAGTTAGAAAAGCAAGTTGGTAACAACATAAACAGTTAGTAGGTTTGGGAACACCAAAAACCACTATCGTAAATAACTAAAAATGAATATAGATCCAATATCAGATTTTCTAACAAGAGTTAGAAACGCCGTAAAGGCAGGACACCGTGTTGTAGAGATACCCGCATCAAACCTTAAAAAGGAGATTACAAAAATCCTTTTTGATCAAGGGTATATCTTAAGCTATAAATTTGAAGACGATAAAGGGCCGCAAGGAACTATCAAAATCGCTTTAAAATATGATAAGCTTACAAAAGATCCGGTAATTAAAAAGATTCAAAGAATTAGTAAACCAGGTTTACGTAAATATGCAAGTTCTTCAACTATACCACGTATATTAAATGGACTGGGTATTGCAATTGTTTCTACTTCACATGGAGTAATGACAGGAAAGCAAGCTCAAGAAAAGAATGTTGGTGGCGAAGTATTGTGCTACGTATACTAAAATAAAGACTAAGAGATGTCAAGAATAGGTAAAAGCCCGGTAGCCATTCCAGATGGTGTAACAGTAGAAATTAAAGATAACGTAGTTACCGTAAAAGGTAAATTAGGTGAGTTGTCTCAGGAGTTTTCTGAAATAACTATTAAAAATGAAGACGGAACCATCGTTTTGGAACGTCCTACTGAAGGAAAAGATCACAGAGCAAAACACGGTTTGTACAGAGCTTTAATCAATAATATGATTGAAGGAGTAACAAACGGTTGGACAAAAGAACTAGAATTGGTAGGGGTTGGATACCGTGCCAGTAACCAAGGACAAAAATTGGATTTAGCAATCGGTTTTTCTCACAATATCGTTATGGACATTGCTCCAGAAGTAAAAGTAGAAACCATTTCTGAAAAAGGTAAAAATCCAAAAGTAAAATTAACATCACACGACAAACAACTTGTTGGTCAAGTAGCTGCGAAAATTCGTGGTTTCCGTAAGCCAGAACCTTACAAAGGAAAAGGTGTTAAGTTTGTAGGTGAACAAATAAGAAGAAAAGCAGGTAAATCTGCATAAGATATAACGTTATGGCATTATCAAAAACAGATAGAAGGGAACGTATTCGTTTCAGAATCAGAAAGACTGTTTCAGGAACAGCAGAGCGACCACGTTTGGCTATTTTCCGAAGCAATAAAGAGATCTATGCACAACTTGTGGACGATGTAAATGGAGTTACCATTTCTGCTGCATCTTCAAGAGATAAAGATATTGACGCTTCAAAAGTAAATAAAAGTGAAGCTGCAAAATTAGTTGGAAAGGCAATCGCTGAGAAAGCTCAAAAAGCCGGTGTAGAAACCGTAGCATTTGATCGTGGCGGATACCTGTATCACGGAAGAGTAAAATCATTAGCTGAAGGCGCTCGCGAAGGCGGTCTTAAATTTTAAGAAATATGTATCAAGATTATAAAAACGTAGAAACAGTAAAACCCGGAGGTCTTGACTTAAAAGACCGTTTGGTAGGTGTACAACGTGTAACTAAAGTAACTAAAGGTGGTAGAGCATTTGGATTCTCAGCTATTGTTGTAGTTGGTGATGAAAATGGCGTAGTAGGTCAAGGCCTTGGTAAATCGAAAGATGTTGCCAGTGCAATCGCAAAAGGTATTGAAGATGCCAAGAAAAACCTGGTACGTATTCCTTTAAATAAAGTAACACTTCCACACGAACAAAAAGGTAAATATGCCGGTGCGCGTGTAAACCTATTACCAGCTGCTCCTGGTACTGGTTTGATCGCCGGTGGTGCGGTACGTGCTGTACTAGAGGCTGTAGGGGTTCACGATGTATTGTCGAAATCTCAAGGGTCTTCTAACCCGCATAACGTAGTAAAAGCAACATTCGATGCTTTATTACAATTGCGAAGTGCAGAAACAGTAGCCAAGCAACGTGGTATTACTTTGGAAAAATTGTATAAAGGATAAATACTAAAGAACATGGCAAAAATAAAAGTAACAAAGGTACGCAGCGAGATTAACCGCACGCAAAACCAAAAGAGAACGCTTGAAGCTTTAGGCCTTCGTAAGATGGGTCAAACTGTCGAGCATGATGACACGCCAAATATTCTTGGTATGGTAAATAAAGTGAAACATTTAGTTTCAGTAGAAACTGTTTAAGATATACAAAATGGAATTAAGTAACTTAAAACCTGCAAAAGGTTCAACTCATAAAGACGGGAAACGCGTAGGACGTGGACAGGCTTCCGGTAAAGGTGGTACTGCAACTCGTGGACACAATGGGGCTAAATCTCGTTCTGGATATTCCAAGAAACTTGGATTTGAAGGAGGGCAAATGCCTATTCAGCGTCGTGTACCTAAATTTGGGTTTACAAACATCAACCGTAAAGAGTATCAGGGTATAAACATTGATACACTTCAACAGTTGGTAGATGACAAGAAAATAAAAGATACTATAGACTTTGAAACTATAATGAGTTTAGGTCTTGCTGGTAAAAACGAAATGGTGAAGATTTTAGGTAGAGGTGAGTTGAAAGCAAAATTAAAAGTATCTGCTCATAAGTTTACTGCCTCAGCAAAAGAAGCTATTGAAGCTGCTGGTGGTGAAGTAGTAACCCTATAACTCTAAGATAAGGATGAAATTTATTGATACCTTAAAAAATATTTGGAAGATAGAAGAACTTCGTAACAGGATTATGCTTACGTTGGGTCTTCTTTTAGTGTACCGTTTTGGTGCACAAGTAGTATTACCAGGAATAGATGCTTCACAATTAGGTGGTTTTGCCGGTAATTTTGATTCTGGACTTGGTGGTCTGTTAAATGCATTTACGGGAGGGGCTTTTGCCAATGCTTCTGTTTTTGCATTGGGTATTATGCCTTATATTTCGGCTTCCATTGTGGTTCAATTAATGCAGATAGCAGTTCCTTATCTACAGAAATTACAAAAAGAAGGCGAAAGTGGAAGAAAGAAAATCACGCAAATTACTCGTTGGTTAACTATCGGTATTTGTTTGGTACAAGCTCCTAGTTATTTAGCAGGTCTTCCTGCATTGGGAGTACCTACTGAAGCTTTTATATTGGGTCAAACACCTATGTTCTATATATCTTCAGTAATTATCTTAGTTACTGGTACGATATTTGCGATGTGGTTGGGTGAAAAAATAACCGATAAAGGTGTTGGTAATGGTATCTCTATATTAATTATGGTTGGTATTATAGCAACATTACCACAATCGTTTGCACAAGAATTTGCTTCTAGAGTTTTAGAATCAAATGGTGGTTTGATTATGATTTTGATTGAATTGGTAATCTGGTTTGTTATTATCCTTGCTTCGGTAATGTTGGTAATGGCAGTGAGAAAAATACCAGTACAATATGCTAGAAGAACCGCTAGTGGAGGATATGAGAAAAATATTTTTGGTGCACGTCAATTTATTCCATTAAAGCTTAATGCTTCAGGAGTAATGCCTATTATCTTTGCGCAAGCAATTATGTTTGTGCCTTCAGCTATCGCAAGCATTTCTATGTTTTCAGATAGTAATGTAGCACAATCCGTACAAGCTGCGTTCAGTGATATATTTGGATTATGGTACAACCTTGTATTTGCTACGTTGATCATTATCTTTACATATTTTTATACTGCAATTACAGTGCCTACAAATAAAATGGCAGACGATCTTAAGCGTAGTGGAGGTTTTATTCCGGGTATTAAGCCTGGAGGAGAAACTGGAGAATATTTAGATAGAATTATGTCTCAAATTACCTTACCAGGTTCAGTATTCTTAGCATTAATAGCAGTATTTCCTGCTTTTGTTGTTAAGTTTCTAGGAATCCAACAAGGATGGGCATTATTTTACGGTGGTACATCATTATTAATTATGGTTGGTGTGGCAATCGATACCATGCAACAAGTTAATTCATACTTATTAAATCGTCATTACGATGGTTTAATGAAAACAGGTAAAAACAGAAAAGCAGTAGCATAATATAGAACAATAGTGGATAGAGGATAGAGGATAGAAAATTATTCTGTAAGAAAGATAAATACTACCGACTACCAACTAAATACTAAAAACTAAAAAATGGCAAAACAACCCCCAATAGAACAAGACGGAACAATTGTAGAAGCATTGTCTAATGCAATGTTTAGAGTGGAATTGGAAAACGGTCATATTGTAACTGCGCATATTTCGGGTAAAATGCGTATGCACTATATTAAATTATTACCCGGAGATAAAGTTAAATTAGAAATGAGTCCTTACGATTTAACTAAGGCTCGTATAACCTATAGATACTAATACGGTTTCGTATTAATCTAATTAAAAACTAAACAGATGAAAGTAAGAGCATCCGTTAAAAAAAGAAGTGCCGACTGCAAGATAGTACGCAGGAAAGGCAGATTATATGTTATTAACAAAAAGAACCCAAGGTTCAAACAAAGACAAGGATAAGTTATGGCAAGAATCGCAGGTGTAGATATCCCAAAACACAAAAGGGGTGTAATCGCGTTAACGTATATCTTTGGTGTTGGTAAAAGCCGCGCCCAGGAAATACTGGAAAAAGCCGGAGTTAGCGAAGACAAAAAAGTTAACGAATGGGACGATGATGAAATCGGAAAAATTCGTGAGGCTGTAGGGTCTTTCACAATCGAAGGTGAATTACGTAGTGAAGTACAATTAAGCATTAAGCGCTTAATGGATATTGGTTGTTATAGAGGTATTCGTCACAGATCGGGTCTTCCGTTACGTGGACAACGTACTAAAAACAACTCAAGAACGAGAAAAGGAAAACGTAAAACAGTTGCTAACAAGAAAAAAGCAACTAAATAATACCTAGAGATATGGCAAAGTCTAACTCAAAAAGTACAAAGAAGGTTGTTAAAAAACGTAAAGTAAACGTTGAATCTGTTGGCCAAGCGCACGTAACAGCTTCATTTAACAACATCATTATTTCTTTAACAAACAAGAACGGAGATGTAATCTCTTGGTCTTCTGCCGGTAAAATGGGTTTTAGAGGATCTAAGAAAAACACACCTTACGCTGCTCAATTAGCATCAGAAGATGCTTCAAAAGTAGCTCACGATGCTGGTTTACGTAAAGTAAAAGTTTATGTAAAAGGACCTGGAAACGGAAGAGAATCTGCAATACGATCACTTCACAATTCAGGAATTGAAGTTACCGAAATTATCGACGTAACTCCAATGCCGCATAACGGTTGTCGTCCTCCAAAAAGAAGAAGAGTATAATTTATAATTAATATCAATCTGAAGGAATAAAGAAGATTAGAGGATTAAACGTAAGACCTTAATTTAATTTTCCCTTCAAAAATACTTAGAAATGGCAAGATATACTGGTCCAAAAACTAAAATAGCCCGTAAGTTTGGTGAGGCTATCTTCGGAGACGATAAGTCTTTCGAAAAAAGAAACTACCCTCCAGGGCAACACGGTAACAACCGTCGTCGTGGAAAGAAATCTGAATACGCTATCCAATTAGCTGAAAAGCAAAAAGCAAAATACTCGTATGGTATTTTAGAGCGTCAATTTAGAAACATGTTTAAAAAAGCAACAGCTGCTCCTGGAATTACAGGTGAAGTATTGCTTCAATTATGTGAATCACGTTTAGACAACGTTGTATTCCGTATGGGGATCGCCCCTAGCCGTCGTGCTGCAAGACAATTAGTGTCACACCGTCACATTACTGTAAATGGAGAAAAGGTTAATATACCTTCATACCAAATAAAAGTAGGTGATGTTGTTGCTGTAAGGGAAAAATCTAAAACGTTAAATGCTATCCAAGATTCTTTAGCAAATGCTAACCACGTTTATGAGTGGATTACTTGGAACAACGAAACTAAAGAAGGAACGTTCGTATCTATTCCACAACGTATCCAGATTCCAGAGAACATCAACGAGCAGTTTATCGTCGAATTATATTCTAAATAATAAAAACACACGAGTCACACTATGGCAGTATTTAGTTTTCAGAAGCCTGATAAAGTTATCATGATCAATTCTACTGATTTTGAGGGGAAATTTGAATTTCGTCCCTTAGAACCAGGTTACGGATTGACAGTAGGTAACGCATTAAGACGAGTATTACTTTCTTCTTTAGAAGGATTTGCAATTACTTCGGTACGTATTGAAGGGGTTGATCACGAATTTTCAACCATAGCCGGAGTTGTAGAAGATGTAACAGAAATCATCTTGAACTTAAAACAAGTACGTTTTAAAAGACAGATAGATGAGATAGATAACGAAACAGTAACTGTTTCAGTAAGCGGAGGAGAACAATTAACCGCTGGAGATTTTCAGAAATTCATTTCAGGATTTCAAGTATTAAACCCAGATATGGTTATCTGTAATATGGATAAAAAAGTGAATCTTAATTTCGAGATCACTATTGAAAAAGGAAGAGGATATGTTCCTGCTGAAGAGAACAAGAAAGCAAACGCACCTCTTGGAACCATTTTTACAGACTCTATCTACACACCAATTAAAAATGTGAAGTACAGTATTGAAAACTTCCGTGTAGAACAAAAAACAGATTACGAAAAATTAGTTTTCGAAATCCAAACAGATGGTTCAATTCATCCAAAAGATGCCTTGACCGAAGCTGCTAAAACATTGATTCACCACTTTATGTTATTTAGTGATGAGCGTATCACCCTTGAGGCTGATGAGATTGCTCAAACTGAAACATACGATGAAGAATCATTGCATATGCGCCAGTTGCTTAAAACAAAATTAGTAGATATGGACCTTTCAGTTCGTGCATTAAACTGTTTAAAAGCTGCTGAAGTAGATACCTTAGGAGATTTGGTTTCTTATAACAAAAACGATTTAATGAAATTCAGAAATTTCGGTAAAAAATCACTTACTGAATTAGAAGAATTAGTTAACGTTAAAGGTTTGAACTTCGGGATGGACCTTTCAAAATATAAATTAGATAAAGATTAATACGTCATATTTTGCTCCTCACACAGTGAGTTTGGTAGCAAGATGATGATTAAAACAAAATGTCATGAGACACGGAAAGAAATTTAATCACTTAGGGAGAAAAACAGCGCATAGAAAAGCGATGTTGGCCAATATGGCTTGTTCTTTAATTGAGCACAAGAGAATTAACACTACAGTTGCTAAAGCAAAAGCTTTAAAGCAATTTGTAGAACCAATGATCACAAAATCTAAAGAAGATACAACGCATAACCGTCGTATCGTTTATAGAAACTTACGCCAAAAAGAAGCGGTAAGTGAGCTTTTTAGAGAGGTTGCTGTAAAAGTAGGCGATCGTCCAGGAGGATACACTCGTATTATTAAGTTGGGTAGCCGTTTAGGAGATGCAGCAGATATGGCGATGATCGAATTGGTAGATTATAATACAGTTTACAATGCAGGGAAAGCTACTAAAAAGAAATCTACACGTCGTAGCCGTCGTGGAGGAAGCTCTAAAGCAGCGGCACCAGCAACTAATACGAAAGCGAATAAAGAAGAAGAATAAAATGATTTTTTATTTGTAAATAACAAAGGGATAAGCAATAAATGTTTATCCCTTTTTTTATATTATTTTTGCATCAATTTACACGGAAGGTACAAAGCACAATTTTTTCACTTGAAACCTGAAATCTTTTCAAATATGAAATACCAAAAAAGAAAAAAAGCAATAATCTTATTAGCAGACGGCACTATCTTTCACGGCAAAGCAGTGGGAGGTCAAGAAGGTTCAGCCTTTGGCGAAGTTTGTTTCAATACCGGAATGACCGGTTATCAAGAAATCTTTACAGATCCATCTTACTTCGGGCAACTAATGGTAACTACCAATGCACATATTGGTAATTACGGGACCACAGAGAGCGAAATGGAATCTGATAGTATTAAAATTTCGGGTTTAATTTGCCGTAATTTCAGTTATAATCACTCACGTCCGGCTGCAGATGATTCTTTAGAAGGATTTTTAAACAAAAACAATTTATTGGCAATTAGCGATGTAGATACCCGTGCTTTGGTAAGCTACATCCGGGATAATGGAGCGATGAATGCGGTAATTTCTACGGAAGTAGATACTATTGATGATTTGAAAAAACAATTAGCTGATATTCCTAATATGAAAGGACTAGAGCTAGCTTCAAAAGTTTCGGTAAAAGAACCTTATTTCTTCGGAAAAGAAGGCGCAACGTATAAAATAGCAGCATTGGATAATGGAATTAAAACTAATATTCTAAGAAACTTAGCCGCTAGAGATTGCTACGTACAGGTTTTTCCTTACGATACTTCTTTAAGTGAAATGGAAGCTTTCAACCCAGATGGCTACTTTTTGTCAAATGGTCCTGGTGATCCAGAGCCATTAGATAATGCCATTCAAGTAACAAAGCAAATTATTGAAAAAGGAGAACCTTTATTTGGTATTTGTGGTGGACATCAAGTAATTGCTTTGGCAAATGGCGTTTCAACCTATAAAATGCATCACGGGCATCGAGGTATTAATCACCCTATTATAAACCTAGAAACAGGAAAGGGGGAGATAACATCTCAAAATCACGGTTTTGCAATTAGCAGAGAAGAGGCTGAAGCTAATCCAGATATCGAAATAACACATTTGCACCTTAATGATCAAACTGCAGCCGGAATTAAAATGGTTAACAAACCTGTTTTTTCGGTACAATATCACCCGGAAGCAAGTCCAGGACCACATGATGCGTCATATTTATTCGATCAATTTATAACAACCATACAAAACCATAAAGCTACAACAGCATGAGTATAATAATTGACATTATTGCTAGACAAATATTCGATTCCCGCGGAAATCCAACTGTAGAAGTAGATGTAATTACCGAAAACGGCTTTTTAGGTCGTGCAGCAGTCCCATCGGGAGCTTCTACCGGAGAACATGAAGCTGTGGAACTACGTGATGGAGGTGACGATTATATGGGTAAAGGTGTTTTAAATGCTGTAGAAAATGTAAATGGTAAAATAGCTGGAACCTTATTGGGCGTTTCTGTTTTTGAGCAGGAAACAATTGATAAGATTATGATTGACTTAGACGGGACTTCTAATAAATCAAAATTAGGGGCCAATGCTATTCTAGGTGTTTCCTTGGCAGTAGCAAAGGCAGCAGCTTCCGAATTAGGAATGCCTTTATATCGATATGTTGGAGGTGTAAGTGCAAAAACGCTTCCGGTACCGATGATGAACATAATCAACGGAGGCTCTCATAGTGATGCGCCAATCGCCTTTCAGGAGTTTATGGTTATGCCAGTGAAGGCTAAAAGCTTTACCCATGCTATGCAAATGGGTAGTGAAATTTTCCATAATCTTAAAAAAGTATTGCACGACCGTAACCTAAGTACTGCGGTAGGTGACGAAGGCGGTTTTGCTCCAACATTGAACGGAACAGAAGATGCTATTGATACTATCGCAAAAGCCACTGAAAATGCTGGATATAAGTTAGGTGATGAAGTCATGATTGCTTTAGACTGTGCAGCAGCAGAATTTTATAAAGACGGAAAATATGACTACACTGTCTTTGAGGGTGAAAAAGGAAAAGTACGTTCTTCAGAAGAGCAAGCTACTTACTTAGCTGAATTATGCAGCAAATACCCAATTATCTCTATTGAAGATGGAATGGATGAAAACGATTGGGATGGATGGAAATCATTAACCGAAAAAGTTGGTGATAAAGTACAATTGGTTGGAGACGATTTGTTTGTAACCAATGTAGAGCGGTTGTCAAAAGGTATTTCAGAAAAAATAGCAAATTCAATTCTAATTAAAGTAAATCAAATAGGAACGTTAACTGAAACAATTGCTGCTGTAAATATGGCGCATAATGCCGGGTATACTTCGGTAATGTCACACAGAAGTGGTGAAACAGAAGATAATACTATTGCCGATTTGGCCGTGGCATTAAATTGTGGGCAAATTAAGACAGGATCTGCTTCTCGTAGCGACCGTATGGCAAAATACAATCAGTTATTACGAATTGAAGAACAATTATGCGATGTTGCTTATTATCCGCAACGCAATGCTTTTAAGATTTAATGGAATTCAAAAAATCTAATTAAACCCTCTTTCAATTTTTCTGAAAGAGGGTTTATTTGTTTTAAATACGTTCAAACGCTTGAAATTTAAGGATATTTTAACCTAACAAGCGTTCGTATATGTTAAAAAAACGCTCAATATTTTGTACATTTACATTTCGAAATAATCACAAAAAACTTTTAGAATATATGTCAAAGACAGCAATCCTCGAAATTGATGGCAAAAGTTATGAGTTTCCAATTATCACTGGAAGCGAGAATGAGCAAGCGATCGATATAAAAACACTTAGAAGTGTAACTAACGGTGTAACTACAATAGATCCGGGTTATAAAAATACAGGATCGTGTGAAAGCGCCATTACTTTTTTAAATGGTGAAAAGGGAGTGTTGCGCTATAGAGGATATGCTATTGAAGATTTAGCAGAAAAAGCAGAATTTTTAGAAGTAGCATATTTATTGATATTCGGTGAATTACCTTCTAAATCTGAATTAGCAAAATTTCATGACGATATTAGAGAGCATTCCCATGTTGATGAAGATTTAAAGAAAATTTTGGATGGTTTTCCAAAATCAGCTCACCCAATGGGCGTTTTATCTTCACTTACTTCAGCATTGGTAGCATTTAACCCTTCATCTGTAAATGTTGATAGTGAGGAAGATATGTACAATGCGATTGTTCGTATTTTAGCAAAATTCCCAGTATTGACAGCTTGGGCATATAGAAAACGTGTAGGAAGGCCATTAGATTATGGTGATGATTCGTTAGGTTATGTAGATAACTTCCTTAAAATGATGTTTAAAAAGCCAAATGGGGAGTATAATGCCAATAAAACTGTAGTAGATGCACTTGATAAATTATTGATTTTGCACGCAGACCACGAACAAAACTGTTCTACCTCTACGGTAAGGATGGTTGGTTCAGCACACACTGGATTGTTTGCTTCTTTATCAGCAGGTATCAATGCACTTTGGGGGCCACTTCACGGTGGAGCTAACCAAGCGGTTATTGAAATGCTGGAAGCCATTAAAGAAGATGGAGGCGATACGCACAAGTTTATGCAGAAAGCGAAAGATAAAAATGATCCATTCCGTTTAATGGGCTTTGGTCACCGTGTGTATAAAAACTTTGACCCGAGAGCAAAAATAATTAAGAAATCGGCAGATGAAGTATTGGCAGATCTTGGAGTAGAAGATCCAATATTGGAAATTGCAAAAGGATTGGAAAAAGAAGCTTTAGAAGATTCATATTTTGTTGACAGAAAATTATACCCGAACGTAGACTTCTATTCAGGTATTATTTATAGAGCTCTAGGTATACCTACTGAAATGTTTACAGCTATGTTTGCATTAGGTCGTTTACCAGGTTGGATTGCACAATGGAGAGAAATGCGTTTACGTAAAGAACCAATTGGTCGTCCAAGACAAATATACATTGGTGAAACACATCGTGATTTCAAACCAGTAGAAAAAAGATAAGAATCACTTCTTAAAATAAACAAAGCATCCTCATAAATTGGGGATGCTTTTTTATATTTGTAATATGATCAATTTAAACATTAAAGACGAAGTATCTCGCCTTCGGGCGGTTGTATTAGGCTCAGCAAACAGTAATGGTCCAGCACCTACATTAGACGAGGCCTACGATCCAAAATCGAAAGAACATATTCAAGCAGGTACGTATCCTAAAGAAAGTGATATGATACATGAGATAGAAGCTGTTGCCAAAGTATTTGAAAAATATGACGTAAAGGTTTATCGCCCCGAAGAAATTGAAGATTATAATCAGATTTTTACGCGTGACATAGCTTTTGTTATTGAAGATAAGTTTATTAAAGCCAATATACTCCCAGATCGTGATCAAGAAATCGATGCCATAAAGCATGTGATTGATCAAATTCCTTCAGAGAATGTAATCAAGTTTCCAGAAGATGCACATGTAGAAGGCGGCGATGTGATGCCCTGGAAAGATTATATTTTTGTGGGTACCTACCGTGGAGAAGATTACCCAAAATATATCACGGCTCGCACTAATATGAAAGCGGTAAAACATCTTCAAGAGTTGTTCCCGAATAAAAAAGTGAAATCGTTTAACCTTCGGAAATCTAATACCGAGGCTAAAGACAATGCACTGCATTTAGATTGCTGTTTTCAACCTTTGGGAAATGGAAAAGCTATCATTCATAGAGAAGGATTTTTAGAAGAAGAAGAGTATCAGTGGCTGGTAGATTTCTTCGGAAAAGAGAATTGCTTTCATATTACCAAAGACGAAATGTACAATATGAATAGCAACGTGTTTTCTATTTCTCCTGAAGTTGTTATTTCAGAAAAAAAATTCACACGTCTTAACACGTGGTTAGGTGATCAAGGTTTTACCGTAGAAGAAGTTCCGTATGCCGAAATTGCCAAACAAGAAGGTTTGTTGCGTTGTAGCACGATGCCTTTAATACGGGAGTAATGTAATTTGCTGTCACCTTTCCCGACCAAAAAGCTAAATCTAAGTAAAAACCATATAGTGGTGCTTTGCGTATATTTAGTATTATGAGAGGTATATTATTGGTAATTTTAATCAGTTTAGGATGTTGTGATGTTTTTTCACAAGGAAAAATCGATGGATTTTACCGAGGAATAGGAAATACAACCCTAACTTTAGGAGCCGGTTTTGAGGATAATAAAGATTATTTAGCGGGCACTGACGAGACCGATATTTCTCGAAAACTCTATTATGTAAATCTCTTTGCAGACTACGGAATTACAGAAAACTTGGATGTAAATGCTTCGCTACCTTACATTGAAGTAGATGCCAATAAAGACATTCAAGACATCGCTTTTTTTCTGAAATATCGCGGATATAAAACAGAATTCACAACATCAAAACTAGAACTTAGTATTGCAGCTGGATTCTCTACACATGTTTCAGATTATAATGTTGGCGGGTTGAATGATATTGGTCAACAAGCCACTATAATCGAAACAAGGGCCATGGCGCATTATCAAACAGGTGCAGGATGGTTCGCGACCCTACAAAGTGGTTTTTCATTTAAATTAGAAGAAGTTCCCAATAGCTTACCAATAACTTTTAAAGCTGGACAAGCCTTGGATAAGTGGTATTACGATGTGTATTACGATTACCAACATTCTTTTGGTGGAATTGATTACCTAGAAACTCCACCACCGCAAAACTTTCGTCGTTTTGGAGTAGATTACCATAAAATTGGCGGAACAGGGTATCGTTCGTTTACCGATACTTTCGGTGCGTATGTTAGTGTTTCCTATGTTTTAAGCGGTAGAAATATATTTCAAGGTCCCGGATACGGAATTGGTGTGTCTGCAAATTTTTAAGGTAACTTCTTTTCTATAAAATACTTTAATCAAGTAAAAATTTCCGTCTAAAAAACCTTAATTTTGCAGCCTAAAACAATACGTTATGCAGCAAATAACCGATACTATATTGATGATTCGCCCAGTTGCCTTTCGAATGAATGAGCAAACGGCGGTAAATAACTATTTTCAAGAAGAAATTGATCTTGAAAATGCTAAAGTAAACGAAAAAGCTCAACAAGAATTTGATGCTTTTGTTGAAAAGTTGCGTAATGTTGGTGTAAACGTTATTGTTGAAGATGATAAGTTAGAACTGGACACCCCAGACTCTATTTTTCCGAATAACTGGGTAACCTTTCACGAAAATGGTGATATTGCTTTGTATCCTTTATTTGCAAAAAACAGGCGTAAAGAACGTCGTGAAGATGTAATTGAACGTATAGAAAAGGAAGGATTCAAAATTAAAAACGTAGTAGATTATACCGATGCTGAAAACGAAGGTTTTTATTTAGAATCGACCGGAAGTTTAATTTTAGATCGTGTTAATCAAAAAGCATATTGTGCGCTATCTCCTAGAGCCGATGAGCAATTATTAATCGAGTTTTGCGAAGATTTTGAATTCACTCCTGTAATTTTCACTGCCAATCAAACAGTTGATGGAAAACGTGCTGCGATTTATCATACCAATGTAATGATGTGTTTAGCTGAAAACTTCAGTGTTATTTGCTTAGACACGATTGATGATGCAAAAGAAAAGAAAAATGTAGTTCAGCATTTAAAAGATGATGGGAAAGAAATCATCGCCATTACCGAAGCCCAAATGCATAATTTTGCAGGAAATATGCTTCAGGTGCGAGGGGCAAACGATGAAAAGTATTTAGTGATGAGTGCAGCAGCTCATAAAAGTCTTACTGAAGATCAAGTTTCAGCAATTGAAAAGCACTGCGAAATTTTAAGTACTGATTTGACTACCATTGAAACATGCGGTGGTGGAAGTGCACGTTGTATGATGGCTGAAATTTTTCTTCCAAAGGAATAAATAGTTACTCTTTTTTGTGACTGGCTAAATCCCGAAGCCACAAACCAATCATTACCACCATAAGCAAGCTTAGCGGTAAGGAAGTGATAATCAATAATTTTTGCATAGCAATTAACACATCGCTATCTTCTTTTGCGTGACCTAAAAGCACTATTCCTACTGAAAAAATGATTAAAATTACGCCCCAAAGTAGCCGTTGTTTTTTACTTGGGTTTTGACTGCCTTCATCGGTAAACATGCTTAATACATAAATAGCCGAATCAACAGAAGTCACTAAAAAACTAACTAGTAACAAGATAACAACTGAGTTGATAAACGCAGTAAGCGGATAAGTTTCAAAAAAGACAAAAATAGAGGTAAAAACATTGTCAAATTCCCCGGAATAACTTCCCCATCCCGAAATCATATCAAAAGCAGATTGTCCAAAAGTAGTAAACCAGAAAAAGGTTCCTAATGAGGGGATGAGTAATACACCTATAATAGTTTCGCGTAACGTTCTTCCTTTTGAAATTCGTGCGATGAAAATTCCAGTAAACGGAGCCCATGCCAACCAAAAAGCCCAATAATAGTACGTCCAGTCGGTTAAAAATTCAATTCCTGGATCGAATTTCCCAATCGCCAGGCTCATAGGTATAAAGTCAATTACATATCGATATATTCCAGTTGCTAGTTGCTTTACAATTAAGACCATATCACTCTGTGAAAAAACAAATAGCAGCAAGGCAACAGTTATATAAATGTTTATTGTAGAGATACGTTTAATGCCTTTTTCAACACCACTTAATGCAGAAACCAATGCTAAAATACCAATGCCAATGACCAATGCTATAATCAGTTGATAACTGAAATCAGCTTCAAATAAGTGATCTAAACCGCCTTTAATTTGGGAAGCACCTAATCCCAATGCAGCTACCAACCCAAAAATAGTTGTTAAAATGGTGAGTATATCGATACTTGCAAGAAACCCCTTCCCTTTTTTCTGAAATAAGGAAGAAAAAGTACTACTCGTCGCTACAGTTTTATTTTTATGAAACACGGCATATCCAATAGCCAATGCAAATACGGCGTAAAAAGCCCAAGCTGTAAATCCCCATTGATAAAAGGTGAATTCTAGCGCAATCACTTCCGAAGAAAGATCTGTGGAAAGGGGTGGGTTTTGCTGCATAAATACTGGTTCTTGCACTGCCCGCAATAAAATTCCTGAACCCATTCCAGCACTATACAACATAGCAATCCATGGCAGACGTTTAAAAGCTGGTTTTTCATTTATGTGACCTAACTTATAAGTTCCCCAAGGGGAAATGGCGATTGCTATTAATAAAAGCACACAGCCTAGACCTAGATATAAATAGAAAGAGCCAAAATGATTACGTACCCAAATGGATAAACTTTCAATGAGGGCGTATGTTTCAATAGTTTTTATATATAGAAATAGGGAAAATAGTAGCAATAACCCCAATGAAATACTGAGAAGTTTATTCTTTTTAAATATGCTGAAAATTTTCAAAACAGATTGTGCTTATACAATAGTACAAATCATTTTTTAAAATGCTATTTATTCTGTCTTGGCAATATTGTTTATCATTCCGCTAAAAATAAAATAGTGAAAAGGCAACATTGTATACCAATATAACCGTCCCCAAAGTCCTTTTGGCCTAAAGGTGGCGGTTTGGTGTAAAACATTGTTTTCGTCAATACAGAAATCTAGCCACGCTTCCCCAGGGACTTTCATTTCAGCAAAAAGTAAAAGTCTTTTTTCTTCTTTATCTGCATATAAAACACGCCAAAAGTCTAATGAATCACCAGCGTAAATTTTATTAGGGTGGGTGCGACCTCTTCGTAATCCTATTCCACCAAATAGCTGATCTATAAAACCGCGTACTTTCCAAAGCCAGTTTCCGTAATACCAACCGCGAGTGCCGCCAATAGACCAGATGTTCTCTAAAACAGCTTCAGGATTTTTAACTTCAATTGATTGTTCATCTTTTAAACAACCAAATGTGGGAACTTGAATGTACCCTTTTAAATTGGAAAGCCTTCCAGCAACTAAAGAGTCTTTCCAACTGGATATTACGAGGTTTTGTTCAATTTTTATGAATGCATTCTTAATAGCTTCTTCATACGTAATAGGTTGTATATTCAATATTTCTTGCAATTTATTATCGCGAGCTACAACTTCATGACGCATACTATCCACTAAATTAACTGCTAATTTGTATGTGGTAGAAGTAACAAAATACAGCCAATAAGAAGATAACCGTGGTGACATAACTGGGACCGAAATAATCCATAACTTCAACTTTCTAACCTTTGCATATTTTAAAAGCATCTGCTTGTATGTTAAAACATCGGGGCCACCAATATCGAATGATTGATTGTAACAGGCTTCCTTTAAAAGTACTTCAGATAAAAAGGAAATTACATCTCGAATGGCAATAGGTTGTATTCGAGTTTTTAACCATTTTGGGGCAACCATGATGGGTAGCTTTTCACAAAGATCACGGATAATTTCAAACGAAGAACTTCCACTGCCTACTACAATTCCAGCTCGTAAAACCGTTAAATTGTAATTGCCTTCATAAAGTATTTCTTCTACCTTTTTTCGGGAAGATAGGTGTTTAGATAAGGTGTCTTCATTTACAATTCCGCTTAAATAGACAACGTGTTTAATAGAAGTTTCAGCAAGATACTTGTTGAAATTTTTAGCGGCTTTGGCTTCCAATTCATCAAAATCGTTTGTGGAAGCACTCATAGAATGTATGAGATAATATGCAGCATCAATATCTTTCGGAAAGTCAGCAGTATCGACGTCCTTTAAAAAGTCAACTTCATAAAAACTAACCCGTTTGCGGGTTTCAGGATCTAGAGGAATTCTATTTTTATCACGTACACAACAAATGACTTCGTGCCCTTTTTCTAATAAAGAAGGAAGCAAACGTAAACCTATATAGCCGTTAGCACCGGTAAGTAGTATTTTCAATCTTTTCTTTTTGTTTAAAGATAGTTGTTTTTTGTTAGACAAGAATATAAAGGTTCGTTAATTGCTTAATTTTAATGCTATCTTTATAGCAGTAAACCAAATTATATGAAAGTTTTAAAACTGATTCTAATTGTAGTAGGCATTTTATTAATTGTTTTTGGCTTATACAATGCGTTTGTCCCACAGGAAGTTGTAGATATTGGTCCGTTAGAAGTCTCAGCAAAAGAAGGTTTAAACAACCAAACCCTTGCAATGATAGCATTAGGTGTTTTGGCTTTGTTAGCTGGCGTGTTTGTTAAAAATAGAAGGTAAGGTATTACAATTCTAAATTTTGTATAATTAGTATTACTGCACTGCTTATATATTCTATTCCTATTGAAATAACGATAAATCCAACTATTCTCGATATTGCATTAATCCCCGAGGCGCCCAATAGCTTAGTTAAATAAGGTGCGAACCTAAGCATTAAAAAAGTTGCGAATCCTACAGCTAGAACGGCTAAAAGAATAAGTAATATTTCACTGGTTTTACTGTATTCTTGGTTATAGGTAATTAAAATTGAAATAGCACCCGGTCCAGCGAGCATAGGAATGGCCAGTGGAGTTAATGATATTTTTTCTCTGTTACTTAGGTCTTTCTTAACCCTTTTGTTCTTCATCCCTTTGTGCTTAGAAAAAGTTCCGGTTAATAAAGCAAAACCGGACGATACGATAATCATTCCGCCGGCAATTCGTAAGGCATTTAAACTAATGCTGAAAAAATCTAGAATATACGTTCCTGCAAAAAAGCAAATAATTAAAATTACAGTCGTATTTATAGCAGTTAGTAAAGAGGTTTTATTGCGTTCTATTGAAGTTTCATCACTTGTTAATCCTACAAATACAGGGACTGTCCCCAGCGGATTTATCACCGAAAATAAAGCGGCAAATACATATAAAAATAAGTCCATCGTTTTTTTGCAAAGGACAGACGATTTACCTTCATAGAGTTTACCAAATGTTTAAATAAAGGTTGTAAAATGTGAAGTTATAAATCTTCTAAACGGGTAGGCGAGGCTTTCGCTTTAGCAGCTAATACTTTGTTCATAAACTTATGTGTGGCTTTGTCTTTAGCTTCTACTTTTACAAAATAGTCATCTCGATAAATGGAATACTCTTCAGCCTTACCTTTGTATAAAGAAAGTTTGTAATAAGGAATTACTAAAATGTACGATTCTAATAACGACCGAAACCCTACGAGAATTCCATTGGGCCGCATTTCAATGTTGCATTGATTTCGATTGTTATCCAAGATTAACAAATTATGAATTTGAACACTCGTTTCAGTAATAATAAGTTTTGAGGAGCCAATACCACCAAGTTGCAGTCGTTCCTTAAAAGTAAAAGGTTTACCAACTTCAGCTTCAATCTTTTTCGTTACTTGTTTATTTTTGTATGAGACGTTGAGGAGCACTTTTTTCTTTTAAAGATACACAATTTAAAACTTCGATTTCAACTTTAACTTCAGCTTTAATTTCTCATTAAAAAACTATCTTTGCACCTAAAATTAGACCTATGCAACTTCAAGAAGTTTTATCTGCTGAAATTAAGAAAGCAGTGACATCAATTTTCGACGCTAATCTTGAAACTGTGGAATTTCAAGCCACACGTAAAGATTTTGAAGGCGATATCACTGTAGTGGTATTTCCAATGCTTCGGGTGGTAAAAGGAAATCCGGTGCAAATTGGAGAAGCAATAGGAAATTATTTGGTTGAAAATGTAATGGAAGTTTCAAAATTCAATGTGGTAAAAGGGTTTTTAAATATTGTTTTAAGCGATGCCTACTATTTAGAATTTTTCAACGATGTATCTGATTTTTCTTCCTTCGGAAAAGAACCACAAGGAGACGATGCAGTCTTGGTTGAATATTCCTCGCCAAACACCAATAAGCCATTACATTTAGGACACATCCGAAATATTTTATTAGGTTATTCCGTAGCTGAAATTTTACAAGCCAGCGGAAAGAAAACCTATAAAACCCAAATTATAAACGACCGAGGCATTCATATTTGCAAAAGTATGTTAGCTTGGGAACGATATGGTGATGGTGAAACCCCTGAATCTACAGGGTTAAAAGGGGATAAGCTGGTAGGGAATTATTATGTTCGGTTTGATAAAGAATATAAAAAAGAAATAGCTCAATTACAGGCAGAGGGAAAAACCGAAGAAGAAGCAAAAGCCGAAGCCCCTATTTTAAAAGAAGCGCAGCAAATGCTTCAAAAGTGGGAACAAGGTGATGATGAGGTGGTAGCCCTTTGGAAAAAAATGAACGGCTGGGTATACAAAGGGTTTGAAAAGACCTATGATGCTTTGGGCGTTGATTTTGATAGCTATTATTATGAAAGTAACACCTATTTATTAGGAAAAGATAATATTGAAGAAGGCTTAGAAAAAGGGGTTTTCTTTAAAAAAGAAGATGGATCAGTTTGGTGTGATTTAACCGATGAAGGATTAGACGAAAAACTAGTGTTACGTGCTGATGGAACAGCGGTGTATATGACGCAAGACATCGGTACCGCTATTCAACGTATAAAAGACCATCCAGATGCCAGCGGAATGATTTATACTGTGGGTAACGAACAAGACTATCACTTTAAAGTATTGTTTTTAATCTTAAAAAAATTAGGCTACAGTTGGGCTGAAAACCTCTATCATTTAAGCTACGGAATGGTAGACCTTCCTTCAGGAAAAATGAAGAGTAGAGAAGGTACGGTTGTGGATGCGGATGATCTTATTTTTGAAATGGCCAACACCGCCGGTAAAATTTCAGAAGAATTAGGAAAGATTGATGACTTTACAGATGCAGAGAAAAAAGAATTGTATAAAACCATCGGTCTCGGTGCGTTGAAATACTACATATTAAAAGTAGACCCTAAAAAACGAATTTTATTTAACCCAGAAGAAAGTGTCGATTTTCAAGGAAATACGGGGCCTTTTATTCAGTACACCTACGCGCGGATTCAATCAATTTTACGAAAAGCGGATGAGGTTTCGACTGAGCTAAATCTGACGGACATTACTTTGCACGAAAAAGAAAAAGAATTGTTGAAACAACTACAATTGTTTCCTGAAACTGTGCAAATGGCCGCAGAAAACTTCAGTCCGGCATTACTAGCTAATTATACGTACGATTTGGTAAAAGAGTTTAATTCGTTTTATCAAAACGTGTCTATTTTAAGTGCTGATACTGATGAAGAAAAACAGTTTAGAGTTCATTTAGCCGATGCGGTTGCAAAAGTAATTAAGACCGCTTTTTCGTTATTGGGAATAGAAGTACCAGAACGGATGTAAGTTGTTCTTGTTAAAACAATACCTGTATTGAAATATTAGGTGTAAGCCCTAACGATATTTCTTCCACTTGATTAACACGGCTTTCACCATTTTCATCAGTATCTAGAGCATACCGAATGTTCAATGTGTTTTCCTTGTTTAAAAGGTTGAGCACAGCAACATTGATTTTAGCATCTACACGTTGAGAAATTCCCCAAAGGTATTCAGCTGAAAAGTCAGCTCTAAAATAGTCGAGAAGGCGTTCGTTGTTAGGGATATCATATTGTATGGAATCTTGACCATTTACTTCAATAATTTCGTCACCAAGAATAGGAATGGTATATGGTTTTCCGCTATGCCAATTGATGCCCAGAGCCAGTTTAAACTTGTTTAAAGAATAAGAACCAGCAACGGTTGCAGAATGCCTAATATCAATATTGTTTGGAAATTCCGAAGGGATAAGCGTTTCAAAAGTATAATCGTTTTGCATAAACAAGTAACTAACCCAAGTGCTAAACCTTCGTGCTTTTTTATTAAACACAAACTCTAGTCCGTTAGCCGTGTAATTCCCAGTTGCTCTAACAAATTGAAACTGGTTTTGAAATCCTTGATTAGAAGTAGTAATTCCTGAAACTTCTTTGTAGAATCCTTCTAGCGTAATCAACCAATTGTTTTTATTATATCCAAAACCAAGAGAAGCCTGTTTGCTTTCAAGAATGGGAACGTCGTCATTATTGGCTAACACCCACCGTCTTTTTTCAACGCCTAGAAAATCACTTTCAAAATCGATGCGCTGGGTAGTCGTCTGACTTTTAAATTCACCCATCGTTTCAACTGAAAATCCGTTGCCCAATTTTTGGTGGATGCTCAATCTGGGTTCTATTAAAAACTCATCAAACTTGTCGAAATAGGAAGCTCGTACACCAGCATTGATAACGGTGTTTTGTTGATTGGGTGTGTAAGTTACATTTGAAAAAACAGAATGCGTTCGCAACACCTCTTTATTATAGGTTCTAAAGCGAGGAATGTTTACATCTTGTGTGTTTCCGATACCGATTTCTGAAAATTGATATCCAGATTTTAGTTTAATTTTTTCGGAAAAAGTAAAACGTGAATCAATCTTTGCCCCATCTTCTAATACTTCGTTTTCCTGAAATTGCTGTTGGGTGGTAAAAAGGTCTTTGTTCGTAGCACTTAATAGATAATAAGAACCATAAAGCAAAGCTGTTGTTTCAAAACGGTCACTCCAGTTCCGGTTCCAAGAAACACCTCCAACAAGGCTTCGTTGTTGCAATTCACTGGTTTTTGATTGATTGGAACCGTCAATACTTTCAGTAAAGTCCAATGAGTTGTCTATGGTTAAGAAATTGATACGAATGGCATCTTTTTCTGAAATATCCCAAAGTAGTTTTGTGCTAAAATCATAGAAATTGAAATCTTCATCGGCGTTAATCTCCGTTTCGTTTTCTGGATTTTCAATGTTTGTGATTTCGGTATCCTGAAAAATACGTTCAGAGTATGTATTATAAACTGGGGTTTCTAAAAAAGAGAGAGAATGCCTGCCTGAAATTTGAATACTTGCTCTATCAGAAAGAGGAATATCAGCAAATGCACTTCCATTAATTAAATTTAAACCCACACCTCCTGAAAAATCTTCAGTTACCGTGTTTTTTGAGCGCATATCAATTACTCCAGAGACACTTTCGCCAAACCTAGGTGGTGTACCATTTTTATAAATGGAAACCTGTTTGGTAAGGTCTGGGTTAAAAGCAGAAATCAATCCGAAAAAATGACCGCTTTGGTACATTTTTATATCGTCCCAAAGCAATAGGTTTTCGTCGTGAGTTCCGCCACGAATGTTGATGTTCGATATGGTTTCATCTGCACTCTCCACACCTGGTAATGCTTGCGAAATCTGTAAAACGTCGTTCTCCACTTGCCCTGGTAACAACCCGAAATTTTCGGTGTTTAATGTAATTGAACCATCGGTTTTTTTACTGACTCCCTGCACTAAATAAGTCTGAATATAAACCTCGTCAAGAGTTGTAGATTTTGAGTGGATCATAATCGTTGGACATGCTGCACTCAATTGATTTATTGAAAGGTTTATGGTATGATAACCAAGGTGACTAATAGTAATAAACCCATCAGAAGGAACTTTTTTGGGAATTGAAAAAAAACCTTCTGCAGTACTTACTGTTGAAAAATTAAAGTTTTTTACAACTATATTGGCTCCTTCTAAAGGTTCACCGGTTTCAGCAGCAGTGATTCTTCCGCAGTAATTATTTTTATGTTGCCGTGATACTACGGTTACATATCTATCGTCCAAAAGTGTGAACTGTAAAGAGGTTTGATTGTTCAATTGAGCAAGGACTTCTTGAAGCGAATCGGTTTTTTCAGGAACTGTAACCGAAATATCTGAGATTTCATCTGGAACATAGGAAAAACGGATATTGTGCTGTTCTTCCAATTGTTGTATAACTGCAAACAAAGATTTCTTTCCTTCAGTCTGTCCAAAAATAGAAAGACTAAAGAAAAAACATATGATCAAAACGAATGGAAACGCTTGGTTACTTGTTTTTCGTTGCATATATAGTTACCTGGTCTTTTTCTATCGTATAGGTTAGGTTTAATGGGTCACAAATTAATTGTAAAGCAAGGTCAAGATCGTTATGGGTAAAACTACCCGAGAATCGCTTATTTTTTAAATCTTCAGATGCATCTATGGTTATTGGATACTGCCTTTTTAATTCGTTCAAGACGGTTTCTAACGTTGCATTTTCAAAGCTACTTTCATTATTAATCCATGAGGGTGCCTCTGCAATGCTTTGATGCTCTGTTACTATGTTGCCATTTTTTATTTGTAAGCTTTTACCAGCAGAAAGTTTAATAAGGGTGTCGTTAAAGGCAACGCTTACCAATCCTTCGTAACAATTTACTTGTAACTTTTTATCACGCGCAAATACGTTAAACTGTGTTCCTAAAACGGTTACAGCTCCATTTTTAGTCTGTACTGTAAACGTATTTCCTTTAGTTACCTTAAAATAAGCTTCTCCATTGAGTTTTAGTTCTCGGTTGTTATCCCACTTATTTTTATTGTATTCAATAGTAGAATTAGTGTTTAATGCAACTTCAGAGCCATCCGGTAAACTAAAGTTTTGTTTTTCGGCAACTGAAGTTGAAATAGTAGTTCCTAATGAATCGATGTATAAATAACCAGCAAATAGCACAGCAAATACAGCGGCTATCTTTAAAACCGTAGCCCAAGGGTTTAATTTTTTAACCTTTGGTTTTTGTTTTAATTTTTCAGAAATAGCGTTAAACGCCGCTTCTTCATCAAAGTCTGGCGTGTCGAAACCTTGGATGGTTTTGGCAATTTTTATATAAGATGCATATTCAGAATCGGCCTTAAGCTGCTCAATTTCTTCTTGAGTAGCAGTGCCGTTCAGGTAGTTATGCAATGCGTAGTCTTTTTCCATAATAGTACGTTTCAATAGTAAAACAGCTTAATTGTATTTTACCCTACTTTAAATATCACCTATTTCTTCACGAAGCGATTTTAAAGCTAAACTCATTCGTTTTTCAACCGCTTTTACTGAAATATCCAAAACTTCAGCAATCTCCTTATATTTTTTTCCTTCAATTCTGTTTAATAAAAAGGCGGTGCGCTGAGCTTCGGTTAAATTGGCGATAGCATTTTGTAATTTGTCGTGATATTGTTTTTCTTCCAACAAAAACTGAGGGGATTGGTGTTCCACTTTGTCAGGTTGATGTTTGGCATGTTTCAACACTACCTTTTTATGGGCCACTTCATTCAAAAAAGCATTGTTGGTGATGGTGTATAAAAATGATTTTGCTTTTTCTACGGGCACTTTAGCACAGTTTTTCCAAAGTTTTATAAAAGCATCTTGTACCAAATCTTCTGCCTGTGCCTCGTTGCCACATTTAAAATAGATAAACCGCCAAATAGCCTTTCCGTGCTCCTTATATACTTTGTTAAAAGTATTTTCGTTGCAAATTGTAGTATTTTTATCCATATATAAGTAGCTGTATGCCTGTCAAATATATTCAAAAAAAAGTTTTATAATTAAGGTAGGGTATTTTTGTACTAACTTGTTTCACTTACACAAACCGAACGTAACCATGAAAAGAAAAATTACTTTATATACCTTTTTAATCCTCTGTTTTGGGTTGTTTCTTACCTCTTGTCAAAAAGAAGAAGCAGAATTTATTGATGAGACTGACCAAGACGAAACTATTACGTCAAATTCAACATTGGCCAATCTAATGATACGCACTTCCCAAAACCCAGGAAGTAATGATGATATAATAGATGGTAACAGTTGTACACAAGTTAAATACCCTGCTACTGTAATTGCGAATGGACAGAAAGTGGTATTGGAAAGCGAAGCCGATATTCCTTTAATTCAAGCTGTTTTTGATCAATTCCCCAACGATACCGATACGCTTGAAATTGTATTCCCTATAACCCTTATTCTTCAAGATTTTTCAGAGGTTGAAATCAATGACCAAGCAGAGTTAGATGCGCTTATTGCAGTTTGCCAAGGAGAGTCTGAAATAGATTGTATAGATTTTGTATACCCAATTACCGTATTTACCTATAATTCCAATGACGAACAAACTGGAACTGTAACTATCGATAATGATATTGAATTATACTTACTGTTGTTTAACCTAGATGGAGATGATATTATTAGCATCGATTTCCCTATTTCGGTAGTATTGCAAGATGGAACTACTGTTGAGGTTAACAGCAACCAAGAATTGGAAGATATCTTGGTTAATGCAGATTGTGAAAATGAAGGCGAAGGTGACCTTAGTGAACTTGAAGAAAACCTAACCACCGGAAGTTGGTATGTAACGTATTATTTTGATGATTTCGATGAAACTAGCGATTTTGAAGGGTATGAATTCACCTTTGCCACTGATAGTACCGCACAAGCAACAAACGGTACGAATATAGTGCCTGGAAACTGGAAACTGACTACAAGCAGTACACCAGAATTAGAACTTTTCTTCGGAACAAGCGACCCTTTTGATGAATTGGATGAAGATTGGGAAATTATTGAAGGTACTTCAGAAATCATACGTTTAAAAGATGTGAGTGGCAGTGACGGAAGTGTAGATTATCTAACCTTTGAACGTAACCCAAACACTGGCGGCAATAATGAAGAGGTAAACATCTTAATTGAAAACCTAACTACAGGAAGCTGGTTTGTCACTTTATTTCAAGATGATGGTGATGATGATACAACCGATTATGATGACTATGAATTCAGCTTTTTTACAAATGGTTCAGCAACAGCTGTAAGTTCCTCTGAAACGGTAAATGGTTTCTGGTCTATTGAAGATGATGATAATGGTTTAGAGCTTATTTTAAACTTTGAAAATTCAGGAAGCGATGATCCTTTTGAAGATCTAAACGACGATTGGGATGTGTTGGAATCTTCACAAGTGATCATTAGGCTGAGTGACGAAAGCAGTGGCGGAAGTGAAACAGATCTTTTAACCTTCGAGCGTGAACCTAATGGCGGTGGTGGAGGAAATGACCCCGAACCACAAGAATTGAGAGATATTTTACAAGCTGGAACTTGGTATGTAGATACATTTTTAGAAGATGGTGATAATGAAACCAGTGTGTTTAACGGTTACGACTTTACATTCTTTTCAAACCAAACGGTAACTGCAACCAATGGTTCTGAGAATGTAGATGGAATATGGATTATTTCGGTTGCTGGAGAGGAGTTAAATTTTGAATTCGATATGGACAGCCCAATTAACGATGCTGACGACGATGATTATAAAGTGCTTCAGTTTTCTGAAACCTCAGTAACATTTATTATCCGTGATAGTGATGGGAATATTGAAGACACATTAACTTTTAAAAAGAATTAATAACTCAAAAAAAATTAAAATTATGAAAACTATAAAAATGAACATAACAAGTATTCTTACAATCATTATGTCTGCAGCATTAGTAGCTAGTTGTTCTTCAGATGATGATAATGATGACATCAATAATCAAAACGATAGCGCGGATCAAATTACAGAAATTGCACAAAACGGAACATGGGAGATTACCCAGTTTATAGACTCAGGTGATGATGAAACATCAGACTTTAGCGGTTTTGTCTTTACGTTTAATACCGGTGGGACGGTTATAGCAAACAGAGGTGAGTTGTCTGTTTCAGGAACTTGGTCTGTAAATGACAGTAGTAACTCATCAGATGATGACGATGGCAGTTCTGATGATGTAGACTTTAATCTCTTTTTTGATGTCCCGGAAACTAACGATTTTGAAGATTTAAACGATGATTGGGACCTTGTTTCTGCAACAAATTCAAGAATTGAGTTAATTGATGTAAGTGGTGGCAATGGTGGTACGGATACTTTAGTTTTTGAGAAGATTTAATACCTAGAGTTTTTTTGATTTTTGTTTTAAAAACCATCCTTATTTAAAGGGTGGTTTTTTTATAATATACTTTTTTCTGAAAAATAAGGTAGGGTAAATAACAAACAAACTGTTTTACTAATACAGAACCCTAAAAATAACCAAGATGAAAAATGTAACCAAAAAAATACTAGTAATGGCATTTGTGGCTTTTGCTTTTGCAGTGAGCTCTTGTTCAGAAGATGACTCTACGCCTTCAGACCCAACAAACTCTGAAGCCATAGAGCAAGACTCGGAACTAGCCAATTTGATACAACGAACTTCAGATAATAACAATAGCGATTCGATAGATTGTATCGATTTTGTGTATCCTTTAAACTTCTTTATTTACAATTCAGACAATGAACAAACTGGTACGCAAACAGTTAATAGTGATTCAGAGTTGCTTAGTTTTTTGCTTTCTTTAGAGTCGGGAACTTATATTGAGTTAGATTACCCAATTTCAGTGGTATTAAAAGATGGTACTGTAGTAGAGGTAAATAGTAATGTCGAATTACTTACTTTAATAACTAATTGTACTTCAAACGGCGATGATGATATCCCAACTGACTTTGTAGATAACCTAACTTCAGATTCTTGGTATGTAACTTATTTCTTTGATGATACCGATGAAACTTCAGACTTTGACGGTTATGAATTTACATTCGCAACCGATAGTACAGCTCAAGCAGTAAATGGGGCAATTATAGTTGATGGAACCTGGGACTTAACGAGTGGTAGTACACCAGATTTAGAACTTTTCTTCGGTAATGATGATCCCTTTGATGAATTGGACGAAGATTGGGATATTATAGAAGCCACTTCAGAAATTATAAAACTGAAACACATAAGTGGAGGCGATGGTAGCGTGGACTTTTTAACCTTTGAGCGAAACCCATCCGGTGGAGGAGGCGGAGGTAATGGTGATACAGCAGCCTTTGTAGATAACTTGACAACAAATAGTTGGTTTGTAAACCTTCTGGAAGACGATGGTGATAACGAAACCTGCCATTATGTAGCGTATGAATTTATATTTAGCAGTGATGAAACAGTAACTGCGGTAAGTGATAACAATACCGTAAATGGAACCTGGGCTGTAACAAATAGCAGTAGTGGCATTGATTTGATATTGAATTTTGAAATTACAGATGAAGACGATCCCTTTGACGATCTAAATGATGACTGGGACGTAGAGGAATTTGATGACAATATTATAAAGCTTTTTGATGTAAGTGGCGGGGATGGCAGTACCGATCTTTTAAACTTTGGAAGAAACCCTTACGAAGACTGTAATGGTGGAGGCAATACAGATGATCTAGAAAGTATTTTACAAGATGGTCAATGGAGCATAGGTAGTTATATAGATGATGGCGATGATGAGACCAATGATTATAATGGCTACGCTTTTACCTTTAATGCAGATGGAACAGCCGTTGCTGAAAGTAATAGCGATACAGTTAACGGAACTTGGGCTGTAACAACTAGCGGTTCAGGACTTGATTTAGTGTTGAATTTTGAAATAGATAATGAAGACGATCCATTCGATGATTTAAATGACGATTGGGATGTAGAGCAATTTACAACCATTCAAGTTGATTTAAAAGATGTAAGTGGAGGTGATGGTAGTACAGACCTACTTACATTCGTTAAGCTGTAAGCCTTTTTTGCCCCTAAAAAGAAAAGCCTTTCCAAGTTTTGGAAAGGCTTTTTCAATTTAAAGTACTTATTGTTTGTTATAAAGCTTTTTACCTGCTTCCTCATAACTGTCACCTTGAACCCAAAATGGAGTAGAGGCATCGTTGGCAATGTTACGACCCGATAAAACATAAGCTTTGAAAAATTTCAGTAAATAATCATAATCTAGTGTATCTGCTTCGTCATTGGGACGGTGATAATATTTGGTAGCATCTGCAAAATTTGTAAACCCTAATGAAAAAGTGGGTGATGGAATCCCTTTTTTTGCAAAATGAACATTATCACTTCGGTTAAATAGACCTTGTTCAGGGGCAGGGTCTTCAATTGCTTTAAGACCAAAAGTAGAAGTAGCGTTTTCAATATTCTGTTGCGCTGTGGTTCGGGTTAGCCCTACAATGGTAGCTACCGAAGTATCATTATAACCACCATTGTCACTGTTAAAACAATATACGAACTATAGGGTTGTCAACATAATACTCACTACCTAATAGTCCTTTTTCTTCCCCTGTGAAAAGAATGAACAGCGCAGAACGTTTAGTAGGGTATTTTGCCATGTTTTCAGCCATACTCAATACTGTTGTAACCCCTACTGCATTATCCCTTGCTCCATTGTAAATAGTGTCGCCACTTTCATCTGGTTGGCCAATGCCTACGTGATCGTAATGTGCCGAATAGATAATGTATTCGTTTTTTAATTTGGGATCAGTTCCTTCTACTAAGCCTACAACATTTTGTGAAGTGATCTTTACTCGGTTTTCTCCTTCCATCATTATCTTGATAGGTACTTCATTTTTGCTGTTTAGAGCCTCTGCATAGGTTCCGTTTTTATCTTGTATCCATACATAAGCAAAAGCATTTTCTTTGCTTGCTTGGTTTACCGTTTCAGCAATTTCCATTCGTTTGCTGTTAAAATTATGATCTATATAGCCCCACATTTGTGGAGCAGCATTAATAAATTCAATGATACCTATGGCTCCTGCTTTTTTGGCGAGTTCTGCTTTCTTTTCTCGTAACCCAAAAGCAGCACGGGCATCTTTTGAGTTAGGACCTCCAGCTTGTACTAATACAATTTTTTCTTTTACATTTTTTCCGTTGTAATCATCTTCAAGCCCATAGCCTACATAAATAGCTTTACCGGTAAAATCCATTTTTGAAGTTTGTAAAACAACCTTGTTTTTGTATTCAGCACCAGCTATAGAGAGAGTAAAGCGTCTTGGCGGAGTTACTTCTTGCATGGGGACTGTTTGGTAGTAGGTATTTGTTGTCGGGTTTGGTTTTACGCCATAACCTCGTAAGCTGTTTGCTAGGTAGGAAGCAGCAATTTTGTTTTCAGGAGTTCCAGTTTCTCGACCTTTCAATAAATCGTCTGCTAAAAAATAGATATGTCCTTCAATATCACTTTTAGATACGGTTGTTTCTACTTTTTCTTGTTCGGTTTGTGATAAAAGGGGAGTTAATATTAGTAAGGCTATAAAAATAGGAAGTTGTTTCATAGATAATTTGACTTTTAAGTTCCTAAAGATAGATAAAGTTTTAAAAACCCAACACGTCCATAACGGGCGCTAGCATTCTTAAAAAAGCAAATTAATATCACTTCCAAATCGTTCCATCATATTATTAGTTGGGTTGCTATCCTGAAAAGGGAATACATCAATTTCGGTATCATGTCTAATAACTAATCGGTAGGTGGGACAAAAAGTTCCGTTTGAGTACATTTTGGGATCCCATTCCTTTAAAAAATTAATCATTATGCTTTTTCCAGCTTCTAAAGCGGAAAATTCTTTTTTAGCAATTAAATTTCCGTTACTGTTAATGGCTGTTCCCCATGGTCTTTCGTATAGATAAAAAGTTTGTTTTGTTTCTTCTGAAAAAAAAGAGTCTCCAACATTTACAATACGTCCAGAAATATCAACCATACCCGAAGTATTATTTTTTGAAGTTAATTTAAAATCGATTGTTTCTACAGCAAAATCTATTTGCTTTGCAGGTTCTAACTCAGTATCTTCTTTACTACACCCTAGTAGTAGTATAATACTAATGTACAAGAGGTAAATTGAATGTTTCATCATATTATAATTTAAAATTAATAATATGTAATTTACTGATAATTAACGATGTATGAGCTAAGGGTATTTACGTAATCTTTGTAAGAAAAAAGAAGGATAATTCTTATACTTATCAAAAAGCTCTAACAACTTTAGGGTGAAACTGTCATTGAATAAATTAAGTGTATCTTTGTAGTCAATTCAGAAATGGCGTAATAAAACTTCATAGCCATTTATAAACAACCTATATGTCATTTAAATCACTTGGGCTGTCCGAAGCCTTGCTAAAAGCTATTAGCAAAAAAGGATATACTACCCCATCACCTATTCAACAAAAAGCAATTCCTAAAGTATTAGAACGTAAAGATGTGTTGGCATCTGCACAAACGGGAACCGGTAAAACGGCCGCTTTTACGTTGCCTATGTTACAAATATTAAACACTGGAAAACACTTACATAACCGCCCAGTGCGTGCCTTAGTATTAACTCCAACCCGTGAATTAGCCGCACAAGTAATGGAGGATGTAAAAACTTACAGCGAGTTTACTAATTGTAACGGGACTGTTATTTTTGGAGGCGTAAGCGAAAAACCACAAATAAAAGCCTTGCGAAAAGGAGTTGATATTTTAGTGGCAACTCCAGGTCGTTTGCTCGATTTACAAAGCCGAAATATTATCTCCTTATCCAATATTGAAATATTGGTGTTAGATGAAGCCGATAGAATGCTCGACATGGGTTTTCTTCGCGATATTAAAAAAATTCTTGCAGTGATGCCTTCAAAACGGCAGAACTTATTGTTTTCGGCAACTTTTTCAAAAGATATTAAAAAGCTGGCTAACACCTTTTTACACAATCCAGTAATGGTAGAAGCTACTCCTGAAAATACCACAGCAGAAAAAGTAGATCAGCTAGTTTATCGAACCGATAAGTCTAAAAAAACACAATTGGTAACAAAGCTGATAGATGAAGGGGATTGGCAACAAGTCCTCATTTTTACCCGGACCAAACACGGAGCAAACCGGTTGAGTCAAAAACTGGAGAAAGCTGGAATAACGGCTGCAGCCATTCACGGAAATAAAAGTCAAGGAGCACGAACAAAGGCCCTAGCGGGGTTTAAAAGTGGCAAAACCCGCGTATTGGTAGCAACCGATATCGCTGCTCGTGGACTTGATATTCCTCTATTACCACATGTTATTAATTACGAATTACCCAACGTGCCAGAAGATTATGTACACCGTATTGGCCGTACAGGAAGGGCAGGAGCCTCTGGACAAGCTATTTCTATAGTGAGTGTGGATGAAAACGAATACGTTCGCGGTATTGAAAAACTGTTAGGTGAACGCCTACAAAGCGAAGTGATACCAGGTTTTGAAGTTACTGAATCACTAAAAGAGGTGTTAGACAAAAAAGCTGAAAATAAAGCGAATCATCGTTCACAGCGCAATAATTCGCGAAATAATAAACCAGCTCGGGGTTCAAAGCGTAGGCGCAATAGGTAAGTAGTTGGTAGGTGTAAGAAAAAAGTTTTTTTACTCTAAGTCTAGTTTTCGTATTGTTCTTTTAAGATCTCTGCTGCTGCTATATAATGTTATTCCAGAGCAGTTGTCAACAGCATACCTATTGAGCTTTTTTTCTTCAAACTCGCTTAATTTAATGCGGTCAATGGTTTCTGAAGTTAATTCTGGGAATAAGTCCTCTAATTCTGGATTTTTGTTAAGATCCAGCACGAGCCATTTATTACCGGGAATAATAACACTGAAACGGATGGGACAGCCACATTGGTCTTCTTTAGGAGTAATTTTTTTTTCATTGTCCAAGTAAATAGCATCAGAAAGTATTTTTTCCTTTACAAGCTCTAACTGGATTTCTATTGTTTCAACATTTTTGAAATCTTTCACCCATTGTTTATTGGTTTTCTTTAAAAAACACTCTTCAGGGAGTGGTCGCTGTGCAAAAGTACTTCCGAAGACACATATGAAAAATAGAATACAGTAAAATTTCAAACCAACAAATTAAAAAGAAACGGTATAAATTCCGAACCGATTTACGGAATACCAGAAAGCTGTAGTAGGTTGAAATAGGGTAGGTTAAAGATACATAAAAAAATAAATAGGTTGTAGAATACCTCTTTTAAATTTTTAAAAGCCTGCGTCTACTGCGAAACAACTTTTAGTCCTACGATAGAGATAATAAGAGTCGTTATAAAAAAGACCCTCCAAAAGTCTGCGGGTTCTTTAAAGACAAAAATCCCGATGAGTACAGTACCTACCGCGCCTATTCCGGTCCAAACTGCATAGGCAGTGCCAATAGGTAATGTTTGGGTGGCTTTAACCAATAATAGCATACTAATGGCAAGGCAGATTAAAAAACCAACGTACCAATACGTGGCAAGTGTGCCAGTCGCTTCTTTTGCTTTTCCTAAACAGAAGGCAAAACTTACTTCAAAAAGGCCAGCGATTATAAGGATAATCCAATTCATTAGCAGGTGTTTTATTCTTTCCAGTCTTGAAGCCGGTCAAGGTATAAATAGCTTTCCACAAACTTCCTATGTTCGGGACTAGTCATTTTTTCTACTAAAGTAAGAGCAGAAATATAACTCGCCAAATTTCCATTAGAAGATAAAAATTTACCATCTTCTACAAAGGTAACCAGGCTGTCGTTCTGCACTTTTAAATTAGGGTAATCTTTTTGAAGTTGTTCGCCGCCACCAATCCAAGTGACGATTTTATGTCCGTCCGCAATTCCAGATTCCCCAATTAATTGCGCTCCTGCACAATTACTAATGGTATAATTGGTTTCCTTGTTTTTCTCTTTAATAAAATCTACAATTTTTTTGTTGTGTACTTGTGCATACATATCATAAGCGCTGGGTACAAACAGCGCTGTTAATTTAGGGCAGTTATCAAACGTATAATCTGGAACAAAGTGCATACCTTCTTCGGTTGTGATGGGCTTTTTGGTTTCTGCTATGCTAATGACGTTAAAAAGTTGTTCGCCTGCTTCTGATGGTTTGGCAAAAACATCTGATGTTGCAATCACTTCACTTTGTAGCACGCCATTAAACATTAAAAGCCCAATAGTTGGCAATTCGGCTTTAAATGGTTTTAAGTGCTTGGTTAAGGTGTCTGTTTCTTTTTCAGTTTGACTAATGGGAGTAGCTTCAAGTGAAGTTTTAGATTTTTCTTTATTGCAACTGAATAAAATAATTCCGAAAATTAAACTCGCAATAAGATTTATATTTTTCATTTGGTGCTATTTTTTTGTAGTTTCTACAATTAGGTTTAAACTGGTACAGTTAAATAATTAGAGATGTTTTTTATCATTTTTTATTTAGTTAATCTTCGTTTTCTTTCCGTAATTCGTTTTTCAAATTTTGGATTTGATTCAATTCTCTTTATAAATTCAGGTTCAAAACTACCAATTGTTATAAACTCAAAATCTACAAAAAAGTAATGCTTTAATCCGTTTTGTTGTAAAATCAGGTTCCGGTTCTTTTCAGGCAATCTTTCAATTTTGAGGATGTTAGAAATCGGTTTGTCAAATTGATAAATCCTCAATTGTCTGGTGTTCAGTTTGAGTATTTTTTTTAGTCCGCTCAAGTCGGTTTGGACATCCATTTCCATTTGACGGACAGATAGATTTTTAAATTCAGTTCCGTTTTAAGTTTTCAAATCTGTTTTCCACCATTCAATTATCTCATTTGGAACAAATTTATGAATGAAAATCACATTCAATTGTTTGTCAAAAAGCTCCCAAATTTCTTTATCCGAATTAATTTCGAATGTTAATACTTTCATTTTTTAAATTGGTTAATAACGTCCAGTCTATGGGCCAAAGTCTTTAGTTTGTAATTATTCTTTAATTATTAGATTTTCTTGTTTATCATATAGCTTTATTTCTCCAATTCTATTTCCTTGTTTATCGTAATTGATTTCAGTTTTTAATGAACCATTTTCATAGAATGTTTTCCATACTCCCTTTTTTTTGAAATAATCTACACCTAAATAATCACCTAATTCCATCAAATTTCCATTTTTATAATAGGATTTGTAGGTGTCTATTTTGTTGCCGTTTTTATCAAATTTTTGAATTGTATGTATTTGTCCAGTATCATAATATAAAATGATTTCACCAATAAAATCTCCAATGTTATTGTACTTGGCATCTATTTTTAATTGACCATTTTTATGATATTCTGTATTTTTTTGAATAATACCTTCTTCGGTATATTCTGTAATTGATTTTATTTGACCGTTTTCCCAATACGTTGTCCATTTTTCAATGGTTTTGTTGTTCTTATAGGTGCCAATAGATTTTATTTGTCCGTTTTTATAGTAGTCTTCATAGTTGCCATCCATCTCATAAAAACCTTCATTAGAATAATTTCCTTTAGCTTGTATTTGTCCATTACGGTAATACATTAAAAAAGGACCTTGTGTTTTCCCTTGTTTATTAAAGGTTATTTCACTATCTATTGAGCCATCTTTTCTGTAGTAAATCCATTTTCCGTAGTTTATATCTTGTTCGGATTTAAATCCAACTGCTTTTATTTTACCGTTATCATAGTATTCAGTATACGCATCTTGCTGGGCATTTATATTGCTACAATAAAAAATAATAATAAAAATAAAGGTCTTTTTTAACGATACGTGCATACTGTAATCTATTGTTGAAGTTTAATTGGCTAGAACCAAATAATTAGTTATGTAAGGTGTGGTAAAAGGTTTTAATTTGTCATTCTAATATGTCAACTCCAATTTTATAAATGTTACCAAAACCATTTAACGGGCTATTAGAGAATTCTTTTAGTTCATGAATGTTTTTTAATTTCTTGTTATCAAGTGTATTTCTCTCACTTGTAAAATAAAAGTTGCGTGACCTCCAATCTACAAATGGACAATAATCTAATTTATTTGAATTAATTAACCCTCCTAAGTTCTTGGATTTTGTCCATTTACCTAAGCTATCTTTGCGACTTATATACAAATCTCCTCCACCAAACCCATCTGGCCTACCAAATGAGCTAAAAATAATAAGATTCTCTTCTGGATTTATGTATGCATTAAATTCAAATGAAGGAGAGTTAATCTCACTAGGTAATGGTTTTGGAGATTGAAATTCACCATCATTAAATTCAGATATAAAAATATCTTCTCTACCTATTCCGTTATCTCTTGTCGCTGTAAAGAATAAATTTCCTTTAGTACTTAAGGAAGGGAAAAACTCGTCCCCTCTTGTGTTAATAATTGAATCTAGAGCAATTGGTTCAGACCAATTACCATTCATGCGGTCACTATACCAAATATTGTAATCTTCTCTTGTTTTATCGTTGTAAATAGGTCTGTTAGATGCAAAATACAATCTATTTCCGTTGTTGCTGTAAAATGGTTCTATATCTTGATATTTTCCTGATATATTTAAAATTTGTGCATCCGTCCAATTTCCATTTTCTTGGTTTAAGAAAACTAAAGATCTTTTATTTTGTTTGTAATCACCTAATGTATAGATAAGTTCATCTCGTTGGGGGGAAATTGCTAAATCTCTTTCATATAATGGTGTAGAAATTATATTTTCTCCTAATAATGTCAAACTATCAGCTGTAGTTTTAATGTCTACAGAATATACTTTTGATGGTTCAGTGTGTTTCTGACAGTTTAATAGAAAAAATGACAATAAAAGTATTGCTGCTTTATATTTTATTTTGTGCAATGTATTTGTGTTTTGACCTGAAGTATGGCTACAGATTAAAATGTGATTTTAGCTGTTAATTTACCTTCTTTCCAGACAGATATGCCATATTCAGTGTTTTGAAATCTAAAGATACGTGTAATCTCACCTCATTGTATAATTTTGATTCCACTTTTTGTTCCTCGCTTTGCATGAGCCACGTCTGCAAAAGATTGGGTCGAGATAGAGTAACAAATAAATAAAACATCATTTCCATTATCATATGTTTTGTTTAATGTAAATAAATTATATACTCTGTGGGCAAAGTGAAAAGCACCAATGCAATCAAAAAAAGTATCTAAAGATTTAATGAGAAAAGTTGTTGCTCTATCTGCAGTATGTAAATGACCTTTGCCTTTGTGAATGTAATGGAAAAGAACAACTTTAATCGTATTAAAAGATTTTACGGCACCAACAACGAAGCGTAGTAGCGAACCCAAAAAGTGATTCTATAATTGGAATCTAGCTTATATAACGGAAGAGATAGCCTATTTTTATATAATATAATTGAGTTTTAGAGCTATTACAAGCTGCTTTACTAAAAATAAAACCCCAGAATTTCTGGGGTTTTATTATAACTAAATTGAGGTTTTAATTAAAAGAAACCCATTGGTTTTTTATCGTAAGAGATTAACATGTTTTTTACCACACGGTAATGATCTAAAGCCATTTTATGATTTTCACGACCAAAACCAGATTCTTTAACACCACCAAAAGGAGCGTGTGCAGGATAGGTGTTGTATTGGTTTACCCAAACTCTACCAGCTTGTATTGCTCGTGGTACTTGGTATAATTCGTGAGCGTCACGTGACCAAACACCTGCGCCTAAACCGTAAGGTGTGTCGTTTGCAATAGCAATAGCTTCTTCAGTTGTTTTAAAAGTCGTTAACGCTACTACAGGTCCAAAAATTTCTTCTTGGAATACACGCATTTTGTTATCCCCTTTTAGAACAGTTGGTTGTACATAGTACCCATCGGCTAATTCTCCTTCATAATTACCAGCTTCACCACCAGCTAAAACCGCTGCACCTTCTTCAATACCAATTTTAATATAGTTCAATATTTTTTCATATTGTGCTTTAGATACCTGGGAGCCAATCATTGTTTCTGGATCTAATGGGTTTCCTGGTTTTACTAATTTTAGACGTTCTTGCATTTTTTCGACAAAGCGGTCTGCAATATCTTCGTGAACTAAAATACGAGACGGAGAGGTACAAATTTCACCTTGATTTAAGGCAAACATTAATGCCCCTTCAACTGCTTTGCTTAAGAATTTATCATCTTGATCTGCTACAGATGGGAAGAAAATGTTAGGAGATTTTCCACCTAATTCCATCGTTACAGGAATTATATTTTCTGCTGCATTATGCAATACCGTACGTCCTGTTTCTGTAGAACCCGTAAACGATAATTTTGCAATTCTTTTAGATGTAGCTAATGCTGCACCAGCTTCTTTACCAAAACCAGTGACAATGTTTAATACACCTGCTGGTAAAATATCACCAATTAATTCCATTAAGGCCATAACACTTGTAGGGGTTTGTTCTGCTGGTTTTACCACTGCAGTACAACCTGCTGCTAAAGCTGGAGCAATTTTCCAGGCTAACATTAACATTGGGAAGTTCCAAGGAATAATTTCACCCACGACACCAACTGGCTCGTGTAATACAATACTAACAGTGTCTTTATCGTGTTCAGAAATACTACCTTCATCTGCACGAATAACTCCTGCAAAATAACGGAAGTGATCTATACAGTAAGGAATATCTGCAGCACGAGCTTCACGAATTGGCTTACCATTATCTATAGTTTCTAAAGTTGCTAAATACTCTAAGTTATCTTCCATAACCTGAGCAATTTTTAATAACGCATTGCTACGTTCTGTTGCCGAAGAATTACTCCACTCAGGAAAGGCTTGGTGTGCTGCATCTAATGCAAGGTCTATATCTTCTTGTGTAGATCTTGCTGCTTGTGTGAACACTTTTCCATCTACTGGAGATCTGTTTTCAAAATATTGACCTTTAATTGGGTCAACAAATTTACCTCCAATAAAGTTTCCATATCTTTCTTTAAATTCGGGTTTTGTTACATTTGCCATATTACTGTGTTTTAAATTTTTTTAAATTCTGCTTGAAAAAACAAGCCTTTGTAATTATGGTACAAATGTATAATGGAGTAGAAGCTTCTTATTTATTGATACGGTTCAATAACTTATGAAAACAGTTCAACTTGCCTTTTTGAATGTTAAACAAATATTAAGATTAATGTAAATATCTAAAAATCAATTGATTATAAATATTTTGTATTTTTTATATTTCTGTTGGACTAATTCCGAATTTGTTTTTAAAGGCGACACTAAAGTTAGATAGGTTATTGTAACCGACTTCTAAATAGATATCTGAAGCCTTTAAATCGCCTCCTTGTAAAAGTTCTTTAGCCTTTTGTAGGCGTTTATCTTTTAACCATTTTCCAGGTGCTTCTTTATACTCGGAAGTAAAATGTCTTTTAAAGGTTGACAAACTCATATTGCATAAAAAGGCAATTTCTTCTAGCTTTAAATTAGAATGTATATGATCTTCTACGATGTTTTTAAATGGTGAAACCTCTTTAGATATTAAGGCGTGTAGATAATGCTCAAATTCGTTACCATATTTATCTAATAGATACAATAATATTTCATCAAATTTGAGTGATAACATAGCATCACAATAGGCACTATTTTCAAAAGTTTTAGCCGATAAAGAGCTTATAAAAGAGGCGATATAATCATCGTTTTCAATCACAAAGTAAGGCACTTTTTCTTGGTATGGCTTAACATCTTTAGTGTACTTACTTAAAAAATCGGTGAGTTTTTTTTCAGAAAAAAAGAAAAGTTTACAATAATAAATCGCTTCGGTATCTAACAGTTCCGTCCAAAGCCAATTTCCCTTTTTGAGCAATAATGACTGTTTACTATTAACAGCTTTAGAAGTATTGGCAAAGTGCACTTGCTTTTTTCCTACTTGAAGAAAGCTGAACATATTCATACTTAAATTTACCTTACTTTTAACCACATCACTAGTCATTTTAAAGTCATAAACAAATACATCGGGACTTTCTTTTTTGTTTTTAATATAGATTTCAGGTATGTTTTCTATTGACATCTGTATTTTTTTAGTTTGTAGGTAACGGTTTCGTATAACAGTCAGTTACGGCTTAAAGTTAAACAATCTTTCGGCAGAGACCGACGCTAGCAATTCCGAGTGGATTCGGACGTAGTCGAATCCGTCGTAATTGCGGTTATACATCTTAAGTTTGATTTTTAATGAATCAGTTAACTTTAGGTTATAATCAGAAAGAACAAAAGAGAGAATTAAGGTTATGTTATACGGTGAAGCTTTAGACTTCGGCAACATTGATAATCCTCTCTCTTTTTACTACTCAGACCACGATCAGTTCTGTGAGACTTTGAATCTCGTTTTTAAGTTGTTGTGTGCCAAGTAGCTGGTTCTTTCATAAATCAATTCTTATGAATAAATATAATGAAACTTTCGGAGTTGACATCAGCAAAGATGTCTTTGATGTCCACGGGAGTAAAAGTGGCCACGTCCAGTTCAAGAACGATGAAAAAGGGTTCAAAGCCTTTTTGAAATCGTTGCCATGCCAAGCCCTTGTTGTTATGGAGGCTACAGGGTATTACCATTACAGGCTGGCACAATTTCTTTATAAAAATGATGTATTGGTATCTGTGGTGAACCCTTTGTCGGTTAAACGCTTTATACAGATGGGACTGGCCAAGGTAAAGACCGATAAGAGCGATGCCAAGGCCATCTGTAATTATGCGCTCATAAATGATGTGCCGTTGTATACTGCCTTGACAGATGTCCAGAGCGAATGTTTGCAACTGTTTCGGTTATTGGACAGTTTTATCAAGCACCGTACGGCAACTAAAAACAAGCTTCACGGTGAAGAAATACTGGGTGTTCCCTCCAAAGCTGTGTACCGTTCATTGAAGCGGAACAAGAAGCATTTGGATAAGGAACTTGCAGCTATTGAAGAAAGAATCCTGTCCTTGGTCAAGAAAGACCAGCAGCACCAATTGACGTTATTGACGAGCATACCTGGCATTGGTATCAAGACTGCCCTGTTCCTGATAGTGGTCACAGATGGGTTCTCAAAGTTCGAGAATGCTTCCCAGTTGTGCAGTTATGTGGGTATCACGCCTGTTGTAAAAGAGTCTGGTAGCAGTGTGAGAGGGCGTAGCAAGATAAGCAAGGTCGGCAACAAGAAGCTGCGCAACCTATTGTTCCTGTGCTCGTTCAATGCGTGCAAGCACAACAAGGCTTGCAATGGGCTCTATGAACGTTTGGTCAATAAGGGGAAAAGTAAAAAACTTGCTCTGATCGCGGTTTCCAATAAGTTGCTGAGACAGGCTTTTGCAATCGCTAAATCAGGCAGGCCTTATGACGATGCATTTGTTTCGGTTCTAAAAAAGTAAACTCAAATGCATATGGAATAAAAAAGGGCGAAAACTTAAATTTATAAATTCTTGCCCAAGAAGAATAGTGTCGAAAATTAATAGATAAAAAAGTTGTTTTTTACCTCAGTTCTTTGTTAGCCATAGTTTTTTATTCCGTTAAACTGTTCAATTGTTTTTCTAATTCAGTAGTTCCATTTTTAATCTTACAGGTTTTAATCAGCTTTGATTTACTTTTGAAATATTCAAATAGGAATTTGGATTTATGGTAACACTTGTTGTCATTTGTTATAAATGCTTTACAGATTGAACCATAAGCCGAATGTTTTGAGTCATTTAGTAAATTGCTAAAATCTCCTTTTTCATTCATTGAGTCTGGAAAAAAACCAATCAAATCTAAATTCATATACGCAGTTGTATAATAGTCAATATAAGTCAAAGGATTTGTTGTAGTATTTCCTCGCAATGATAGTCCAAATTCAACGAATTCTTTTAAAGAACCACTTATACCTATCATTTTAATTAGTTCGTCCAATTGAGAAACTGAAAAATTACAAATACTCTTTGGGTCTAATTTAAAATGTGTTTTTATTATGTCATCTCTTAAAGGACCATAATTGTCTGTCATTTGTTTTACGATAGTTTGCCATTGAACCAAAGGTGCTGTTGAATTATCATAAACATTTTGTTCATAGAATTCAAGCGCATTTCTATTCTCAACGTCAACATAATCACGTCCAAAATATTTAACGATTACTAAATCCTTTGTCTTTGCAGAAAGATAATTTAAGTCATTTATTCGCGTGCTTGATAATTCGTCTGAAGTTCTTGCTAAATCTCCTAAATGCGCATCTGAATAAACCAATGTTATTTTATCAGATTGTCTTTTTAGAAAGTCATTCAAAACGATATGAGGATTCAATTTCGGTTCTTTGAGTATAGAAAATAAATTCCAATCTATGTATGTTAAGTCCTCTGTTTTCAATGTTTGGGCAAATTATGGCTAACATGCGTATAAACGCAATTGCGTTTATATTTTGCTTATTTCAAATATACTTATTTTAATACATTCTAATTTTACTTACTAAGTTCAACCCATACTAGATTTTATATTCCTAAAGCAAGCTTCGGGCTATATTAAAGCTAGGAAGTAGTCCGGTTTAAAGTAGCCACGCAACGACTACTACGCCTACTCCTAGCTATACCTTGTCAAGTTACAATAACCTATCAAAATCCCCAATAAGCTGCAGCTTATTGACGGCAAATGACGGCGTTTGACCACACTTGACCGAGTCTGCTTACTGTTACATCTGTGTGATGGTAGTTTATGGTTTTTACATTTTTTTGCATTCGTTTGATAATCTATGCATAATTTACCTTAATTTTTAGAGGTTTTGTTCGAGTTTCCTTCGGGGATCCTTCGGGAACGGAGTGGGGTTATTTCCAAAAATATACCGTATCCCGAACAAACCCCAAGCGAAACTAAATGAAAGGGAAAAGGGATAAGTGTCAAACTAAACGAACAGACCAGTTATACTAGCGGTAAGACATAAAAAAAAGCGAACTATACAGCTCGCTTTGTCTTGTTTACTAAAATAAGGTGCTTTTATAATGCTTCGGCACCAGCTTTAGCTACCGTATGGTCGTCCTCAACAGTACTGCCACTTACGCCAATGGCACCAATAATAGTTCCATCGCTATTGGAAACAGGTATTCCGCCAGGAAACGATATCAGTCCCCCGTTTGAGTGTTCAATATTGTAAAGTGACTCCCCTGGTTGTGAAAGTTTACCAATTTCGCCACTGTTCATATCAAAAAAGCGAGCAGTTTTGGCTTTCTTTAGTGCGATGTCAGCACTTCCTAACCAAGCACCATCCATACGGACAAAAGCCACTTGATTAGCACCGACATCAACCACGCTAATATTCATTTTAGTATCTATATCTTTTGCTTTGGTTTTCGCCGCTGCAATCATCTTTTCTGCTTGTTCTAAATTTATCGTATTCATAGAATTCCTTTTTTAGATTAGTAATCGTTTTATTTATTATAACCGTGTTCCAAATCAAAGGTGGCTGAGTGTTCTACACGAAGTGAAGAACGTATCGAAGCCCCGACTCTAACAGTCCTGTCAAGGTTGCTGAGCGGAGCCGAAGTACTGAAGCCTAATTCAACTGCATCACAGCTTTAGCATTTACAAACTCTTTTATACCAAAGCCACCGTGCTCGCGTCCGTAGCCGGAGTTTTTCACGCCACCAAAAGGCATATTAGGTTGTGCCAATCCGAAAGAATTGATAAATACCATACCAGTATCAAAATGCTTTTTAGCTAGATCAAACGCTTTATCAGTATCTTCTGAAAAAATACCGCCACCTAAACCAAATCGGCTATCATTGGCAATGCGCATCGCATCTTCAGCATCTTTTGCATGAATCAGTGAGGCTACGGGGCCAAACAGCTCATCGTCGTAGGCAGGTTGTCCAGGCTCTACGTTTGCCAATATGGTTGCTGGATAATAATATCCTTTGCCTTCTGGTATTTCGCCACCACACAATATCTTGGCTCCTTTTTTTACACTCTCTGTAACTTGTTCATGTAAATCGTCGCGTAAATCTTTACGTGCCATAGGGCCTATCTTAGAGTTTTCGTCTGTGGGATCGCCATGGTTCACACCTTCCATACGCTTTAGAAAAGCTTCTTTAAACTCTTCATAAACTTTATCTACTACTATAAAACGTTTGGCAGCCACACAGGTTTCTCCATTATTGTACACGCGACCATTTACACAGTGTTTCACAGCCTTGTCTATGTTGGCATCTTCTAATACAAGATAGGCATCGTTACTACCTAGTTCTAAGACAGTTTTCTTTAGTTTAGCGCCTGCTTTTTTACCAATAATTTTTCCGGCTTCTGGACTTCCGGTTAGGGTAACTCCGCGCACTAAATCGTTTTCAATAATTTTATCAGACTGATCATGGTTAATTAATAACACAGTAAATAAGTGTTTTGGAAGCCCAGCATCGGTATAAATTTTCTCTAATAACTCGGCGCATCCAGTTACAATTTCAGCATGTTTTAGTAACACACCATTCCCTGCCATCAAATTGGCAATAGAATACCGAATTACTTGATATACCGGGAAATTCCAGGGCTGTATTCCATAGACCACACCAATAGGGGAGTAGGCAATTACACCTTTACCTCCATTAGGTAATTCGCGTTCGTCATCTGCCAATTCTTTCGGTCCATTCTCGGCAGTGTAATCACAAATACCAGAGCATAAATCTACTTCTTGTTTACTTTGTTTTAGCAGCTTTCCCATTTCTTGAGTCATCAAGTTTGTCAATTCCTCTTTATGGTTTTGTAAACTTTCACCAATGGCTTTGATTACCTTGGCGCGTTCTTCAACGGGCTTGGTTTTCCAATCTAAAAAAGCTTCATAGCATTTTTGCACAGCTTCTTCTGCTTGTTTATCCGTCATAAACGGATAGCGTTGTATCAATTCTCCCGTTGCTGGGTTTATGGTTTTTAATCCTTCTAATTGCTCATTCATAGTTTTTCTTTTTTTTGTTTATAATTTATGATGTAGTAAGGCTTTCTTCTCTTGCTTTCGCTTCATAATCAATATAGCCTTCTTTCTCTTGTGTGTAAAAAGTGTCTTTATCCCAGTCACTAAGGGGTGTGTTTTTTTCAAATCGTTCTACCAAATCGGGGTTGCTTACATAGGGTTTTCCAAAGGCAACCAAATCGGCATCACCACGTTCCAAAACAGCATTTCCTTTTTCTTGATCAAAATTGGTGTTTATCATCAATGTGCCTTTATATATAGGGCGGTACCGTTTGGCGATTTCAGTTTCAGCATACGGCACATCACTTACATCGTTAAAAGGTTCACTAAGGTGTAAATACGCCAAATTATACTCGTTTAATTTGTTGATCATATAATCAAAAGTGGGAAGGGTTTCTTCATCCATGGTCATTCCAAAAATTCCGTGAAGAGATGGGTTCATACGTAAGCCAATTCTATTTTCGGGCATTACTTTTTTCATTGCATCTAATACTTCAAACAGAAAACGAGCACGGTTTTCTATGCTACCTCCATAGGCATCAGTTCGATGGTTGGAAGTGCCATTGAAAAATTGATGAAACAAATACCCATTACTAGAATGTATTTCTACACCATCAAAACCGGCTTCCATTGCATTTTTAGCAGCGTTGGCAAAATCCTGAATGGTTTGCTGTATGTCTTCAGTAGTCATTTTTTTAGGAGTAACGGTATCTTTAAACCCGTTTGGCGTAAAGGATTGCGCCTCAGGGTTCAATGCCGAAGGGGCATGAGGTAAATCGCCATCGTGAAAATCGGGGTGCGAAATTCGCCCCACATGCCAAAGCTGGATAAAAATTTGTCCATCGGCTTCGTGTACGGCTTGTGTCACTTCTTTCCATCCTTCCACTTGGGCTTCGGTATGAATACCTGGTGTGTGAATATATCCCACAGCTTTTTCTGAAACCTGCGAACCTTCTGTGATAATTAATCCAGCGGAAGCTCGTTGCTTATAATAAACTGCATGTTTATCTTGAGTTGGTTTTTTTTCAGGATTGTTGGCACGACTTCGTGTCATTGGCGCCATTATCACTCGGTTGGGTAATTGTAAATCGCCCATATTGTAGGGTTGTAATAAAGCTTGTTTACTCATATAATTTCCCGTGAATACGGGTGGATTTTAATTAAACTGAAATTTTTATGTAATGTGTTTTATTCTATTTTGCTGAAAGAATATCAATCTTTTTTATATCTGGAGCTTCACTAAGTAATCGATCTGCATTTTCCATTAATGCTTTTGCAATATCTCCGTTTAAATGAGCGTCCCGGCCAGCTTCATCTTCAAAAGAATCGAAAATTCCGAATGTAGAATTGTCTATTTTAAAACTGTACCACGTAAGGGTTTTGTCTTCTTGCCGGGCAAGGTCTACAGCTCCTTTAATAAATTGGGCAACTTCGTCTTCTTTCCCTGTTTTGGCTTTTAGTGTAGCCAATAATCCTAACTTTTTCATAGCAATAATTTTCTTTCAATAAATATACGGCATTCCCTTGTCAATAAGGCTTCTATAAGCATAAGCCTATGTTAAAGGAGTGGTAATGTTTTCAAAAAAAAGAAAGACCGAGAAACAGCTAAAGTTGAAGTTCGCTATTGTGCTTTCAACATACATTAGTAATTAAAAACTCACTCGATTACTATTCAGTTCATCTTTTTCTAATCATGAGGTAAAGGTGCTTGAGTGAATTTAAGTTATAGAGATACTACTAAATTTTGAAGTTTTAATAGGTGGAAAAAGCGTGAGTTGAGAGATGCCGAAGTATATCGAAGATAAATCGTAAATCGTTCTTCAAAAATCACTTTGAAACTCCCTTTCAGAATGTTATCTTTGCAACCCTATATACCTAAGAGTATCTGTAAACTAAAGCGTAAAGAATATGTTTGATAATTTAAGTGATAAGTTAGATAAAGCAATGCACGTCCTGAAGGGACACGGCCAAATTACAGAAGTAAACGTAGCCGAAACCCTTAAAGAAGTACGCCGTGCTTTGCTCGATGCCGATGTTAACTTTAAGACTGCCAAAGAATTTACCAATACCGTTAAAGAAAAAGCCCTTGGTCAAAATGTATTGACCTCCCTACAACCAGGGCAGTTGATGGTGAAATTGGTAAAAGATGAATTGACTGAATTAATGGGTGGTGACACTGCAGGAATCGATTTAAGCGGTTCGCCTAGTGTTATATTAATGTCTGGTTTACAGGGTAGTGGTAAAACCACATTCTCGGGAAAACTAGCTAATTATTTAAAAACAAAAAAGACAAAAAAGCCTTTATTGGTAGCTTGTGATGTATACCGTCCGGCGGCAATCAATCAGTTGCATGTAGTAGGGGAACAGATAAAAGTAGAAGTATATAGCGAAGAAGGAAATAAAAATCCAGTGCAAATTGCGCAAAATGCAATTGCTCACGCTAAGCAAAATGGGAATAATGCTGTAATTATTGATACGGCAGGTCGTTTGGCGATTGATGAAGCGATGATGACTGAAATAGCCGATATCCATAAAGCTATTCAACCTAACGAAACGTTATTTGTTGTAGATGCAATGACGGGGCAAGATGCAGTAAACACGGCAAAAACGTTTAACGAACGCCTTAATTTTGATGGAGTTGTATTAACCAAGTTAGATGGTGATACCCGTGGTGGTGCCGCAATATCAATTAAAAGTGTAGTGAATAAGCCGATAAAATTTATCGGTACTGGTGAAAAGATGGACGCGATCGATGTGTTTCACCCAGCACGTATGGCCGACCGTATTTTAGGGATGGGAGATGTGGTGTCGCTTGTAGAGCGAGCACAAGAACAGTTTGATGAAGATGAGTCTCGTAAACTTCAAAAGAAAATTGCAAAAAACCAATTTGGTTTTGATGATTTCATTAAGCAGATACAGCAAGTAAAGAAAATGGGTAGTATGAAGGATCTAGTGGGGATGATACCCGGAGCTGGAAAAGCCCTAAAAGGAGTAGATATAGATGATGATGCCTTTAACGGAATTGAAGCCATCATTCATTCAATGACACCTGAGGAAAGAAGTACCCCATCAGTGATAAACGGAAGCCGTAAAAAACGTATTGCTAAAGGTAGCGGAACTTCGGTGCAAGAGGTAAATCAACTGATGAAACAATTCAACCAAATGAGTAAAATGATGAAGATGATGCAAGGCGGCGGCGGTCGCAAAATGATGCAAATGATGCAGAATATGAAGTAGTGTCAGTTAGCAGTTGCAGTAAGCAGTAAAACAATGAGTTTTAAAACCTTGAAAGCATATCAAAAAGGATTTGATTTGGCAATGGACATATTTGAAATTTCTAAGTCCTTTCCGAAGGAAGAAAAATATTCATTGACTGATCAAGTTAGAAGAAGTTCACGCTCTGTTTGTGCTAACATTTCCGAAGCATATAGAAAGCGAAAATATGAAAAGCATTTTATCAGTAAATTAACCGATAGTGATGCTGAAAATTCAGAAACTCAAACGTGGATAAATTTTGCTAATGCTTGCAACTATATAAGCAAGGATACTAAAGATATGTTAGAAGAAAAGAGTCTGGAAGTAGGCAGGCTTATTAATTATATGATACTAAATCCCGGTAAGTTTGGAGTATAGGCAATACTGCCAACTGCAACTACCAAACTGAATACTTTATTTATATGACAATTCTAGACGGTAAGAAAATATCGAACGATATTAAGGCTGAAATAAAAGCCGAAGTAGACGAAATGAAAGCCAAGAATGAAAAGGTGCCGCACTTAGCTGCTATTATCGTAGGGAACGACGGCGCTAGCATGACATATGTGAACACCAAAGTAAAAGCTTGCAAAGCCGTGGGTTTTGAATCTACTCTAGTTAGAATGTCTAGTACCACAAGTGAAGTGGAATTAATGGACAAAATAAAGAAATTGAATAATGAAGATTCTATAGATGGGTTTATTGTTCAGCTTCCGTTACCACCACAAATTGATACGCAAAAAGTATTGTTAGCTGTAGATCCCGATAAAGATGTAGATGGTTTTCATCCAACCAATTTCGGAAAAATGTCTTTAGATATGACGTCTTTTATTCCTGCAACACCTTTCGGAATATTAGAACTGTTAGAACGATATGATATCCCTACAAAAGGAAAACACACTGTCGTTATTGGGCGTAGTCATATTGTAGGACGACCGATGAGTATTTTAATGGGGCGAAGTGGTTTCCCTGGAAACTCAACGGTAACACTTACTCATGAGTATACTAAGAATATTACGCAAATTACTTCACAAGCCGATATTGTTATTATCGCAGTGGGAATACCAGATTTTCTTAAAGCTGAAATGATTAAAGATGATGCCGTAGTGATCGATGTAGGTATCACCCGCGTTCCAGATGAATCTACTAAAAAAGGCTATGTGCTTAAAGGTGATGTAGATTTTGAAAACGCTAGCAAGAAAGCTTCTTTTATAACACCGGTTCCTGGAGGCGTTGGTCCTATGACCATTGCTATGCTCTTAAAAAATACGTTGCTCGCGAGAGAACAGCGTAGAGAGAGAAGGTAATGATATAAAAAATGTTCAAAAAATATCTACTTGCTACCTGCAATTAGAGCAACTTAGATATGAGTAAAGCGAGATTGATAAAACGACTAAAATGGTATTATCCAATTGAGAAATTCCATGCATATGTCACTTTTCCTGCATTATTACTATTTCTATTGTTTACGAATCCAGTTAGAGATTTGATTCTCTTATCTTATGGATTAATTGTATGCATAATTATTCTATATCAAGGTCAACTTTATTGGAAGTTGAAACTGGAAAGACTTACAGAAAAACACATAAACCAAGCTGGTAATATTCGATTTTTCAAAAAGTCAAAACGATTTAATTGGCTGCTGATTTCAGGTATGATTCCTGTTTTATTGATTCAGCTCTACATCCAAAAATGGAATTTTGAATCTAATAACATGTTTTACTGGGGGATTTTTGCAAATGTGTTTGCGATTTTAGAACATATAAACTACTATTATCTCCAACTAATGATAGACAATAAGTATGATGTAGAATATTTATTTAAAAACAAGAAGTTAAAAAAAGCAAGTTTGGCCAAAGACTTGATTGAAAATAAAATTTAAAAAAGCAGGTAACAATTACATAGCTTACTTCTCGTTAGGCTTTATATACTCCCGCTAAGGAAATATGCTACTAGCAGAGGGTATTTAAATTCCCAAATCGTTTTCCATTCTCCAATCTAAATAGCGGTGCAGATCGCTTTCTATCCAACCGACACCCATAGTAAGGATGGCAACATCATCTATATAACCGATACCCGGAATAAAATCAGGTACCACATCCATTGGGTTTAAAACATACAATAAAGCCATCACGATAGTTGCTATAGTAAACCACGGTATGTTTTTGTAGCTTCCGTTTTTTACATCCTTCAGCATACTCATCATAATCCTGCCAAGTTCTACATATTTTGAAAGGGAATTATTTCCGCTGAATTTTTTATCAATATTTTCTTCGTTGTTTAAAACAACCTCTACATCATCTTCTTCAATTTTATTAACTTCTTCTTCAACATAATTTTCATCAACACCATCGTCTCTGTTCCCAGGGTTGAAATGTAGTTTGTCTTTCTTTTTACCAAATAGCATAGTCGGTTTTTTATTTGTTTTCTGAAAGATACGGCTTCAAAAAAGAAAACTGTTTTAAAAATTTGTTATAAAAATCTAGAGAGTACATAAAAAACTGCCAAAAGTATGAGCAAGTAGAGTATCCAATACGGCTTTAATGCTTCTGGGTTTTTTCCGAAGGAAAGTGTAGTGAGTTTAAAAAAGAAGGGGCGATGCTTCGCAATGTAATTATATCCGTGATCGCTGAGCTTTGTAAACCAAGAATAATTGCAATACCAACTATGCCAAGGCAAATTCTTTGTTGAATAGGTGTAACTTCGGTAGGCTGAATCGGGACCACTGTATATTTTACCATTAGTTTCAATAAGGCGAGAAGCTTTTTTAAATTCTTTCAGCGGAATATCCTGAAACTGAGAAGCAATTTCTTGATAGGTTTTATACTCAATTTTGTTACGGGTCAAACTTTGCCAACGCGTCACCCAATATTTGCAAAAACCACATTCTCCATCCCAGACTAATACAGGTTTACCGGTTGGAGGATAGTTGGTCTTTTCAAATTTCTGAAACATGATTAAAGCTTCTTTTCGTGTGTTTTACTATATTCTTTTCTATAAATACGAAGTACAATTAAAAACAAGCTAATAAGTAGCGGGCCGAAAATCAATCCAATAAAGCCAAATAGTGGAACACCAACAACAACACCTATAAAGGTTATTAAGGGGTGTACGTTGTCTAGCTTTTTAAGAACATACATTCTGAAAATATTATCGGTAGAACCAACAACAATAAACCCATACAATAAAATTCCCCACGCTTGGAAGGTGTCTCCAGCTGATAACGAAAGAATAAAAACAGGAAGGATACCTACTAGAGTCCCAATAAATGGAATCATAGAACCAATAGTGGTTATAACAAACCAGAAAAATGGATCGTCAACGCCAAAAATTAAAAAGCCAATTAAAGCCACGACACCTTGTGCAAGAGCTACTAAAGGAATGCCAATAGCATTGGCACGCACCATAGCGTTGGCTTCATCACCTATTTCTTTTAAGTTATCATCACCAATTGGTATATAGTCGAACAATGATTCTTTTAGCTCTTTTCTATTGGTAAGCATATAATAGAGCATAAAGTACATTAATCCAATAGCGATAAACATATTGAAGGTGCCACCAGCAAAACTTTGTAATTGGGTGGAAATCCAAGAAGAAATGGCGGTGGTATCAATTTGTGAGCTAATTTCGTAGCCTAATTGTGTTTCCCATTCGCCCAATTGTTCTTTTAAAGCAACGATTACTTCTTCTGAATTTTTAACGGCATTACCTATTTTATTTCCCAGCATTAAAACAATGCCAGAAACTGGTAGTAAAATCCCAATAAACGAAAGTAGCATTAATAAGCCTGCTGCAAGATCGGAATTCCAGCCTCTTTTTAAAACTAATTTTTTCATCCAGCCTCGTAATAAAACATAAATGGTAACAGCGCCTAAAACACCAGAAAGGTAGGGTGCCATTTCCTTAAAGATTAAACTACCCATCAATAAAATGAGTAAAAGGACAAATACCTGCCTAATTATTTGTGGAGAGATTGATTTCATTCAATTAGCTTGTAAAAAGTTGGTTCATGTTTTTAAAGGCTTTGAACTCAAGGGCATTGCCAGACGGGTCTTTAAAAAACATCGTGGCTTGCTCTCCGGCTTTTCCTTTAAACCGAATATACGGTTCAATGATAAAGGTAATATTTTTACTTTTCAACAGCGCAGAAAAAGCTTCAAAGGTTTTCATATCTAAAACTACACCGAAATGAGGAACAGGAACATCTTTGCCATCTACTGGATTTGATAATGACGACTCTGTTTTTGTCTTTTCTTTGTAATGAATGACCAATTGATGTCCAAAAAAGTCGAAATCTATCCAATGATCGCTGCTTCGACCTTCGGTAAATCCTAGGGTGTCACGGTAAAAAACTCGGCATTCATCAAGATTGTGTACTGGGATTGCTAAATGAAAGGGGTTTATACTCATCAATTGTTTCGTAAGGCGTTAATTAATTGTTTTTTGTTCATTTTGGAACGACCGTCGATGGCTACATTTTTTGCTTGTTCATATAAATCGTCTTTAGTCCAATCTTCATAAGGAGGTGCTTGTCCTCCTTTTTTACCTGAGTTTGGGGTATTGGCAATACGAGCAGATTTTTCTTTACTATAGCCTTTATCTCGAAGCGCTTCATACTGGTCTTCGTTTTTTATTCTTGGCTTTGCCATAATTTTACTTTTTTGATTTTTAATTAGAAGAATTGATTCTTTTTAGGTTTCATCTGTATCGTTTCTTTTTTTCAATAAACCTATTCCGGCAAAGAAGAAGATAATGCCTAAAATAATAAGTGCCCATGGGCTCAAGCCTACATCTAAACTTCCAAAGACACTTAGTATTCCAAGTACTAATGCGATGGCTCCACCGATTGTTAAAATAAATCCTAAAATCTTGATCATAATTAATTGTAATGGTTAGCTACTAAAATTAATAGAAAAACCCCGCTTTATGGCGAGGCTTAACAAAATATTGAGAGGGTTTTAGAAAAATTTATTCCTTTTCGGTAGTTGTATCTGCTTCCCAACCTATCATAAAATATTTAAATTTGGCACCATCTGGTATTTGGCTGGCTTCAATTTTTGCATTGGGGTTATACCGTAAGTTTTCAGGAAGTTGTTGTTTGTCGATTGTCAAATAGATCTCACTGTCTTTTAAAAAGACAACCACCGAGTTGATGGTAGTTTCAATATTTGAAACCGTATAATTGGCTTTTACATCTTTAAAAGTACTGCCACTTGTTAATCCTTTATCAGTTTTGTATCGTGCATCAAATACCTGAACATTGGTTACAGTTGCATTAGGATCGTTTTCATCTTCTGGAGAAAGCAGTAGCAGTTTGTTTCCTTCTTTATCATAAATTTCCACTTCGCCCTGTGTGCCTAAAGCATTTTTTATCGGGTTAAGCTTTACAATGGAGTCTTCTGCAAAAATAGAGTCAACCTGTTTCATTTGAATATTTTTATCCAGGCTTCCAATGCTTCCTTCGCCAATAGTAAATGGGTCTTTATTTGAATCACAAGAAACAAATAGAATAGTAGTTAATAGGCTTAATAATAGTGTCTTTTTCATATAAATTTTATTGTCTGTTTTATTTTAATAATTTTCCTAATATTCCCAATACACTGCGTATTACAGTTGGACTGCTTAATACTTTAACAATAGGGTTTTGTCTGCTGCTTCTAGAAGAAGAACTACTGCTAGAGCGTTTTACTTTAGCTTTTTCTTTTTGAGCTTTTTCTTTGGCTTCTTCTTTCTCGGCAATGTCAATTTTATCGTTTAATAATTCGTAAGCACTTTCACGGTCTACAGTTTCGTTGTATTTTTCTATGAGTTTCGATTCTCCTAATAATTCTTTTAGCTCTTGATTTTCTAATACGTCCATTCGGCTCATTGGGGCGCGCATTAGCGTAGCAGCTAAGGGTGTTGGAATTCCTTTTTCATTTAAAGCTGAAACTAAGGCTTCTCCAATTCCCAACTTGGTTAATACTTCGTCGGTTTTATAGTATTCTGAAATAGGGTAGTTTTCAGCAGTTAACTTAATTGCTTTCCTATCTTTTGCTGTAAAGGCTCGCAACGCGTGTTGTACTTTCAGCCCTAACTGACTTAATACCGCGTCAGGAACATCTGTTGGGTTTTGAGTTACAAAATACAATCCTACACCTTTTGAACGAATAAGCTTTACTATACTTTCAATTTGGTCTAACAAAGCATCACTTGCTTCTTTAAACATTAAATGTGCTTCATCTATAAAGATTACTAATTCTGGTCTACCACTATCACCTTGTTCAGGGAATGTAGTATAAATTTCGGCTAACAAGCTCAACATAAAAGTTGAGAAGAGCTTGGGGCGATCTTGAATATCGGTAAGGCGAACAATGTTAATGTAGCCCATTCCATTTTCATCTATTCGTAGTAAATCATCGGTGTCAAATGATTTTTCACCAAAAAACAAGTCACCTCCTTGTTGTTCTAGCGCTACGATACGTCGTAAAATAGCACCTGTTGAAGCAGAGGAAATACGTCCATATTCTTCAGAAAACTCGTCTTTCCCTTCGTTTGTGGCGTATTGTAATATTTTTTTGAAATCCTTTAAATCTAAAAGTGGAAGTTTATTGTCATCACAATACTTAAATATTACTGAAATAATTCCCGCTTGGGTTTCACTTACATCTAAAATTCGCGATAACAACACGGGCCCAAACTCACTTACGGTAGCGCGAAGGCGTACGCCGTTTTGTTCCGAAAGCGTCATAATTTCTACTGGAAATTTTTTCGATGTAAAAGGAATGCCAATTTTTCCGTGACGTTCATTAATCTTAGCATGACCGGGACTAGGTTTAGCAATTCCGCTGAGGTCACCTTTCATATCCATTAATAGTACAGGTACTCCTTTTTCTGAAAGATTTTCTGCTAGTACTTGTAACGATTTTGTTTTCCCAGTTCCTGTGGCACCGGCAATAAGGCCGTGACGGTTCATGGTTTTTAATGGGATTTTAACCAGCGCATTAGTGAGGGTTTCGCCTCCCAACATAGCAGCACCTAATGTAATGGCTTCACCTTTGGTGGTGTACCCTTTTTCAATATGGTCAAAAAAAGCCTGTTTGTCTGCCATCGTTTAAATTTTCGATAAAAATAGCAATTGTAGGTAAGCTTCTGAAATATTATTTTAATAACTATTTAAATTAATGCTAAAAAGCATACGGCTTTCCCTGAACTGCCAACTATAAATTGTAATTTTGCAGTCTATGCAGACAGAGACTCAACAATTGGTAAATAAAGGGGAGATGCTTCCGTTAATGGAGGAGTTTTACACCATACAAGGAGAAGGATTCCATAAAGGTACAGCGGCTTATTTTATACGAATAGGAGGCTGCGATGTAGGTTGCCATTGGTGCGATGTTAAGGAGAGTTGGAATGCCGATATACATCCGCCAACTAATATCGATACCATTGTTGAAAATGCCGACAAATACAGTAAAACGATTGTGATAACTGGAGGGGAGCCACTTACATGGGATATGGGGCCTTTAACGCAAAAGCTGAAAGAAAAAGATATGCAAATCCATATTGAAACTTCAGGGGCGTATAAGCTTACTGGAACATGGGACTGGATTTGCCTTTCACCAAAAAAGATAAAGCTTCCAACTCCAGAGGTGTATGAAAAGGCACACGAACTAAAAGTGATTATTTACAATAAAAATGACTTTAAGTTTGCTGAAGAGCAAGCCGAAAAAGTAAATAACAACTGTATTCTCTACCTACAACCCGAATGGAGTAAACGGGATAAAATGATGCCGCAAATTGTTGAATATGTAATGCAAAACCCTAAGTGGAAAGTGTCATTACAGACGCATAAATATTTGAATATTCCGTAAAGGGAAGTTTCTTAATTTACCTTTTCAAAAGGCACCTCTACATATGTCTTATCCCATCCAATCATTAAGGTTGCGCCCTTATCTTCTGGTCTAAAAACCATAGATAGTGATTCTGCAGGAGCAGCAGCGTTTCGTGCTGGAGTTTCTAGTCTAACGACGTCATTATCTTTGTTGTAAATAGTACCCCAAACATTAGCATTTTTATTAATAATTACGGTCCACATGTCCTTCTCAGGAATGGTGAATAACGTATACGTTCCAGGCTGTAAAACTGTTTTATTAACTTTTAAAGGTTCGTATATGGTTAATTCGGTAGCTTCATTTGCTCCAGTGCGCCATACTTTTCCGTAAGGAACTAATTCCCCAAAAATTTCACGGCCTTTTTTTTGTGGGCGGCTGTAAATAACGCGAGCAATAGGAGGTGTATTTCTGTCAGGACGTGCCATTGCTAAATCCATGGGGCTGGTATCCATCTTCGGGAAAGTTTGCGAATAAGCAGTATTAGTGCTAAAAACAGTAATAGCTGTAAAAAATAGTATGGTAAGTAATGATTTCATAGTTGTTTTTTATTTAAAGATAACTTCTGAAAAATTAAAATGTTGTAAAGTTTTCTAAAAGTTATATAATCCTTCCTATTTCTTAAAAATTACAAAATAGTTGAACTTTCTTTTATTTTTTTGACTGTAATAAATCCATAAGGTTTAATTGCTGTCTTTTCTTCACATTAATCTGTTAATAACTTCCGGAGGTTAATCAATGGAATGCCTTTATTTTATAATGGGTTTCGTTATATTTGTTCGTTACGTATCAGAAAGAAAAACAACCTAATTTTATGAAGGACGAAAAAGACATTAAAGTATATGGTGCCGATAGTATTCAGGCGTTAGAAGGAATGGAACATGTGCGCATGCGGCCATCGATGTATATCGGTGATGTAGGTGTACGCGGATTACATCATTTGGTGTACGAAGTGGTAGATAATTCTATTGATGAGGCGATGGGCGGCTATTGTGATACTATAGACGTTTGGATTAATGAAGATAATTCGGTAACCGTAAATGATAATGGTCGGGGTATTCCAGTAGATATGCACAAAAAAGAGGGAGTTTCTGCTCTTGAAGTTGTGATGACCAAAATTGGTGCCGGAGGAAAATTTGATAAAGACTCTTATAAAGTTTCTGGTGGTCTGCACGGAGTGGGTGTTTCGGTTGTAAATGCCTTGTCTGAAAGTCTAAAAGCTACCGTTCATCGCGATGGTAAAATTTGGGAACAAGAATACGAAAGAGGAAAAACACAATATCCAGTAAAATCTACTGGTGAAACAGATTATAGGGGTACGGTTGTAACTTTTAAGCCTGACTCTCAAATATTTAAGCAAACCCTTAATTTTAATTACGATACGCTTGCAAGCAGAATGCGTGAGCTAGCTTTCCTTAATAGAGGGCTTACCATTAGTATCACCGATAAACGTGAAACCGATGATGATGGTGAATTTATTTCGGAAACCTTTCACAGTGAAGAAGGGTTAAAAGAGTTTATCCGTTTCTTAGATGAAACTCGTGAGCCAATTATTAATGAAGTGATTTCTATGGAAGGGGAGAAAAACGATATTCCTGTAGAAGTAGCGATGATATACAACACTTCTTTTAACGAGAATCTACATTCTTACGTAAACAACATTAATACTCACGAAGGAGGAACACATTTAACTGGTTTCCGTCGTGGATTGACAACAACATTAAAAAAGTATGCCGATGCTTCTGGCATGTTAGACAAGCTGAAATTTGAGATTTTAGGAGATGACTTCCGTGAAGGATTAACAGCTATTGTTTCGGTAAAAGTAGCAGAACCTCAATTTGAAGGGCAAACTAAAACTAAACTAGGTAACCGTGAGGTGTCTTCAGCAGTAAGCCAAGCAGTTTCCGAAATGCTTGAAAACTACTTAGAAGAAAACCCGAACGATGCCAAAACCATTGTGCAAAAGGTGATCTTGGCAGCACAAGCACGCCACGCAGCTCGTAAAGCTCGCGAAATGGTACAGCGTAAAACCGTTATGGGTGGTGCTGGTTTGCCAGGGAAACTGTCTGATTGTTCAGAACAAGACCCTGAAAAATGCGAAGTATTTCTAGTAGAGGGTGACTCTGCAGGGGGAACGGCAAAACAAGGTCGTGATCGTAACTTCCAAGCTATTTTGCCATTACGAGGTAAAATTTTGAACGTGGAAAAAGCCATGCAACACAAGGTTTTTGAAAACGAAGAAATTAGAAACATATTTACTGCATTAGGAGTAACAATAGGAACTGAAGAAGATAGTAAGGCACTAAACCTTTCAAAACTTCGCTATCACAAAATTGTAATTATGTGTGATGCCGATGTAGATGGTAGCCACATTGCAACGTTGATATTAACGTTCTTCTTCCGTTATATGAAAGATTTAATTGAAGCCGGACACGTGTACATTGCCACTCCTCCTTTGTATTTACTGAAAAAAGGAAAGAAGAGCGAATATGCTTGGTCTGAAGAAGCCCGCGCTGAGATTAATGCCAGCTTTGGAGGTGGAGCCAGTATCCAACGATACAAGGGTCTGGGTGAGATGAATGCAGAACAATTGTGGGATACTACAATGAACCCTGAATTTAGAATCTTACGTCAGGTAACCATCGATAATGGAACTGAAGCAGACCGAATTTTCTCCATGCTTATGGGAGATGAGGTACCGCCGAGACGAGAGTTTATCGAGAAGAATGCTAAATATGCAAATATTGATGCGTAAGAAATAAAGTATTATTAATTTTTGAAAGCCACCGGTTAGTTTATTTAATCGGTGGTTTTGTTTTTAACCCTTTCTTATCGTATTTTAAATGAGATAATTGTATTTTTGCAAAACGAAAATTATTCAATTCTCGTTTCAAATAAATCATTCATTCAAAAATAATACATATAATGAAAGTTACAGTAGTAGGAGCAGGTGCAGTAGGCGCAAGTTGTGCCGAATACATTGCCATTAAAAATTTTGCAAGTGAAGTAGTTCTTTTAGATATTAAGGAAGGCTACGCCGAAGGAAAAGCAATGGATTTAATGCAAACCGCTTCCTTAAATGCATTCGATACACGCGTAGTTGGTACAACAGAAGATTACAGTAAAACAGCAGATAGTGATATTTGTGTTATTACAAGTGGTATTCCAAGGAAACCAGGAATGACTCGTGAAGAATTAATCGGTATCAATGCCGGAATTGTAAAAGATGTTTCTTCTAACTTAGTAAAGCACTCTCCAAATACCATCATCATTGTTGTAAGTAACCCAATGGATACGATGACGTATTTAGTGCATAAAACAACCAACCTTCCTAAAAACCGAATTATCGGTATGGGTGGTGCATTAGATAGCGCACGTTTTAAATATCGTTTAGCTGAAGCATTAGGTGCGCCAATTAGCGATGTTGACGGAATGGTAATTGGTGGTCACAGTGATAAAGGTATGGTGCCTTTAACGCGTTTAGCGACTAGAAACAGTGTACCAGTAACTGAATTTATTTCGGAAGACAGATTAAACCAAGTAAAAGAAGATACCAAAGTAGGAGGGGCTACTCTTACTAAATTACTAGGTACTTCAGCTTGGTATGCTCCCGGAGCTGCCGTAAGCGGATTGGTACAAGCCATTGCTTGCGACCAAAAGAAAATATTCCCTTGTTCTACATTATTGGAAGGAGAGTACGGTTTAAACGATCTTTGTATCGGGGTGCCAGTAGTGTTAGGTCGTGACGGTATCGAAAAAATAGTAGATATTGAATTAAACGATGCTGAAAGAAATCACATGAAAGAAAGTGCTGAAGGGGTTAGTAAAACAAACGGTTTATTAGAACTGTAATTAAAAGGACCTTTTAAGAATTAAACCTCACAATCCGCCACGGTGGTTTGTGAGGTTTTTTCGTTACGATTGGTGAAATAATAAGAGTGAAATCATATATATTTGCCGCAAATAAACAAGCTTTACGGCTAAATAAAATACAGTGATATGAAAAAGATTACCTTCTGCCTCTTACTATTTTTGCTAAGCATAGGCTCATCATTTCAACTTCATGCACAATTAACAGAAGTAATTAGCATAGATAACCCTTATGGTATAGCTGTAAATGGTGATTTTTTATATATCGCACGTGATAACGAAATTTCCAAACTAGATATTACGCAAACAGATCCAGAACCAGTGGTTTTGAGTACAGATGTTTTAGGACCAGATGAAATTATAATTAAAGGGGATTTTTTATACGTCGCCGATTATTTAGGGAACAAAATATCTAAAATAAATCTTACTGAAAGCGATCCAATACTTATTGATGTATTAAATGGCGTAGATGAGATACTTGCTCTGGCTTTACGTGGAGATGAATTATATTTTTCATATAATGATAATGGTAATAAAATTGCTAAGATTAATATTACAGAAACCAATCCAACAATTGTTGAGGTGGTTGATGGTATTCAAAAAATAAACGATTTATTTTTTAATGGGGATGAACTTTATATTTCAACACTTCAAACCACATCAGGTGGTGAAAATAAAATTTATAAAATAAATGTTACAGATCCAGATTTGATTTTAACAGAAATAATTACTGATATAGAAGCCTTTGGTTTGTCGATTAGGGGTAATTATCTATATTTTTCACAGTACGATATAAATGAAAATAAAATAAGTAAAATCGATCTTACAGAAACTGCGCCTACACCCATTGATGTGGTTACAGTAGAAACACCATACTATCTTAAATTAGTTGAAAACGATTTATATATATCTACAATCTTTAATGATAAAATTTATAAATATGAACACGGGCCTTTAAGTATAAATCAAGAAAGTAAGAGGCTTATATCAGTTGTGCCCAATCCTGCTTTCAATTATTTGACCATTGATCAACTTTTAGAACCTACTGAATATAAAATATTCAATTCTTTAGGGCAAGAGGTTAAAAGCGGGGTACTGCTTCCTACTAAAAGGGTAGATATTCAAAAACTTAATGTAGGGAATTACTTTTTACAGTTAAAAAACTCAAAAGCAGTGAAATTTATAAAAAAAATAGAGTGTTTTTTTTAGGAAGCAAATATCATTTTGTGTCTTTTTCTGAAATAGTAATTAAAAATCCAATTCCAACTTCATTAAAACGTCGGTTTGTTTATCGGTGCCTACCCAATAATACTGGTTGTCAAATGCTGTAAAACCTTGTTTTTTGTAAAAAGCAATGGCTTTTTGGTTCTTTTCCCAGACGCTTAACCACAGTGTTTTTATATGGAGAGTCTGCGCTTTTTCTATAGCCTTATTCAGTAAAAGCTTTCCTGCTCCTTTTCCTTGAAATTTAGATAGTATGTAAATACGTTCTATTTCCAGTGCATCAGTAAGTTTATTGTCTGTTTGCGCACTACCTTTATTTACCTTTAAATAGCCAATAACCTCTTGGTGATTCATCGTAAAATAATAAAACGAATCTGGGTTTATTATACTTCTTTGTAGGTGTTCGGTGTTGAAGTTTTCGGCTAGATAAGAATCCATATCTTCCTTGGTATTTTCTAAGGCATACGTCTCGAAAAATGTTTCTTTGGCAATCTTTTGAAGTTCAAGTACAGATTTTGATTGAACTTGTTTTATTAAAATGGAGGATGCAGGTTTCATTCTAAAAAGTGATTAGATGTCTTAAAGATAATTAAAAAAGCCCCGATTTAATATCGGGGCTTTTAATACTAGTAAAATATAATTTAACTTTAACGAATTATCCGCATTTTGACGATCCGCAGTCTTTACAAGTTAAACAGCCTTCTTGGTAAATTAATTGTGAAGAATTACAGTTATCACATTTTTGTTTTCTAGCCAAGGTTCCATCTTCAACATATCGTTTTAACGCTCTTGCAACACCGTTTTTCCACGTATTGATCGATTCGCTGTCCAGTTGTAAACTGTTAATTAACTCTACCGCTTTTTCAATAGGCATACCGTGACGAAGCGTACTGGAAATCAATTTTGCATAGTTCCAATATTCTGGATCAAACTTATGCGATAACCCTTCAATTGTGGTTTTGTACCCTCGTTTGTTTTGATATTGAAAATCATATCGAGAGGTTCCGTCTTCGTTTCGGTTTTTTATAATCAAACCTTTCGTTGCCCAACGAGGAAGCAAGATTCCGTCTTCATCTGCTAATCCAGTAAATATTTCATACGGTTTATCATCAATCAGGCCAATAAAAGCAATCCATTTCTCTTTGTTATTTTGGAAACGAACTACATCGGCTTCTAAAACTTCAGGACGTTTGGTAGGGAAAGAAATCAAAGATTCTTGATTCTCCTCTTTTTTCTCTTCATTTGAAATTAATACGCCAGAACGAGAACCATCACGATACACGGTTACACCTTTACACCCGGCTTGCCAAGCTTCTAAGTATAGTTTTCCAACGAGCTCTTCATCTACATCATTCGGTAGGTTTATTGTTACACTAATACTATGGTCTACCCATTTTTGAACGGCGCCTTGCATACGTACCTTGCTTAGCCAATCTACATCGTTAGAAGTAGCTTGATGATATGGTGATAGTGCTACCAACTCATTCAATTCTTCTTGACTGTAGTTTTTATCGGTATCGTGACCGTTAATTTTCATCCATTCTTTAAAACGGTGATGGAAAACAACGTATTCTTCCCAAGAGTCGCCTACTTCATCTATAAAGTCGACGCGGGCATTTTTATCGTTAGGGTTTACTTTTCTTCTACGTTTATATACTGGTAAAAATACTGGTTCAATTCCCGAAGTAGTTTGCGTCATTAAACTAGTTGTTCCGGTTGGAGCAATAGTTAATAGTGCAATGTTACGACGGCCGTATTCTAGCATGTCGTAATACAGTTTTTCATCGGCTTCTTTTAAGCGAAGAATAAACGGGTTTTCTTTCTCTCTTTCTGAATCAAAAATCCCGAAAGCACCACGTTCTTTAGCAGCATATACCGAAGCGCGATAAGCTTCAAGAGCAATGGTTTTGTGTATTTCTACTGAAAAATCAACGCCTTTTTCACTTCCGTATTTAATGCCCAAGGCCGCTAGCATATCACCTTCGGCAGTAATGCCAATTCCGGTACGACGCCCTTCTTCAGCTTTTCTTTTAATATTCAACCATAGGTTTCGTTCTACAGCCTTTACTTCAGCTCCTTCAGGGTCAGCATCAATTTTAGCCAAAATAGCATCTACTTTTTCCAACTCTAGGTCGATAATATCGTCCATAATGCGCTGAGCAGCCGCTATGTGTTTTTTAAATAATTTAAAGTTGAACTTCGCTTTTTCAGTAAATGGTTTTTCAACATATGAAAATAAGTTGATAGCCAATAAACGACAAGAGTCGTATGGGCATAAAGGAATCTCTCCACATGGGTTAGTCGATACGGTTTTGTAGCCTAAGTCAGCATAGCAATCCGGCACCGATTCATTAATAATAGTATCCCAAAATAAAATTCCTGGCTCGGCAGATTTCCAAGCGTTGTGTACTATTTTTTTCCAAAGCTTATTAGCCTCAATATCTTTTGTATACTTTGGGTTCTCGCTAAAGATAGGATACTTTTGAGTGTAATTACCTTCGTTTTTTACAGCTTTCATAAACGTATCGTCCATACGTACTGAAACATTTGCACCGGTTACTTTACCCTGTTCCATTTTAGCGTCGATAAAGTCTTCTGCATCTGGGTGATTGATAGAAACTGAAAGCATTAATGCACCACGGCGGCCATCTTGTGCTACTTCGCGAGTAGAGTTAGAGTATCGCTCCATAAAAGGAACAACCCCTGTTGATGTTAAAGCAGAATTTTTTACTGGCGATCCCTTTGGGCGAATGTGCGAAAGGTCATGCCCTACACCACCACGACGTTTCATAAGTTGTACTTGCTCTTGGTCAATTTTCATAATCCCTCCGTAGGAATCAGAATTTCCATCATTTCCAATAACAAAACAGTTAGAAAGTGACCCTACTTGGTATTTGTTGCCAATACCAGCCATGGGGCTCCCTTGTGGTACAATATATTTAAAGTCTTTAATAAGATCAAACACCTCGTCTTCAGTCATTGAGTTTGGGTATTGCTTCTCGACCCGAGCAATTTCTTTTGCGATACGGCGATGCATATCTTTAGGTGTCTTTTCGTAGATGTTACCATCGGAATCTTTTAGGGCATATTTATTTACCCAAACGCGAGCTGCTAGATCGTCTCCTTTAAAATATTCTAATGAAGCAGAAAAGGCTTCTTCTTGTGTGTAGGTTTTGGGGGCGGAGGCAGGAGCTTTTACTTGCATATAATGTGTGAATTTTAGTAGTTGAGAAAATCAATTTTGAAAGTGTAAATATAGAAAAATTGATGACACTTTACACTATTTAAAAATAAAAAGTTGTCAAGAAAAAATTGTTAATATTCTATTGTTCAATGCATTAACAATTTGTCAACAATAAAAAGTTAACAAATTTTAAAATAAATATTGATAAGTGGCTGGTTTGTATGATGTTGGGCTTATTTGAATTTTTGTTACTTTCTTCATTTATTTTTAAATACAATTCTCAATAATATTGGTTGAAATTAAATGAAGGTGTGTAGAGGTTATGGTGTTTTATTTACAATATATTTTTTTCAGAAAAAGGAAATCATATATGTTGTATATCCAATCATATAAAATATTGATTTGTATTCAATTAATTTGTTAAAGTTTTTAGAAAGAAAATAATTGGCATTTCTTAATTGAAAACCTATATTTGCACGTTTTAAAATTTATATAAACACGTACAAGAATGCAAAATAAAGGACTCATTACAGTATTTGCAATACTATTTGGCTTGGTAAGTTTATACCAATTGTCATTTACATTTGTTGCAAACAAAGTGGAAGGCGATGCAGAGGCGTTTGCGAAAAGCCAATACACTCAGGAAAACCAACACGATGAAAGACAAGCAGCAGAATCTCGTTATTTAGATTCAGTTGGTAGCGAACCTGTTATAATCGGTATTGACTACAATACAGCAAAAGACAAAGAGCTTAATAAAGGGCTTGACCTAAAAGGAGGGATTAACGTTATCCTTCAAGTATCGGTTCAAGATATCTTACGTGGGTTGGCAAACAACTCTAAAGATCCTGCGTTTAACCAAGCGTTAGTTAATGCAGTTGAACTTCAGAAAAGCAGTCAAGATACTTATTTAGAATCTTTTTTCCAGGCATTCGAAGCTATTCCAGGTGATAATTCATTAGCTTCTTCAAGCATTTTCTTTAACAAAAATTTAGAGGACGATATTAACGCATCCATGACCAACGAAGAAGTAAGGTCTGTATTGGAGCGTAAAATCGATGAGTCTATCCTTTCAGCATTCGAGGTTATACGTAAGCGTATTGACAAGTTTGGAGTAACACAGCCTAATATTCAGCGTTTAGGGAACTCTGGACGTATTTTGGTAGAATTACCAGGAGCTAAAGATGTAGAGCGTATTAAGAAATTATTACAGAGTACAGCGCAATTAGAATTCTGGGATGTTTACAAGTTTGATGATATGGCAGGTTTCTTATCTCAGGCAAATGAAAAAGTAAAGGCACTAAAAGTTAGCGATGTTTCAGAAGAAGAAGCAGAGCAAACTTTAGATACTTCTAGTACTTCAGAGCAAGCAGAGGCTTCTATAGAAAGTGATTCTACTGCAGTGGCTCAAGATACAACGGCTACCGATGAGGATGACATTAGTAAGTTATTAGGGGGAGAAGATGTAGAAGAAACAGCTGAGGAAAACCCAATATTAGATAAAATGGTTTCTCCTGGATTTCAAGGAAGCCCTATATTAGCAACGTTTGAAGTAAAAGATACTGCAGCGATTAATAGCTATTTGCGTATGCCGCAAGTGAAGTCTTTATTGCCTAATGAATATCGTTATGCAAAATTTGTATGGGGACTTCCAACAGAGAGTCAAGTAGAAGATTTAGGGGAGGTAACCTCATTGTATGCTGTTAAAGGAAACCGAAACAACGAACCACCTTTAGCCGGAGGCGTGGTGACCGATGCAAATCAAACCTACGACCAAAGAGGACAAGTAGCGGTTTCTATGCAGATGAATGGAAAAGGAGCTCGTGCTTGGGAAGAGTTAACTGGCGAAGCATATAAAAATCAAAGTCAGATAGCTATTGTACTTGATAATATTGTGTATTCAGCTCCAGGAGTTACAACAGGGCCTATTGCAGGTGGAAGTAGCCAGATTACAGGAGACTTTACTATTACTGAAGGACAAGATTTAGCAAACGTACTACGTGCTGGTAAACTACCAGCGTCTGCAGACATTATTCAAGCGGAAGTAGTGGGACCAACACTAGGACAGGAAGCTATTAGTAGCGGGATTTTATCATTCGTACTTGCCTTAGCATTTGTATTGATCTGGATGATCTTTTACTACGGTAAAGCAGGTGCTTTTGCAGATATTGCTTTGGTAGTGAATATTTTGTTCATCTTCGGAATTTTAGCAGGACTAGGAGCTGTGTTAACGTTACCCGGTATTGCTGGTATTGTATTAACTATCGGTATTTCGGTAGATGCTAACGTACTTATATTTGAAAGAATTAGAGAAGAGCTCGCAAAAGGGAAAGCGCAACGGGATGCTATTAAAGATGGTTTTAACAATGCATTATCCTCTATTCTCGATGCCAACATTACAACTGGATTAACTGGTTTAATATTATTGGTATTCGGTACAGGCCCTATTCAAGGATTTGCAACTACCTTATTAATAGGTATTCTTACTTCCCTGTTTACTGCAATCTTTATTACTCGATTATTTATCGATATGTATGCTAAAAATGGGAAACCATTAACTTGTTCTACAGGGGCTACTAAAAACTTGTTTAAGAATGTAAACATTAACTTCTTAGCAAAACGTAAAGTTGCTTTTATCATTTCAGGAATTTTAATAACAATTAGTTTGATATCGTTATTCACTAACGGATTAAACCAAGGGGTTGATTTTGTGGGAGGCCGTACCTATACTGTACGTTTTGACAAAACAGTTAATCCTTCTGATATTGAAGACAATTTAATTCAGACTTTTGGTAGTGCTGAAGCAAAAACTTATGGTAGCGACAACCAGCTTAAAATTACCACTAAGTATAAGGTGGATGAAGCTAGTGCTGGAGTAGATCAAGAGATAGAACAGATGCTTTTTGAAACTTTAAAGCCTAACTTCCCGTCAGAAATGACATATGACGACTTTAAAGACGATGACGAAGGTAAAGAAATTGGTAGAATGGAATACTATAAAGTAAGTCCTACCATTGCCGATGATATTAAGAAAGACTCCTTCTGGGCTGTATTGGGATCGTTGATCGTTGTGTTCTTGTACATATTACTACGATTTAGAAAATGGCAATTTAGTTTAGGTGCCGTTGCAGCGGTATTCCACGATGTATTGATCGTGTTGGGTATCTTCTCACTTACCTATAAATTTATGCCGTTTAATATGGAGATTGACCAATCGTTCATTGCCGCGATCTTGACAGTAATCGGGTACTCACTGAATGATACTGTAGTTGTATTTGACCGTATTAGAGAGTTCTTTAATGAGCATAACAGTTGGAAGATGAACCGTATTATTAACAGTGCATTAAACAGCACGTTAAGCCGTACGTTAAATACCTCGGTTACTACATTAATTGTATTATTATCGATATTCTTGATTGGTGCAGAGTCTATCCGTGGATTGATTTTCGCCTTGATGGTTGGGGTTGTAGTAGGTACTTACTCATCATTATTTATCGCAACACCGGTATTCTACGATACTGTTAAGAAAAGAGGAATCGATCTTACTGAGAAAAAAGAAGAAGAGGAAGAAACACCAGAGGCTGTTAAAAAATAACGCTGCTACTTTCTTCGGAAATATAAAAACGCCCGATTCAAATTTTGAATCGGGCGTTTTGGTTTTAAGGTAGTACCTGTGTAGATTCTATGATAATTAAATCAGTTTACGGGTTAGTTAGAATAGGCTCCTGACGAGTATGTTAATTCGTAACTGTGGGTATATATTTCGAAAACAATACCGAAAGGATCTTCTACATAGCACATTTTAAAGGGTTTGTCATTTGGATAATACTCTCTAATAGGCATTCTTTTTTTTCCTCCATAAGATATAATCTCATCGATTAGCTCCTCAATATTGGGATCTTGAATACAAAAATGAAAAAGTCCAGTATTGAAAGGATTAAATTCAGGAGCCTCTTTCACACCTTGAGGAAATGAAAATAATTCTATTCCAATTCCATCTGAAGTTGAAAGGTGTGCAATTTCAAACTCCTCCCAATCTTCACCAAAAACGTCTATACACATTTGGCCAATAGCAGTGTCTTTTTCTTTTTTAACTGTTGAAGGTTCCATAATCACATACCATCCCATCACCTCCGAATAGAATCTTACCGCTTTTTTGATGTTAGGAACAGTAAGTCCAATATGTGAGAAAGATTTTGGATACTTTTTATTTGTCGTCATATAATTTAATTTAGGAAGCAAAATTAAATTATATTTGCCTAATAGGCAATAACTTACCAAAAAGTGCTATAGTCACCTAAAGGAGTTAAATGCTTAAAATCAACACATTATATATCATAATTTGAATAAAAAAATCGCTTGTCCGTTACATTATACAATGAATTTAATAGGTACCAAATGGAAGCCATTAATTTTATTTCATTTATTAGAAGGACCTTTACGGTCTGGAGTTTTTACAGAAAAAAATTCCAGAAATTTCTAATAAAATGTTTACTCAGTCTTTAAGGCAATTAGAAAAAGACGGACTTATTTCTAGGAAAGTTTATCCAGTTGTTCCTCCTAAAGTAGAATATAAATTGAGCAAAAGGGGAAGGTCTTTAGAGCAGATTTTAATAAGTTTGGATGATTGGGGTGTAGCGGCTAGCAAAAATTAAAATACTTAAGCTAGATGTTTATTTATTTGAGCTATTAATTGTTTGAATTCCACTCCACAACATCTCCTTTTTCCAATGCCCAAGTATCGCTAAGACCAGCATTTACCTCCAATACGTATTGGGAAACACCTTCTGAAGGAAGCGAAGTAGAGTCGTAGGGCTTTGCGTTTTTCTGCATACTTACAACTTCTTTATCGCTGTTTATATAAATGATGTCAATGCTAAACTCGGTGTTTTTCATATAAAACGAACGAGGCCGTGAATCTTCAAATACAAAAAGCATCCCTTGGCTATCGAGCATGCCCTTGCGGTACATCAAGCCAGTTTGGGTTTGGTACTCGTCGTCGGCAATTTCGATATCCAACGTCGCGATGATAGAGTCGGTTTCAGCTTTTTTCAGGGTAAGTTCGCCTTCTTTTGTAAAAGACACCTCCTTAGTAAGGCTTTCTTGATTCTTGGTTTTTTCTTTACAATTGTAAAAAGAACTTGATACTAAGATGCTGAGTAATAATAAGACAACTTTTTTCATGGTAATTAAACACTTCCTTTAATAATTATACTTCTTTTGGATACCTTCTTTTAGACGATTGCAGCATTAAGTATATACCTATCAAAATAAAAGGAATACTCAGCCACTGCCCGGTATTAAGTGCCCATTCAGCACGGTTTTCTACTTGCGCTTCTTTCACAAATTCTACTAAAAAACGAACCGTCCAAAGTAGAATTAAGAAAACTCCAAAAATATAACCTAAGTAATTGCGCTTGTCGGTTTTCCAATAAATAAACCAAAGGATCAGGAATACTAAAATATAACCTCCAGCTTCATATAATTGGGCAGGATGCCTCGGAAACGTTTCTCCTAACTGCTTAAAAATCACACCAAAGTCGCCGTTGGTTGGTTTCCCTATTATTTCAGAATTAATAAAATTACCAATACGTACAAAAATACCACCGCAAGCAACAGCAATTACCACCCGATCTAAAATCCATAATACAGGTTTTTTAATCACTTTTTTACTGTACATAAACATCGCAATGATAATAGCAATAGCTGCTCCGTGACTTGCTAATCCTTGAAAACCGGTAAATTCAAACTCAGGAACGGTGCGAATGGGTAGTAATACCGATAGTGGGTCTTCCCAAATGAGTTCAGTTTGATAAAAAATGACGTGCCCTAATCGTGCTCCTAAAAGCGTTGCGATAACTGTGTAAATGAAAAGGCTGTCCAGTTTTTCTTCTGAGATGTTTTCATTTTTAAATATCCGTTTCATAATAAACCACCCTAGCGTAAAGGCGACTACAAACATTAAACTGTAATAACGGATAACAAAAAAACCAAGATCGATCCCTTGAGAAGGGTCCCAGGTGAAAGCTAAAAATTGTGTCATGTAGTATGTTTTATAACGTACCTTTTTAATTTCAGTATTTTAAAAGAGAGTACGTGTGTGATTGTAAAGATAGAAAATCCATTAGCTATACAAACCCTAGGGTCTTTCTTTTTTTGGGGGAACAGGATCATAACCAGAACCACCCCAAGGGTTACAGCTAGCTATCCGTTTAATCGCTAACCAGCCTCCTTTTAATAACCCGTGTTTATTGAGCGCTTCGACGCTATACTGTGAACAAGTAGGCGAGTACCTACATGTAGAGGGCGTGAGGGGTGATATAACCTGTTGATACACCCGAATTAGAAACACAAAAGGAGCGATTAGGATTTTTTTCATTGATACTTGTAAAAATACGAAATGTGTTTTCGATACAAAATACAGTTGCTCACGCAGCTGTAATTTCACTCAAACACCTGTTAAATTGTTTTCTAACATTAATTAGTTAATACTAATTTGGGACTCCCAGCATCCAGCATCCGTCTTCCAGCAATCAATTTTCTACCCAGTTTTTAATAATTTCTTTCCCTTTAGGTGTCAAGACACTCTCAGGGTGAAATTGCACGCCCCGAACATCGTACAACTTATGACGTAGCGACATGATTTGTCCGTTGGGATCTACCGATGTGATCTCTAAAACTTCCGGTAAATCTTCTTTATTGACTACCCAAGAGTGGTAACGGCCTATTTCAATTTCTTTATCCAATCCTTTAAACAGTGGTTCGTCATCCACTAATATTGAAGCTTTGGTGGCGACTCCGTGAAATACTTCACTTAGGTTGATGATGCTTCCGCCAAACACTTCGCCAATGGCTTGTTGCCCTAAACATACACCTAAAATAGGTTTTTTGGCAGCATACACCTCAATTACCTTTTTCAATAATCCTGCTTCATCGGGTACGCCAGGGCCTGGGGATAACAATATTTTATCGTAATGTTCTACTTCTTCTAAGGTAAAGCGGTCGTTCCTTTTAACAGTTACTTCGCAGTCTAATTCTTCTAGATAATGCACTAAATTGTACACAAAACTATCGTAGTTGTCTATTACTAATATCTTCATCTTAAATATTCTCTGCTAATTCCAAGGCCTTTGTTAACGCGCCTAATTTGTTATATACTTCTTGTAATTCGTTTTCTTCTTTACTTTCTGAAACCACTCCAGCACCAGCTTGATAGTGTAGCGTATGGTTTTTACTCACAAACGAACGGATAATGATGGCGTGGTTAAAGTTCCCACTGAAATCCATAAAACCAATAGCGCCTCCATAAAATTCTCGGCTTCGGTTTTCGTATTTCTCAAGTAACTGCATCGCTTTGTGTTTGGGTGCTCCACTTAATGTTCCTGCTGGGAAAGTATCGGCCACCACTTGCATAGTAGGTGTTTCCTTATGTTTAATCGCGGTTACTTTGCTTACCAAATGAATAACGTGTGAGAAAAACTGAACTTCTCGATACGTATCTACCGTTACATTATTTCCGTGACGGCTTAAGTCGTTTCGAGCGAGGTCTACTAACATCACGTGTTCGCTGTTTTCTTTTTCGTCGGCGGAAAGCTGTTTTGCTAGTTCGGCGTCTTTTTCATCGTTTCCGGTGCGTTTAAAGGTTCCAGCGATGGGGTGAATTTCAGCAACGTCACCTTTTACCACCAGTTGGGCTTCCGGGGAGCTTCCGAAGATTTTAAAGTTTCCGTAGTCAAAATAAAACAAATAAGGGGAAGGGTTTACACTTCGTAACGCACGATAGACGTTAAATTCGTCACCAGTAAAAGCTTGTGAAAACCGTTTGCTGGGTACAATCTGGAATACATCGCCACGGGCACAATGTTCTTTGCATTTTCTTACCAATTCTTTGAAACCTTCATCATCAATATTGGTTTCCGGTTTACCTTGGGTGTGAAAAGGATATTCAGCAAAGTTTTTTGACTTCAGTAATTGTTCAAGTTGCGGAATGTTGTTTTCTGTTTCGTAACAATGCGCAAAAAGGTACGCTTCGTTATTGAAATGATTAATGGCAATGATATTTTGATACACAGCGTAGTATAGGTCGGGCATCTCTAGATTTTCATCTTTTTTTGAAATATCTATGTTTTCAAAATATTGAACGGCATCGTACGCCATATACCCAAACAATCCATTGTTAATGAACTTTAAATCATTTTCTTCAGAAGAAAAAGAAGTAGCAAATTTATTAAGGATAGCCGGAACGTTTGTTTCAGAATTGATAGTGATTTCAGCCTTTTTTCCATCTGGAAACTCTTGCGTAATCACACCATTCATTACTTTAATGGAAGCAATTGGATTACAGCAAATGTAGCTGAAACTGTTGTCGTTGGCATGATAGTCGCTACTTTCTAACAAAAGACTATTAGGGAATTTATCCCGCAGTCGCAAATACACTGAAACTGGGGTTAATGTATCTGCCAATAGTTTTTTAGAATGTGTTTTTAATTGATATTTCATAATTTATTGTAAACAAAAAAGGCTTGTCGTGAAAGACAAGCCTTTGGTTTTATTAAGTACCATGGTGCTTTACTCACGAGCGTTTACGTGTGTAAAATATGCCACCAGGTATGTTTGTTGTTTGTGTTCATAAACTTAGTTTTCAAAGATAGAAACGAAAGTTGTAAACCACAAATAACGAGTACTTAAAATTTTAAAGTTACGTCTAATGTAAACGTATCTGATATAGTATTGTCACCTAAACTATCAAAGAAACTTCCCGATCCATAACGAACGCCGTATTTGGTACGGTCAATCTTCAAAGTAGTGGTGGCAGCACTTTCTCCCATGATAAGTTCGAAAGTTACCGGCTCTGTTTTTCCTTTAATGGTAAGGTTTGCAGTTACGTCATATACATTTCCTTTATTGGATACGCTAGTAATTTCTAAAGTAGAGGTCGGGTGGTTTTCGATACCAAAAAAGTCATCACTTTTTAAATGACCTTCTAACTTTCCTTTACTTTCTCCTTCAAGATCGGTTACGGTTATGGAAGTCATATCTACAGTAAATGTTCCGCCTGTTAATTGATCACCTTCCATTTCAAGATGTCCGTCTTGTAAGTTAATAGTCCCGGTATGTGAGCCTAATACTTTTTTTCCTTTCCATTCAATGGTGCTTTCTTCAATGTTTATTTTCTTTTCCATAGTTGATGTAAATGCGGCTGTGCCTGCAGCGACAGCCAAGATTAATACTGATTTTAAAATGATTTTCTTTTTCATAACAATTTTCTTTATTTGGTTAAATAGTTGTAAATAATTCTTCTTTTTCTTTTCGTACTTTTGGGTAATGTTGTGTGTCGTCTTCCTCGCTTCGGTAGCCTATTGTTGCAATAACAGCTGTGTTTAAGCCTTTTTTATCTAGTTCAAGAATTTCGTTAAATACTTTGGCATCAAACCCTTCCATAGGGCAAACATCTACTTTAATTTCGGCAGCTGCTGAAAGAAGGTTTCCCAAAACAATATAGCTTTGGTTTTGTGTCCACTGCGCTTTTTGTTCAATAGAGAACTCACCAATTTTAGATTTCATAAAACTTGAAAAATTTGATAAACTTTCCAAAGGAAGCTCGCGCACCGTACTAACATTTTCTATATATGAATCGATTAACTCATCTCCAAAACCTACTTTATTGGCAATAACAATTAATTGAGAAGCATCAGTAATTTGTGATTGATTCCAAGCAGCGGGTTTAAGTTTTTCACGAAGTTCGGCGTCTTCAATTACTAAAATTTCATAGGGCTGAAGTCCGTACGAAGAAGCCGATAACTGCATCGCTTCTTTTAGAAACTCTAAATCTGTTTCGTTTATTTTTTTTGTGTCGTCAAACTTCTTGGTGGCGTACCGCCAGTTTAAATTTTCAAGGTAGTTACTCATCGTTTCTTAATTTATCTAATAGGTTATTTAAGGTTTCTAATTCTTCAGTATTTAAGTTTTTCACAACATTTTGATTCGCTTCCGTGATAATGGGGTCTAATTCTTTTAAAACAGACAAACCTTTTTCGGTAATAAGTATTTCTATTTTTCTTCGGTTTTCAGGACAAACCTTTCGGGTCACTAACTTTTTTTGAATCAGTTTATCTACTAACCGTGTCGTGTTGCTATTGCGGTCAATCATACGTTCTTGTAGCGTAGATAGGTTGGCTGGTTTTCCTTTCTGGCCTCTTAGAATACGCAGTACATTATACTGTTGATTTGTAAGGTTGAAATCTTTAAAAACCGAAGTAGCCATTTCTATAACCCGAGAGGTATAGACCATGTTAATCACCGTTTTTGAGGCGATTTCCATAGGCTGCTTAGTTTTTATTACATCTTCAATTCTCATAGTTGTATATACAATTGTTGTTGATACAAATGTATGTAGGTTTGCCTGTTTAAAAAATACTTTAACAAAGTTTAACAAGGAGGAATACTGAAAAGGATGACTTCCAAGTTGAAAACTGGGAAATATGTTGCGTGAAATAAACGTTAAAAATAAACTGACAATCAATAACTTTGAATATATTTCGAGCATGAAAAAAATTGCATTACTACTATTAGTACTGATACTTCAAGCCTGTGTGGACGATAAAAAAAATGCAGATACTAAGATGGAGAAATCCGCAGAAGTTCCTGAAGAAATTAAAGAGTTAGCAGGAGAGCAAATGGAAGCAGAACCAATTTCGGTTAGAATACCTTCTTATGATTTTGAAACGTTTCAGAAGAAGATACTTCAGAAAAACAATGATACTACCTATGTAGTCAACTTTTGGGCCACTTGGTGTAAGCCTTGTGTAAAAGAGTTGCCTTATTTTGAAAGAATAAATAAAGAATACGCCGATAAAAAAGTGAAAGTGATTTTAGCAAGCTTAGACTTTCCTAATAAGGTGCAGAGTCAGGTAGTACCTTTTATAAAAAAGAACAAATTACATTCTGAAATTGTTTTACTTGATGATGCCGATGCCAATAGCTGGATTCCGAAAGTCTCCGAAGAATGGAGTGGGGCTATCCCTGCCACAGTAATTTATAAGGACGATAGTCGTAAGTTTTATGAAAAATCGTTTACCTATGAAGAATTAAAAACTGAAATACAAAAACTACTATAAAACAATACCACTATGAAAAAAGTATCAAAATACCTGCCTATAGCCATAATGGCCTTTTTATTGATAGGATTAAGCAGCTGTAAAAACGAAAATAAAAATCAAAAGGAAGTTACCGCCGATAAAAATGAAGAAGTTGCGATGGCTAAGACTGCAGAAGTAGAGACTGCCAAAGGCTACACCATTGGGGACGAAGCAACCGATTTTAAATTGAAAGATGTGGACGGCGATATGGTTTCCTTGTCTGATTATCCAGATGCTAAAGGATTTATTGTAATATTTACGTGTAACACCTGTCCATTTGCAGTAGCAAGTGAAGAGCGTATGGTTGCTTTGGACCAAGAGTTTAAAGGCAAAGGCTATCCTGTAATTGCCATTAACCCTAATAATCCAGAAGTACAACCTGACGACACCTACGAGTTAATGCAAGAAAAAGCAAAAGAAGCCGGATTTACCTTTCCATATTTGTATGATGAAAGCCAAACTATTTATGCGAAATACGGAGCTACAAAAACCCCACACGTGTATCTTCTTAATAAAGAAAATGATAAGAATATAGTTAAATACATTGGAGCAATTGATGACAACGTTCGTAATGCCGATGCCGTAAAAGATCGCTTTTTAGCCAATGCCATAAATGAATTATTAGCAGGAAAAGAAGTAACAGTTAAAGAAACTAAAGCTATTGGGTGCACTGTAAAACAATAAAAAGATAATATTTTATATAATGAACCTGATTGCATTTAGTGGTCGGGTTTTTTATTAAAAGAATTTTTATGAATCAAAACCTGTAACGTTTTTATTTTTTTTGCGTCTATAGCAATGAGAATCCTTATTTTTACAAAAAATTAAGACCAATGGATTTAACCCAACAAGAGTGGAGCGAAAAGCTTAACGCAGACGATAATGCACAGATTTTAGATGTTCGAACAGACGAAGAAGTAGCTGAAAAGCATATTCCGAATTCTAAACAAATGGACATACAGAACCCACCAAAATTTATGGAGGAGTTGCAACAGTTGGATGATTCAAAAAATTACTATGTGTATTGCCGTTCTGGCGCCCGAAGTACACAAGCCTGTGCTATTTTAAAATCGCAAGGTTTTGAAAACTGCTATAACCTATTAGGGGGTATAACCGAATGGGAAGGCGAAACTGTTTCTTAAATTCTTCAATTATGAAAAAGTATCTTTTACTACCTATCTTTAGTTTATTAATCCTTGTCGTTTCGTGCGGTCAAAATAATTCTAGCACAGTTGAGGTAATGGATCCTCATCACTTTTTAGAAACTATGGAAGGCGATGAACAGAGTCAGTTGGTAGATGTGCGCACCACAGAAGAGTTTGGTGTTAGTCACTTAAAAGATGCTCAGAATATCTGTGTAACAGATGCCGATTTTCAAGAAAAAATTAAAGACTTAGACAAAACAAAACCTGTGTATGTCTATTGCCGAAGTGGAGGGCGAAGTGCTCGTGCGGCAAAGATTCTTGAAGAAAAGGGTTTTACAAAAGTGTATGATCTACAAGGTGGAATTACTTCTTGGGACGAACAAGGCTTAGAAACTGAACAATAGTCTTCTTTCTTCTTAAAAAATTAACAGATTTATTTTTATCGAGTTAAAGTAACGCTAAACACGTATCTAATTTGGCTATCTATTGTGTTCTATAGCTATATTTAACACATAAATTGATATGCTATGAAAAATCAAGACCAAATTATTCACGAAGAAATGCGTAAACTTATTAAGAAAAGTTGCGTTGTAGATTCACAATTAAATCCTGAATTTTATAGTTTTCAGAAGTCGTTATTAAAGTTCTTTTTTAATGCTGCTTCCGTATTAATTGATAGAGGTAATAAGATAATAACGCTCTATGGTGGTGCTATTGTAGACCACTCTCCTCGTTCGTTTTATACTATTAATCAACTAGCAAATACAAATATATCATATAGCAATTTAGAGGAAACACTAAAAGGATGCCTAGAAAAAGGTGATAAAGAAGCACGGTTTTATAAATCACAGCTGTTTCATTATAATAATGTAAAACAAGTAATAGCAGATGATGCTATTAGTGCGTAAGTAAAACCTTTTATATATTAAAAAAGCTACTCAAATAGGGTAGCTTTTTTAATACTGTAATTATTTTTTTCGCTCCACTGTTTTTCCTTTTTGAATATATAGTACGGCATCTTCTAAAACTAAATACAAACACGGAACAATTACTAAAATTATAGAGGTAGCAAACACAATTCCAAAGCCTAATGAAATGGCCATCGGTATTAAATGAAATGCTTGACTAGAGGTTTCTAAAATAATAGGGGTTAAGCCTCCAAAAGTAGTTAAGGTAGTCAATAAAATAGGACGAAAACGACGAAGCCCAGCTTCATGTATAGATTCGTATATAGAATGATTTTTTCGTTTTTTATTTGCATAATCTATCATTATAAGCGAATCGTTTACTACCACTCCAGATAATGCAATCACCCCCATTAAACTAACAATGGAAAGATCGTACCCTAAAAGAATATGTCCAATCACAGCTCCTACAACTCCAAAAGGAATAGCCGTCATGACGATTAAAGGTTGTGTGTAACTGCTAAAGGCAATAGCTAATAACGCATACATAATCATCATAGCTAAAGAAAACCCACTCCACAGAGATTGTGTGGACTCTCTCATATCTGCTTGACTTCCTTCAAAGGTCCAAGTAATGCCAGGGTAATCAGCACGAAGTTGTGGTAACACTTCATTATTAATAGAAGCTAATACGCGGCCCACTGCATTTGAAGGTTCTACATCCATCCCCACATTAATGACACGACGCCCGTCACGGCGATTTATACTGGTAAAAGCCTCTCGTTGACTAACTGTTACCACATCGAATAACGGAACTTCTACACTATCAGGAGTACGGATTAAGAAGTTTTCTAGATTTTGTAAATTTTTACGTTCTTCTAAGGGTAATTTAACGCGCACTTCAATTTCATTAATGCCTCTTAATTGGCGTATGGCTAGTGCTCCATAAAAAGCATCTCTAACTTGTCTTCCTACTTCGTTAGAAGTGAGACCAAGGTTTCTGCCTTCTGGTAGTAGTTTGAAGTCGTATTGAAGTTTTCCCTTGTTGTAATTATCACTCACATCTCTCGTGTTATCATAAGCTTCCATCCGTTCAAAAAAAGCTTTGCTGGCACGTTCTAACGTTTCAACATCGGTATGACTTAAATCTATACTAATGGCTTGACTGGCTCCGCCAGGACCTCTTTCTGCTTCAAAAGTTATTTGGTCCACTCCTTCAATATCCCCAATATTATCGCGCCAAATTGCAATCATTTCTCTGGCTGTCATGTCACGGTCATCGGGTGGAAGCATTACAATTTCCACATCGATAAAATTTTGACCGCGTACGTTGGTTTTAATCCCTTCGGCAGCCTCATAAAGGTTGTGTTCTTCAAACATTTGTTGTGTGGACTTTGTGATCTCTTCAGCTACTTTGGCAGCTTGATCTGGAGTTGTACCTACCGGCAGTCGTACACCTGCTTCAATTTCATCTGCTGCTACTTCGGGCATCATGATCATCCCCATATGGTCGCTATAGCCATAACCTCCTACTACTAATAGTAGCGCTACTGCGATAGATAATGTGATGTATCTATATTTGAGGCATTTGTCTAAAAATGGACGATAATGTGTGTCAACAAAGCGTGTAAGACCATTTGAAAAATATTGTTGTCCTTTTTCTAAACGCAGTACCCATTTTTTCTTTTTCTTTTTTTCTGAAAGATGCCCTAGGTGAGAAGGGAGAATAAACAAGGCTTCTAAAAGTGAAACCGCCAAAATAACAATCACTACAGCGGGTAAGGGTTGCCAAAATTTCCCTGTTTCACCAGGCATGAATAAAAGTGGGATAAATGCCACAATAGTAGTGATGATACTAAAGGTAACCGGTTTTGAGACATCTTTAGTCCCTTTAATGGCGGCTTTCATAAAGGGCACTCCCTTTTGTCGGTATTCGTAAATATTTTCTCCTACTACAATCGCATCATCTACCACAATACCCAGTACTACTAAAAAACCAAACATGGAGATCATATTGATACTGATGCCTATAAGCGGAAGTAAAATAACACCTCCTATAAAGGAAATGGTCATCCCAATCATTACCCAAAAAGCAAGTCGATACTCCAAAAATAAGGTAAGGATCAATAGAACAATTATAATGGCAAGCACTCCATTTTCAGTTAAAAGCGAAAGACGTTCCCGATAGTCTTCTGCACGATTACTGTCAATACGGTACTGCACACCTGGAGGCAATTGGAAGTCCTCCATAATCTCTTTTACCTTTTCTTCAATATCTAAGGGAGATTGATCTCCTATGCGAAAAATCTCTAGGTCGATGGAAGGGGTTTGGTTAAACTGACCGTGAAAGCCTGTTTCTTCAAAACCGTCTGTTATCGTAGCAATTTCAGATAGGGTTACCCGAGCACCCGAATTAGAGGATAGTATGGTAATATCTCCAAACTCTTCCGCCCATTGCTTGCGTTCCTTCATCCGCAATAAAATCTCTTCACTCTGTGTCTCGACGGCTCCGGCAGGTACATCCTCACTAGATTGCGCAACAATATCGGCTACCTGCCCCAATGTAAGGTTGTATTGCCGTAAATTGTGTCTTGGTATTTCAATGTGGGTAACGTAATCAGGTACATTTCCTATTTCTACTTGTGTAATTTCAGCATTACTTAAAAGACGGTTTCGTAAACGCTCGGTAAGGTTTCGTAAGGCTGTGATATCTACATTTCCGAAGAGGCTAATTTGCATAACATCTCGCTGTCTAGACTGAAGTGCCACTTGGGGTTGTTCTATATCGTCGGGAAAAGTACGAATGCGGTTAACCGCTTGGTCAATATCTTGAAAAGCTTTCATCCGGTCAGTTCCAGCAACTAATTCAATAAGAATCTCACCAGAACCTTCGTTGGCGGTAGAAACAATTTCTTTAATACCTTGTATGCCTCGTATGGCTTCTTCTACAGGTAATAAAATTCCTTGTTCTACTTCGGCGGGTGCTGCTCCAGGATATACTACATTTACTTCAACAAAGTCAAGCTGAAACTGCGGAAACACCTCTTTTTGAATATTGAACATCGTCCAAATACCACCGCCAATCAAGAGGATCATGATTAAATTTGCAATAATGGAATTCCTGGCCATGTACCCAATGACTCCCTCTTTCCTTACTTTTTTTTCTTGATTGTCTTCCACGATTATTGCTCCTCTTTATTTTTATTTTGAGTTGAATTTTGAATGGAATCTGTTGCTTCATTGCGCAGGGCGATGCCTTCTGCTACAGTACTTAAATTAGTGGTGACTACTTTTTCACTATCTTCTAAACCTGAACGGATATAGGCGTATTTTGAATCGGTAAGTACAATGTCTACTTTCCGAATGCTTAACTTTCCTTCATCCATAACCCAAACGGTTTGATTGCTGCGAACATACCCGCGATCTAACCGAACTATGTCTTCTATGGTTTTAGCTTCTAAATGAACTTCGACAAAAGAACCTATTATCAATTTAGGCAGTTTAGTATCTGATTCATAGCCTAAAGGATCTGGTACTTTTACCAGCACTCTAGCCATACGGGTTTGATTGTCTAATGCGCCTATTTGTTTGTTTAAATAACCCACGCGGTAGGTGTCTTTTTCCCAAGCTGTGGTGTGTTTTATTTTTACCATAGATCCTTTTTCAGAATGGGTATTGGGGAAGGTGAGCCATTTTAATTGAGAAACCGGAACAGTAACAGTTATCCAATAATAATCGGACCCTACCAGACGCCCTAAGTTATCTCCCGGTGCTACTTGAGACCCTTCGGTTACATTTTGGCTTATCACATGCGCATCAAAAGGAGCTTTGATGGTAGTTCTTGTAATATTTGTTTCTGCTTGATTAACGGAAGCTTTCGCTGCTTTAACGGTGGCTCGTACGGCATCTAATTGTGGTCTTCTTAAAACTAATTGCCTTTCTTTATCGCTTAACGAGTCAATTCCTGCTAATTCTAAATCTTTTTCCGCCACCTGTTGCCTTCCCATTTCTACCTCTAAATTTGTTTGTGCTTGGAGCAGTTCACTTTGTCTTAGCTCTAGGGTATTTCTGAAATCTGAAGGATCTATCTGTAATAAAGTTTGTCCTTTTTTAACAAAACTACCTGGTGTGAAGTTAGAAGGTCTGCGAATAATTTGACCGCTAACTAGGGGACTGAGCATAACATCTTCAACCGGCTGTACCGTTCCGGTAGCTTGTAAAGTAGGTTGATAGTCTCCTTTTTTTACTTCTACGGTGTTAACAAGCATCGCAGTTTGTTTGGTCGCTCCTTCACTTTCGGCAGTAGGTTCTGTAAAAAAGATAAGGAAGGTAATCGCTACTGCTGCAAGCAGGATAACCAAGCATATAAGGAGTGTTTTTTTATTTTTCATACTAGTAGTGCTTTGTTTGCTATGGTGTTGCTGGGTTTTCTATTTCAAAACCGCCAGCTAAGGCACGGTATAAGTCAATTCTTATTTCTAGTTGAGTTTGCTCAGCAGTAAGTACATCCCTTCTTAACTGTTGTTCTTGATTTAAGGAAAGTAAGACATCTAGATATTCACTAGCGCCATATAAAAATTCAATTTTTAATTGCCGATTTGCCTTTTCTGTTAGTTCTAATTGTCGTCTTAAGCTTTCCAATTGTTCATTTTGCTTTTGTTCTTGAAGGAGGGCGTCTTCTACTTCACGAAAGGAGGTAAGCACGGTCTGCCCATAGTTATATAATTGCTGGTTTTTTAATGCTTCGGTACGGTCTATTTCAGCACGTATTTGACCTCCATAAAATAAGGGTGCTACAAGATTTGCTGCTAAACTATAGGCCCATTCCTTAAAAAGATCGTTATAAGCATTAGATCGAAACTGTCCTGTTGCTGATACTGAAAGACGAGGATATTGACTGCGCACTGCTTCGGCCATATTGCGATCTGCTGCTAATAAAAGATGTTGTGCTTGTTGCACATCCGGGCGTTTTCTAATGAGTTCTAATGGGAGTCCGGTTTCTGGTAACGGAGGTAAAGCAGGTAAACTGTCTTTGACTGCAGGTATCGGATTGTTTTGAGGTGCTTCACCTACTAATACGGCTAATTGGTTTTGTAAAAGAGCAACATCGGTTTCGTATCCTATTTTTATATTACGGGTAGATTCTAACAATTGCCTCTGTCTTAAGATGTCTACTGCACGAGTTTGACCACTGCTAAACCTTGTTTGAATTAATTCTACAATATCGTTGTTGGTTTCAATCTGTTGATTAACTAATGTTAATTGACGTTGCGCGGTCACTAATTGATACCAAATCGTGGCTATTTGTGTTGAAAGAACTAGAGCCGTAGTTTGGTAGTCGTAATAACTGGCTTGTGCTCGAAAGGCTTCTGCTTGTTTTGCAGAACGTAGCCGTCCCCACAAATCAAATTCATAAGAAGCTGAGAATCCTAGTTGAATGTCTTCACCTCCAGTAAAATTAGCTTGTGGTCTGTTTAAGGATGTTCTTGCATTGGCTTCAACTTGCGGCCATAAGGTGGAAGCTTGACGTTTTTTTATGGCTCTTGCAGCCAACACTTGTTGCCAAGTAGCCGCTAATTCCATGTTTTTGCTCAAAGCAGAATCTATTAATGTATTTAATGCTGTGTCTTTAAAGGTGGTCCACCATTTTTCGGGAATTACTTCTGTTCCTGTATATGAAAAAGCTTGTGGTTCTTCGACAGGAGGTGGAATGTTAGTTAATTTTGGAGCACAAGAGGTGATTAAAAATAGGACGCATAGAATAATGAGTACCCTTAATGAACAAAGATACCGAGAGGCAGATTGGCTGCAAGAGTGCGTTCTATTGATGTTGTTAAAACTAATAGCAAGGTATAGTTTAGTGCAAACACCTCTTATTGTATGCTAACATATACCAATAGAGGGTGCAATTTTTTCTAAAGGAAATTAATCCTCTTTTTTTCTAAAGTTATGATTTTTTTAATGAGTTGACAAACACAACCTTGTGCTTACGCCATTCCTTAATTAAAACTGAATTAGATATGTGCTTTATGAAACTGGTAGGGTTTTAGTTTCTGGGATGATTGTAAATTAAGATTTATTATTTCGTTTTCACTTTTAGAAATCTGAATAGGTACAACTTTTATAGCTTTTACACTCTTTGTTTATTATTTCTAGAGCGTTATTTAGTTTTGATATGAGAGCGGGGTCATCTTTCATATACCGTTTCATTTCAGTAAAACAGAGATACCTTAATTTATTAAAATGAACTGTTTTGTAAACTATTAATTCACCATCTGCCCCTTTATAAGCGTTGTGGTCTTTTATTTTGGAACGAAGAATAAAAAGCTGTGTAATGTAATCAATTGCAGTAAGGGAAGTGCCCGGATCGTTAATAGAAGGGCTGCTGGCTTTAATAGCTACTTCTACAAAGTGTTTAAATCCTATTTCAGGAACATCCATAGGCTCGTTGAGGTTTACTTCAAGTACGCGCCAAATTTTCTTTAAAAGCTTGTGGTCCGGTTTAATAGAAATGTATATAAGCGTTTCATTTTCTAATACGAAATTGCCTATTTCGGGAGCTATCTTTGCTATAAAATCGTGTTTTTTGGCAAGTTTGGATAAGTAGTCAAGATCGACATTTTGCAGATAACCACATTTTTTTGTTTTTATTTCGTGAGCCCAATTTTCGGGCTCTTCGAATGTTAAAAACGTACCGTTCGGGTCTATACTTTTTTGAAGGTTTTTTCGAGTATTTTCAAAAGATTCATTGAGTATATAATTAATGTGAATACTTTGTGAAACGGTGTGCAGAAAATATATAAAAATACCCACACATATCACTGCAAATAATAAGGCTACTGCTGCACCCAAATCGGGAAAAGGTTTTTCTGAACTGTTGGTAACAAATAGGGCTAAAACTAAGCCATATACAATGGTGCCACTAGTAAAACCCAAAATAACTTTATGGTCACGTTGTGAAAGTAATAACGGAATTAAACGAGGTGAAAAGTTACTAATACTTCGGTTTAACACATTCATTACCATGGTGTAACTGAAAACCGTTAAGGTGAAAATACCCGTAATAACAAAACTGATAATGGTTTGAATATTGCTTTTATCGGTTATCGCAAGAAACTCTAGAGCGGTGCCTTTAACTTGTATAGGAAATGCTACAATTACGGTGGCCAAAGCTCCAAAAGCAAAGGCAATTAAAAAAGGCACAAAGGCGATGTTATGTATTAGTCTATTCAGTCGGTTAAGCATAGTAACAAATATAGGTTTTTTTGGGTTTGGGAGCTTTGGTATACATTTCCAAACTCCTTTGTGTTTTTAGATTCACTCAGTCACCTGTCTACAATCATTAAAGAATTTAATATCTTTATACCAAATTCAATAATCCTTCTTCCCATATACGTCCTTCTATGAAAAAAGTCGCTTTCAACATTATTTTTAGTTCAATATTTTTCTTTTTAGCCACCTCAATTGGTTTTTCACAAGCACTCAGCTCTAAACAAATTGACAGTTTGGTAGAAAAAACCATGACAACCTTCAATGTTCCTGGTATGGCGGTTGCTGTTTTAAAAGACGGAGAAGTGATTTCAAAAAAAGGATATGGGGTGCAGTCGCTTAAAACAAAAAAGCCTGTTGATACTAAAACTATGTTTGGAGTAGCTTCCAATACTAAGGCCTTTACCTCTGCAGCGTTGGCGCAATTGATTGATCAAGGAAAATTGGAGTGGGACACGAAAGTGACCGATATAATCCCAGAGTTTAAACTGTATAATCCATATGTAACCAGTGAGTTTACCGTGAGAGACTTACTCACACACCGAAGTGGTTTGGGGCTAGGTGCCGGAGATTTGATGATTTTTCCTGCTAATAATACCACAACGAAGTCTGAAATGATCCATAACCTCCGCTATTTAAAACCAGTATCGTCTTTTCGATCGAAGTTTGATTATGATAATTTATTGTATATCGTTGCTGGGGAAGTAGTGGAACGAGTTTCAGGAGAGGCTTATGATACGTATATACAACAGCATTTTTTTAATCCTTTAAAGATGGACCGTACCACGCTAGATGGGAATAAAATTGCAAACGATGCTAACCGTATAGATGGCCACGCGCCTGTAAATGGTAAATTGGAAATTACTGGTGCTACTTTCACAAAATTATCTGATGCGGCAGGTGGGATTTATAGTTCAATAGACGATATGGCCAATTGGGTGCAAGTGCGATTAGATCACGGAAAATACGGTTCTAAAAAGCAAGATAGTTTGTTTAGTGAACAAGCTCATCGCGAAATGTGGACACCGCAATCAATTCTTCGTACTGGAAAAGGAGCATATAACACTCATTTTTATGCTTATGGTTTGGGGTGGTTTTTAAAAGATGTAAATGGTTATTTTCAAGCCAGCCATACGGGTGGCTTGTTAGGAATTGTAAGTCAAGTGACCTTAATCCCAGAATTAGATTTAGGTATTATCGTGCTAACAAACCAACAATCGGGTGCTGCGTTTACGGCTATTACTAACTCTATTAAAGATGGTTATTTTGGAATATCCGATGCCAACCGTATCAAGCAATACAATGAGTCTCGACTTAAGTATGAAAAACAAGCAGATAGCATCACCGCTTCCGTAGAAAAAAATATTGCTGCTTCGTTAAAAAATACTGCTTCAAAGCCAAAGGCGGAGGTGTATACCGGTACTTATAAAGATCCTTGGTTTGGGAAGGTGACGGTGAGTAAAAAAAAGGAGGGTCTTTATTTTACTTCTGAAAAATCTAAAGATCTTACTGGACACATGCAATTTTATAAAGGTACCACTTACGTAGTACGCTGGGACGACACTTCTTTAAAAGCTGATGCTTTTGTTGTTTTTTCTTTGGATACAGAAGGACGTGCCAAGGGTTTCACCATGAAACCGATTTCGCCATTAACGGATTTTAGTTATGACTTTCAAGATTTGGAGTTTAAACGGGTAGGGGATAGGTAACTACAGTTCACAATCTTGGTCGGGTTTCGAATATTTAAACTTTTTGACAAAGCTCTTGAACGCCAGTTCTTTTACTCTAAAAGATAGTGTGTCTGGAATAATAGTATCGCTCTTTTGAGGCTATATTAACATTGCTTGTTAAAAGGTATTAAAATTTCAGAAAAACGCTAAAAAGGAAACTAACTTTAAAAAGTAAGATTAATTTAAAAAGATTGTTATGGGAAAAGACAAAAACACACCGATGCTCGATAAGGATAAGAAAAATGAGCAAAATATAGAAAATCAAGATTACTCAGGAGAGCCAAATAGCAAACCCGATAAACCTACAAAACCTACGAAGGAAAACCCCAAAAAGGTACCTGAGTCTAACGACCCGGCTGGTTATAGTGATGAAGGCAATAAAAAAGAAACACCTTCTGGACAAAGAGGGGGAAATAATAAATAAGATTTAGCATTCTTTTATTGGCTATCAACAAAGGAGCTTACAAGTGGCTTTATCATATTATCTTTTTTGCCGTTAGCGGATTGAAGTTATAATTAATAAAGTCGAATTTTAAACGGGCAGGCAGTAGCGATTGTGTTCTATTTTATATAAAAAAACATTCCGTTAAAAATGTATAAGGTACTATTAGCTATTACTTTTTATTACTGTACGCCTTGTAATATCTTGTCCTGAAGTTCTTTATCGTCATCGGTATGCAGTATCGATACATCTCCCGTAGATTCTAAAATAGCGGCATGTACTTCGTTTAAATTAAATACATTTGCTTCCCTTAACTTTGCAATGAGATCGTCTTCCCCCATATTAGATGCTTGTAAATTTTTATAAATAATAATCCCATCTTTCATCAGTAACAACGGAGCATTAGTAGTTAGTTGTTGAAAAAAATGAGACTTTCGTTTTAAGAGCATAAATACTGATTGAAAAGCTATAATACCACTTAAAGCTATAACGCCTTTAGTTAGGGATTGATCGGTATTCAATACAATTGATGCTAAAATTGACCCAATGGCAATTGTAGCAGCAAAATCAAAACTTGACATTTTTGAAAAGGTTCGCAACCCGGCAATACGGGTAATGATAATAATAGCAGTAAAAATAAGTAGAATTGAAAGTATTGTTTTTCCTAATACACCGGGTGCTACAGTAATCCAATTTTCCATGAATGATTGCTTTTTGGTTAATCCTTAAAGGTATTTATTTAGATTTGAGCAGAGAGTGTATTTAAAAAAAGTATAACAATTCATTTTGACAAAAAATCATTAAAGGTTGGGAAAATTCTAATCTAATTCTAACATCTACAGAAAACGGTAATTGTTAAAAACCTTATCTTTGAGGTCTTTTTAAAAATAACAATTACTATCTCAAAGCAAATATTAGTCATAGAAGATGAGCCCAATGTAGCGGCATTTATAAGTCAAGGTTTACAAGAATCTGGATATAAAGTATTTGTGGCTTATGATGGAATACAAGGCTTAGAGTTATTACAACAAAAAAATATAGATTTAGTTGTTTTAGATATCATTTTACCGAAAATGGACGGTAGGGAAGTAGCAAAAAAAATTAGAGAGATCGGAAATGAAAGTCTACCCATCATTATGCTTACTGCTTTAGGGACTACAGATAATATAGTGAAAGGCTTGGATGCCGGAGCAGATGATTATTTAATAAAACCCTTTAAGTTTATTGAATTGTTGGCTAGAATACGTGCTCGTACTAGAAATAAACAAGCGCTTGTGCGATGTAGCAATTCTTTGAAATTAGCAGACTTAGAGTTAGATATGGATGCCAAGTTTGTTAAAAGAGCGGGAAATAAAATAAAATTAACCTCTACCGAATTCAGATTATTAGAGTACCTATTAATAAATAAAGATAGGGTTCTTAGTCGTGTAGATATTCTTGAAAATGTATGGGATATTAACTTTAATCTGGGGACAAATGTGGTAGATGTATATGTAAACTATTTGCGAAACAAGATAGACAAAGATTATGAAATAAAGTTAATTCATACAGTAATCGGTATGGGTTATATTCTAAAAAAAGAATAAAAAATATGCGGTTAAGAACAAAAATCACCTCTGTTTTTATAGTACTAACCAGTTTGTTTTTAAGTGGAGTTTTTATTCTTATTTATTACTTTTCAAAGGAATACACCGAAAATGAATTTTACTTACGCCTTAGTCAAAGAGCAACTATTGCAGCACAGGCCTATTTAGATGAAGATGAGCTGAATGATGATATTTACAATGATATTAGAATTAGACACTTGCAAACCTTACCCAATGAAGAAGAGGTTATTTATCCTGTCGATGCAGAAAACCAGAAACCTTTAACAGAGTTTGATAAAACCCTCCCAGAAAGCTTTTTCAAAAAGGTGTTTTCTAATCAATATACCGAATTAAAACAAGGTGATTATTACTATACTGGCTTGCTTTATCATGATAATGAAGGTGATTTTATTGTGGTGTTGTCTGCCACAGATTTATATGGCTTCGGAAAGCTAGACAACTTGAGAAACATCCTCATCATAGCCTTCTTTGTAAGTATTGTGTTTATTTATGTTTTAGGAAGATATTACGCCAAGCAGGCTTTAAGCCCTATTTCTAAAATTACAGAAGAGGTTAATTCCATTCGGGCGGAAAACCTCTCCTTGCGTTTGAAAACAGCTACCGGAAAAGATGAGCTTGCCGAACTATCTCGTACCTTCAATAATATGCTGGATAGATTACAAATATCTTTTGATCTTCAAAGTAACTTTATAAATAATGCATCTCATGAGCTGCGGAATCCGCTTACTGCTATATTAGGGCAAACCGAGGTCGCGCTTATTAAAGCAAGAAGCGCTGAAGAGTACCACGCAATACTTAAAAGTATAGACCTTGAGGCGTCACGTTTAGATTTTTTAGTAAACGGCCTTTTAAAACTAGCCAAAACTGATTTTGATTCAAAAGGATTTGTAATAGATGCCATTCGAGTGGATGAATTAATTTTGAATATTAAGCAAAGTCTTGATGTGGCTATTCCCAATAATAAAATAAAATTAGACTTTGAAGAGCTACCTGAAAATGAAGATGCTATCACAATTTTGGGGAGTGAATCCCTATTACATGTAGCTTTAAGTAATATTATAGAGAATGCCTGTAAGTTTTCAAATAATAAAGTAGTGAACTTAAAGATACTTTCCGATTCCGATTATATTTTAGTTACTATAAACGATGAAGGCGTAGGCATTCCAGAAGATGAATTGAAAAATATATACGAGCCCTTTTTTCGTGCCTCAAATGTTAGAGGTATCGAAGGTTTTGGTTTTGGTCTCCCGCT
>Ga0209344_10000275_pt1 | contig 100735 bp, 98 predicted proteins | sample Cruoilmetagenom6_FD_187293 | JGI IMG/M metagenome (GOLD analysis project Ga0209344, IMG submission 187293) | Oil polluted marine microbial communities from Coal Oil Point, Santa Barbara, California, USA - Santa Barbara Oil Seep Sample 6 (SPAdes)... | ecosystem: Environmental > Aquatic > Marine...
ATGGGGTAATCGTCCACTTTTGGGCAGAGTTTATCGTCCCATTTTTGCACAAAAAGCACAGAAGTTTTAGTTCCTGTATGTGGTTTAAATACATTGCCGTGCAAACCTACTACGGCTAATATTCTGCAATTTTCTGCTATATAATCTCGAATGTTTTTATCGCTACTGTTGTTAAACCTACCTTGTGGTAATACTACCGCCATTCTTCCGCCAGGTTTTAAAAAGTCGAGGTTGCGCTCTATAAATAAAATATCACGCCCCACCTTGGTTTGGTACTTGCCATTGGGCTTTTTACCCAATTCGTATTTGGCCAATATTCTGCTTTCTTTTATGTCGCCAGCAAAAGGTGGGTTGGCCATTAATACATCAAACTCAAAATCTCTGTTGCTGCTTTTATCTCGTCTTAATTTCTTTAGCTTTTTCCATCCTTCAAAGTAGGTGTCTTGCCAATCTTCCTCGTCGGTTTTTTCATCCCAACGCTCATAATCTAGCGTATTTAAATGCAGTACGTTGGTTTGTCCGTCTCCTGCAATTAAGTTTAGTGTTCGTGCTACACGCACTGCTTTTTCATCAAAATCTATTGCAAATACATTGTTTTGCACATAGTCGGTGCATTCTACGGGTTTTTCTTCCGCAGTAAACAAATGGCTTTTTGGTATTCCTTTTTCCTTTAAAATTTGTTCCCACACATGAAAAATAGAGTGAACTGGAAATCCACAACTTCCAGCTGCGGTGTCCATAATGGTTTCATGCACTTGAGGGTTCATCATTTTTACACACATGTCAATCACATATCGTGGTGTAAAATATTGTCCTTTTTCTCCCTTGCTACTTTTGTTTATCAAGTATTCAAAGGCTTCATCTACTACATCTAAATTGGAATTAAACAACTTTACATCTTGCAAAGAAGAAACACAAACTGAAAGGTGAGAGGTGGTGAGCATAATTTTAGCATCTGAGCTAAAAACGCCTTCCCATTTTTTGTTGGCTTGTTCAAATAGCTTTTGAATTTTCTCTTTTAGTTCGGTGTCTGTATCGCCGTAATTTCTAAAAGTAAGGTGGCGCGTACGGTTTCTACCACTTTCCATTTCATCAAATAACTTGGTAAAGATGAGCTTAAACAGTTCTTCAAAAACGTCAACCCCTGCATTGGCTAATACTTCATCTTCCATTTCTAAAATCAAATCTTTCAACGATTTTTTCTCTGTAACCAATTTATCTTTGGCTACTAAATCTTCTATTGTCCACCTTTCGGTTAATATGTCCGAGAGCTTTTCAGTCGCTTTTGGAATATCAGAAATGTCTTCAAAGTAATTGGGGTCTTTACGGTTGTAATAAGAGATAGAATCTCCGTTACTCCATATTCCTATTGGTGCACCAGTAGCGTTACAATAAGATTTTAGTTGTTCTTTTCCATCTTTTAGTTTTGGCTTTTTTAACTCTACCATCATGTAAATGGCTCGAGTATCTTTTTTATCAAAAATGACGATATCTGCTCGCTTCTTTTCTCTACCAAAAGTCACCGAATATTCTACTTCCATGCGTTCGTAGGGGTATCCATATTTTTCATGGAGAACCAATAAATACAATTGTCGAACAACTTCTTCAGGAGTTAACTTAATTTCTTTTCGTCTGACTAAGCAGTTAAAATAAGGGACTGCTCCTGTTTTTGTTGTTTTAAGTAAAATATTATCTTCAAGTACAGTGATTTGCTCATCAGAAAACTGAGTGAGTTTGTAGTTGGAATCTTTAAGTATATCTTTTAATAGCATAAGTAAATAAGTGTGCTGATAATGAGCCGTTGGGCAATTAAAAATGAAAAGTTGAAGATAGTGATTTGAATTAAAACGTTAGTTATTAGTAACGGATTAATTTTTATTTTTTCTACTTAAAAATTTACCACAAAAAAAAGAGCGTTTCTTTCGAAACGCTCTCTCAGAGTTTTGGTCGTTTGTTCTAGGTGTAGTGTTAAAACTTGATATTAAATTCTACTCTTCTATTTTTTGCTCTACCTGCAGTAGTATTATTATCTGCTACTGGCTTAGTAATTCCATAGCCTTCAGAAGTCAATCTGCTAGCGTCAACTCCTTTTGCAATTAAATAGTCTTTTGCAGCTTTGGCTCTATCTTTTGATAAGATTAAATTTTTCGCTTCATCACCCGATGCATCTGTATGACCTTCTATCATTAGGTTATAAGCTTTGTTGGCGTTCATAACTTTAGCAATATTATCCAATACTTTAAGGGATGAAGCTTTTATTTTAGCTGAACCTGACTCAAAGAATAAACCTTTCATCGCCATTTCCATCACTTTTGCATCTTCCTTTTTAATCTCAGGGCAACCTTTGTTAGCAGCAATTCCTGCTACTGTTGGACATTTATCCAAGTTGTCAGCGATACCGTCTTTATCCGTATCAGGACATCCGTTCATTTCTTTAGAACCGGCAACTTTAGGACAAGTGTCTAAGTTATCAGCAATGCCATCTTTATCTGTATCAACGCATCCATTGAATTCAGCAACTCCTGCTATTTCAGGACAAGCATCTTCATTGTCAGCGATACCATCACCGTCTGTGTCAGGGCAACCTTTTAAGGCAACTAAACCTTTTACTTTCGGGCAAGTATCATCCTTATCAGCTACTCCGTCACCATCCGTGTCAGGACAACCGCCTAATACAGCTGTTCCAACTTCAGTAGGACAAGCATCTAATTTGTCGATTACACCATCGCCATCAGTATCAGGACATCCTCCGTTTTCAAGAGTTCCTGCAACTTCAGGACATTCATCATTTTTATCAAGAATTCCATCTCCATCAGTATCCTTTCCTGTAGAAAAGTTATAATGCGCTCCAACAGCCGAATATAAAAAACGATCCAATAAATTTTCAGACTTATCTCTATTGTCTACACCATCCATTTTATCATCAACCATATAAGTGAAGGTGGAGTTTAAAGAAAGCGCGAAATTCTCATGAACGTTGATCATGGTTCCTGCACCCATAGGAAAACCTAACCTAAACACAGTTCCATTTACATGAGCACCAGAATACATAGAGTTTCCGATACCTGCATGAACGAATGGTGCAATAAGCGCATCTTCTTTTAGTAGATATCCATTATTTAATTTATATTTTGCCTCTAGTTTAATATCTCCAAGGTTGGTTTTGAAAGAACGAGCTCCTTTTGAAAAACGCATTTGACCGTAAGAAAACGATAACATTCCATCAAAAGATCGGTTAATGTATCTGCTATAAGACACTCCAAAAGCAGCATGAACTTTTTCAAATCGATACATTTCGTATCCTAAATCTCCTGCATATTCCTTGGTTCCAAAATGAATACCAATGCTGTTTTCATTTGTTTTGCTCTGAGCTGATGCGCCAACTGATATTAACGTAGTGGCAACAATAGATAATAAAATTTTCTTCATCCTAATTATTTATAATACAATTCAAGGACAAAAGTAGAGGGGAAGGAAGCGTATAAAATTTAATCTTCGTTGAGGTAGGGGCTTTTAAAGTTAAAAGCTATCAAATTCCCGATAAAAGGAATTGTGTAAAAACCATCATCTAGTTTAAGTGATGAGGTGTGTGAGTTTTGATTTTTAAGGTTTTAGAGGTAAAGATGAGGACTTGAATTACTAAAGCTAAAACAATAAGTATCGCTAATTCCAGCTGAGAAATGGATAAACTACCTAGGACTATTTTATGCGAACTTATCTGAAGAGCTTTGCCTTCTTGAGTTTGGATATTTGAGAGATTACGCATCGAGTTTAGCGTTTTCGCAGTATTGGTTTCAAAAGCTTCGTGTAAATCAACTCGAGTGGTAGAGTCTTTACTTTCAAGTATTTGCTGCTCAAGTTTGTCTTTTTTATTCAGGTGATTTAAAAAGTTTGTAAACTCTTTTCTTTCTTTTTCGGTAAGATAGGTCTCTTCGTATTTCGAAATAATTTGTTGCCGCTCCTCTTTCAATTCGGCCAAATCTTTTATAATAGGATTGGAAGTGCTATTCCTTAGTTTTTCTTCCTTTTGAAGATTATCGTATAATTTGAATAAATAATTTTGCACCATTAGTCGATCTTCATAAATACTCGACATAGAATGATCCAATTGTTCAAATCGCTGTCGATTCTGAATATTGACTAATAGTATCAATAGAATTATGATAGTGAGAATAATCGAAACAGATAACTTATTTTTTAAACTATAGGGCCACTTCATGGTAGTTGAGTAAAGGTGAAAGCTAAATTTACTCAGGAAGTCCCAATTAGTCAAACTTCTCTTCCTATTAACTACTCAAAAGTTGATAGAAAGGTCGATTCGAGTATTAACTTTCAAATTAGTTAGTGAAAGTGGCTGTTTTTCGCCATATCCATTAATGCGTATTCTGGATTCATCTAGTTGAGCAGACATAAAATAATGCTTAATCGCTTCAGCTTGCTGTAAAGAAAGCTTTAGGTTGCGCTTTTTACTGAAACTTTCAAAATAATGACCTGAAATAACTAAGTTGTAAGCAGGTTTTTGTTCTAGAAGGTTCGCAATTAGCTCAATGGCTTCAATTGCTTCCAGAGTTAATACATAAGTATTGGGATAAAACTCAATTTTACTGGAAACGTAGGACATCAGTTCTAGCTCTTCATCGGTTATAAATAGAAGCAGAGGGGTATTTGAAGAGTCTATTACTGAATTTTCTTTTTCCCCTACCAATTGCTGACAAACTAAATTGACTGAAAAGGAGAAAACCAATAATAAGAAAAAGAGAATATGTTTAGTCAAAATTGGGATGTTACTTATTCATAAAATTAATTAGAATCCGACAATGAGTCATCTTTTTTCGATTAGAGGAGGTTTTAAATAGACAAGTAGTCATATTTTTAATTTCCATTGTATGGGGTAATTTTTTTAAGTGGCATTTAACGTCTATCTATATGTTTACTTTTGAAACTATATAGTTGATGAAGATGAAAGAATAAAACTTTTTGTTGATTGTGTGATAGACTTAATTTTTAATGTAAAATTTAATTGAAGATTTTGATAATACCTTTAAAAAAATAAGAATGAAATTTAAAGTCATATTTCCTCTACTGATGATTCTTAGCTTCGGAACTTTAGCCCAAGAATTAGAACAGTCAGGATGGGTTGCACGAGACACTTCCGCCCGAGCTACATTTATAGAATTGGGAGTTGGGGTCAAATTAGGAACATTTAGAGATTTTGCCACATCGCCATTAATTTACAGCGGTCCAGGAATTCATGCAAAAATTGGTAGAAATAAAAAAAATAACATTTTTGAAACAGATGCGAATTTTATAATGGCCACTGGAAGCTACTCTTCCTTGATAGAGAATGAAGTTCATTACAGTTCGATCAATACATTTACCCTTAACTATTCTTATTTAAGAGGTATTAGAAATTGGAACACTGCAAAGTGTAAATTCTTAGTCGGAGGAATGCTTTCTGCCATGGGAAACTATAGGTTTAATGAGGCCCTAATGAATAATAACTTAGGAATTGAGGCTTTTATTAATTTGCAAGCGGCGGCCAAAGTGATTTTAGATATCTCGAGAACTGAGCAGAAGAATAAAAAGTTTTTGTTCATCAAGTACTCTTTGTATCCAAGATCAAGAAGTCTAACGTATCAATTCAATGTTGGAGTGGTGAATAGTTCATATAGAAACGGTTACGCATACATAAGTCAAGGTGCAATTACCAATAGGGATGGATGGAACATATTCGACAACCATGAGTTGAGGGTATTTTCAGGAGCAAAGATATCTAGCAGCCTTGCCTATGAAATTTCATTGAACAACGGTAATAGAGTAAAGCTTGCATATGACTGGGAGGCTTATAAAACCGGAGGAGATTTGGATGTTTTTGAGATGAGTAATCACCTGATAAGTTTAGCGTTATTATTTAAAACCAATCAATGATGAAGAGTATAAAGTATATGTTGGCCCTATTTATTCCTTTTCTAATGGCTTGCGAAGGTTATTTGTTTGAAGAAGACTTAAGTTCTGTAGACCCTCAAGTGAATTTTGACTATTTGTGGAAACAATGTGATGAGAAATATGCTTACTTCGATTTAAAAGCAATTGATTGGGATGAAAAGTATACCGAATACAGTTCCAAACTTTATCCTGAAATGTCTGATGACTCCCTTTTTAATGTTTTGGGAGGATTGTTGAGAGAACTTAAAGACGACCATACCAACTTAAGCTCCACTTTTAATGTCGCATTTTATGGAACTCAAAATTTAGGACCTGACAATTTTGACTGGAGAATCGTTACTGACCATTACCTACCTTCCGACTATTATATATCTGGACCCTTTGTGCACGACTTTTTACTGAATTCGAATCAAGAAATAGGATACATTAGGTTTTCACAATTTACTGGAATGATTAATTCTACTAATTTGAATTTTATTCTCAATAGGTATAAGCACACGAAAGGGTTGATAATTGATTTGAGAGAAAATGGAGGAGGGGCAGTAAGTGATGTATTTGCTCTTCTAGAGCGCTTCATTAATCAGAAAACACTTATTTATTACAGTAGACTGAAGAATGGTAAAGCGCACACTGCGTTTTCAGAAGATCAACCTACTTATATTTCGCCGGTTTCACCAATATATAATCAAAAGGTAATGATGTTAATTGATCGTGGGACTTATAGTGCAGGATCATTTACAGCGTTGTCTACTATGGCTATACCGAGTATAACGTTAGTAGGAGATACCACAGGTGGTGGATTGGGGTTGCCTAATGGTGGACAATTACCCAATGGATGGACTTATCGTTTTTCCATTACTCAAACCTTAGATGCAAATCTGAATAATGAATACGAAAGTGGTGTGCCACCAGATATCAGAGTGATTACTAACTTATCTGATCGAACTAAAGATGAGGTGATTGAACGTGCAAAGCTTGAAATTAATAAATAGGTAGGAAGTATGAGCAATCAATTGAGACAGTTAATAGAAGCAGAAAAAAAGGCTGAATTATTATTTCAGGAAATTGAAAATCGCAGACTAGTGAAAGCAGGAAAGTCTGAAAAGGAGCTCAATACACAAGTTTATAAGTTGGCTTTTGATCTATTTGGAATTCGACAATATTGGCACAAGCGAATCGTGAGGACAGGGACAAATACTTTATTCCCATACAAAGAAAATCCACCCAACTTGACCATTCAAGAGGATGATATCTTATTTTTTGACTTTGGGCCTGTTTTTGAAGAATGGGAAGCTGATATGGGTAAAACCTATGTGATTGGGAAACACAATCTAAAACTAAAATTAAAGCAGGATGTAGAAGATGCATGGAAAGAAGGAAAAGTATATTTCGATAAAAATAAGGACACTTTAACCGGGGCGGAATTCTACAACTATACCAAAGGATTGGCTCAGAAATACGGTTGGCAGTTTGGTAACATTCATTGCGGACATTTGATTGGGAAATTCCCACATGAACAAATCGCAGGAGAGGAAGAAGTCAATTATATTCACCCCAATAATGATATATTGATGAGTGAAAAAGACAAAAATGGCAATGAGCGTTATTGGATTTATGAAATTCACTTTATAGACCCAGTATTAAAAATTGGAGGATTCTTCGAGCAACTGCTTTCCTAGTATAGAAATCAAAAGGAACAATTGCTTGTTTTTAATTGTAGGTCAATACCCAATTGTCAGTGATTTCATAGGTCAATTTTTCAACCTGATTTTTGAAAGTATATATTACTTCATTATTAGCGATGCTCTTAACAGTTACTTCAGCCGCTAAATCCTGTATATTTCCTTTTTTAGATTTGTAAACGGCTTCTTTTGTGCACCATATAATGTATAATTGCTCAAAGGTCCAATTGGTATTTCGTTCCTGTTGATTGATAAAGTAGGGTATGATTTTTTGAATATCTTTTTTTATAACCTCAATATCCACACCTATGAATTCAAAAGACGAGAGGTATATTGCGAATAAATGATCGCAGTGTGAAATAGAAAGGTGGTAATTAGAATCTACTAGAAAAGGAGCCCCACTATCATTATGATTTAGAACATGATCACCAATTTTAGCAGTTAGGAACAAACGAACAACTTGTGCTTGGAAGTCTTTTTTAGATCGAAATTGGTTACGATCAATGTTATATAGGTCGGAGTCGATAAGGTAAACATAACCCTTGTTTGTTTTAATCTTTCTAATTAGCTCTGTTCTCATTCAATCTAAAGCAATAGCAGACTGCAAAGTAATTATTAATTGACGGATTAGAGCGGATTTATACTTAAAAGTAAATACAGCTCGGATAATTATATTGGGGGTTGAAAGAATTTTATTAAAATCGAGTGAAAAGTATGCTATTAGCAAATTGCTTATTGTGTTTTAACTATTCAATATCTTCTACACTAAATCATTTAAATAGACTTTCATAACTTAGATAACTAAATCTAAAAGATATGAGTAGAGGATTTGTAAAAGAGGATGATCAAGAGGAAACTCCTTTGGTTCCGCCTCGAGCCGATTTGCCTGAGGGATTAATGAATTATGTTACATCAAAGGGTTATGATGAATTATTAGCTGAGAAAGAGGCTTTGATTAAAGAACGAGAAGATTTAGAGGGTGCTAACGAAAAAGAAAGGCGAATAGCTTCCAATTTAATTCATGCTAAAATTCAATTGCTCAATGAACGGATTTCTAGTGCACAGATCGTAGATTTATCAGAGCAGCCAAAGGATGAAGTCCGTTTTGGAGCAACCGTTTCATTGAAAATTGGAAAAGCTAATCAAGTTCAACGTTATCAAATTGTCGGAGTAGATGAAGCCGATATTTCCAAAAACAAAATGGCTTTTAATTCTCCAATTGCGCTTTTATTGATGGGCAAAAGAGTTGGCGAGAAAGCGATATTGAAGTTGTCCGGTGGAGATCGCGTATTCGAAATAGTAGAGATACAATATTAACTGATTAACGTTAACTTGATTTTACTTGTAGACTATAAATCGCTTTACTTTTACTGTTTGACCTGTAGTAAATTTCAATAAATAGACACCAGGTTCTAAAACAGAAATATCGATAGAAGTGTTATTGGAATTGTTACTTCGACTTTCAATTTGTATTGTGCCCGAAGCATCAATTACTTCAAAATTGCCCATTTGTTCGAAAGAATGCCTAATGTTTAAAATCTCTTTAGTGGGGTTAGGGTAAAGGATCAACTGCTCATCAGAACCTTTTTCTTTTGTAACTGCTAAAGTTTTAGAATAGCTTGATTCTCCATTAAAATCAACTTGTTTTAAACGATAATATGTGTATGCATTTATTTCTTTGTAATCGAGGTATTGATAATTGAGAATTTGGCTAGAATTCCCAGCACCTTCGATTTTTGCAATTGGATAAAAATCTAAATTGTTGTCTGCACGCTCTAAAATAAAATAATCATTATTGATTTCGCTAGCTGTAATCCATAGCAACTTCACTGCACTTACTTGTTTTTCTGCCTCAAAAGAAATTAAGTTTATGGGAAGAGGAGAGTTACTGTTGGATGCATGAATCCAAAACTCAGAGAAACTCGTTAATGAAAATTCTAAATAGTTAGAACCAAAACTTGTTCCGGATCCAGATTGAGGAATATAAATTAGATTCGTTGCATCAGTAGGGTCATAAGTGCCATCTTCTGTTGGTCCATTGTATTTAGTAACTCCTAATTCTGTCTTTGCAATTAAGTCATCATTTAGTGCTTCAGACGCAGCGGCAGAATCGATTAAATTATTAAATTCAGTATCAGTATAAAATAGTCTAACTTGGGCAGTAGAAAAGGAGTTGCTGTCACTGTTAATCAAAAAGTGACGTCCAAGATAGGCTTCACCATCAAAAAGCTGTGCATTAGGCTCTATATAAACATTGCCTGTTATTGCTCCTAAATCTTCGTTTTCACTTTTTATTGCTGCAATAACTTGATTACTTCCGTTTACAATGAATGCAAATTCTCCTTGATCAAAAATTCGACAAACACCAGTTGAATTTGAATTAGCTAAGGTTGTAGGGGTAGCAGGGGTATTAAAAACTATCGTAGTGTCTAAACACCCGTTTTCATCTTTAATTTCTACTTGGAATGCACTATTATTGATTAACCTTTTTCTCCAAGATCCACTTTCAAAACTAGCATCATATGAAAACTCTCCTGTAAGTTCTCTGTAGTCATAATTCCCAGTTCCACCTAATGTTTTAATGTTCACTAATGTAGAATCGATACCAGGGCAATTGACAACAACTTCATTATTGGTAATAACTTCATTAACAACAACAATAGAAGTGTCTTTATCGCTTTCACAACAGTTGCAGTAGCGCTCTTGAGCAGTATTAATCCATGCTGAAGTGGTGTTTAGGTTAAATAAAGTACCGCTTCTACTAAATGTAGAGTGGTCCGTTAAAGTTCCGCTCCCTGAAACCTCAGTAGTTTTATAATATGCTGCTAGGTTAGGTTCTGTGCCATCTAGACAAAAGTCTTTCAGTGCAGCTATTTTATCTGCAGTCCTGACTTCATTCCAAACTCGCACTTCTGCAACAGCCCCTTTGAAGTACTGATTATTTCTAGAGCCATTATAAGTAGTCGCTTCCGACCCATCACCGATGAAGCCATATCGTGTTGAACCAACTCCAAGAGCCCTGCCGGCATGTGGGTTGGTAAGTGTAGAGGCCAAAATTCCATCCACATAGATTAATTTATCAGTACCATCATAGACAGCTGCTATGTGATGCCAATTCCCATCATTTACTTTTTTTCCAGTTGGTCCCCAAAAATCATTTGTAGATCCAGAATTGTCTGTGGTACTAAAACCTACTCGGCCATCGCCATGAACGTAGAATGAATAATAGTCACTACGATCAAAATCAATGATGGACCAATTGTCAGTATATCCTGCTGTGTTTTCTGTTGTTTTTACCCATGCTTCTAGAGTGATTTGAGGAATTTGTCCAGTAGAATTATAGAACATATTAAGAGCTACATAGTCATCTATTCCGTCAAATTGAAGTCCATTAGTTAAAGTGTCACATTCTACTGCTGAGACAGTAAATGTATCGGTTTCTGAAACTAGTGGTTGATACCTATTAGAGGTTGCTACTACTTCATTATTAGTGTTATACCATTTAAATGAGTTGCCTTCAGCTGTTGCTGAAAAGTTAGCAATTCCACTACCACATAATGCTGTGTCAGTAGCATTTGGAACAAGAATAATGTTGCTATTAATAGTGTCGAATCCCTGACAAGGAGTATTTAAACTATCCACAATGACAGTGAATTGACCTTCTTTTGCAGCAGTGGTCATGATGGTCTGTGTAGTTTCCAATGTGTTCCATAAGTAGTTGGAGTAGTTAGCTCCAGCGTCAATTACTTGCGGTGTTGAGGAGCAAATGTCAACTCCTAAGTCAGGTTTAGGAATAATATTTAGTATGGCTATAACAGTATCTCTTTCACTTTCACAAGGTCCTGGACAACTGTAGATGACAGGCCCATTATTATTCCAGGCTATATCAGGATTGAAGTTTTGGAGAAAAGCGTTTCTTCCTCTGCCTGTTTGGTCCGAAATTAAAGTACCAAAGCCATCTGTGAAGTTATATGAAACTTCCAATCCATCTTCAACTCCTAATCGGCAGCTGTATCTATAGTTTTGAATTTCTGTTTGGCTTAGCGCTCGACTCCAAATATTGAAAGTAGCCATGGAACCATCAAAAAAGTTGTTTGGTCCAGTACTGCCATTGTAGACGGATGCTTCAGAGCCAGTTCCTATGAAACCATATCGGAGGTCTCCAGTACCGTAGGTAGCGCCATTACTTGCACTATTATCCAGAACACCATCTATATATATTCTAATACTACCATTGTCAAAAACTGCTGCAACATGGTGCCATAAACCATCATCAACCCTAGAGATACTGCTAAAATCATATACTCCCGAGTTTGTTCGAATATCAAAACCAATTTGACCTGTACCAGCACCATCACCATTTATTTCTAAACGCCAATATTCACTACGGTCAAACGAAGCAATGATCTGATCGTTACCATTTGTTGTGTTGATCCATGTTTCTATGGTAAGTGCTGTATTCGAAGTGCTGGAGTAACTAAAATTATTAATTGCTGCATAATTAGAATTGGCAGCAGCGAAGTTGAGGGCGTTATTTTTACTAAGCGTATCGTAGGCAGCCACATAAAAAGTGTCTGTTTCGGAAAGGTAAAATTCAAGTTTTCCTGTATCTAATAATACCTCAGAATCTAATGATGAATACCACTTATAAAGGCCGTTTGAGGAGGTCGATCTTAAAGAGTAGTTGTTCTGACCACAAAAACCAGTGTCTATTCCTATTGGTTTTGGATTGATATAAACACGAATAGAATCGGTTCCTACACATGTGACAGCACCATATTTTCCTAAAGTATCGGCTTTTACAGAGTAATTTCCTGTTTGATACACTTTCAATGTTTGATTAGTCGAGTTGTCATTCCATAAATAGGATTGATATCCTGAATTGGCGATCAAGGTGATGGAGTCACCTGCAATACAAGTGTCATTGGTAGCAAAATTTTTAGGTGTAGGTACTAATTCAACTTCTAATGTATCTCTAGTGCTTTCACAAATCGCGCAAGAATATAGCGTTGGTCCATTGGCTTGCCAAGCGCCCGGCAAGGTGAAATTATATAAAAATGCATTGTTTTTATTTCCACTGTAATCAGTGATATAGTTTTGGGAAGCACTACCGTTCATTTGTAGTGATACGTTTAAGTTGGGTTGAGGTCCTAGAAAACAAGAATTCATAGATTGTTGAATCTGAATGGGTGTTCTAGCAACATTCCAAACTCTTACTAAGCCTATTTTTCCATTAAAAAAGTCTAATGGAGCCTGGCTGCCGTTATATACATCTGCTTCTGAACCTACCCCAATTAGGCCGTACCTTGTTGTACCTGTTCCAAAGGTGGAACCGAAAGTGGTGGTGGCGTCTAAAGTGCCATCGATATAAATAGAAACTGTTCCATTATCATAAACGGCTGCCACATGATGCCAAAGTCCGTCATCGACCCTTATACTTCCCCCAAAATCCAATTGTCCTGCATCTGTATAAATATCGAATCCAATTTGACCAGTTCCTGCCCCTGCGCCATTTATTTCCAAACGCCAATATTCACTTCTATCATAAGAGACGATAATTTGATCGCTTCCACTCGAAGTATTGATCCACGCTTCAACTGTCACTGCTGTATTCCCTGAATTTTCATAACTGTTATTTGCAATCGCGCAATAATCATTGACTCCATCCAACAATAAAGATTGGTTGACCATGCCAGTATCAAATTGTGAAACATAATATGAACGTGTAGAAGTAATAATTGGGGTGGTATATACAAAACCAGTATCTAAGAAAGAGTAGCCGTTTGCAGAGTCATACCAACGAATAAACTCACTACTCGCATTGGCGAACAGTGCAATAGATGTTGGAGAGCAGAGAGAAGTATCAGAGGAGGTTGGTTGCACACATTGGCCTGAAATATCAGTTGCTATGGAAATGAAGAGAAAAAATACTGCAATAAGTTTTATTCTACTTGAATAAAAGGGTTTTAAATTTAGCATAAGTATTGAGTGCTAAACACTTAAGTGTTTAGCGAAAAAAGTTATTAATTCTAGAGTGTATTGAGTCACCAAATTAATAAAATAAAGTGGAGATGGTTTCTAAAAACTATTAGTGTAGCGTAATTTGTAACATAAAAAAACGCCTAAATAATGATTTAGGTGTTTTTGAAAAAATTAGTTAGTAATTATTTATTTCCGCCAACACCGATAAAAGGAATTGCCCCCGAACCGGTCACACCTGGAAGAACTCCATTCCATTTGTCTATTGCTTTAAGTTCCGCTTCAATTTTTCTTAATTCAATTAGGTCTGGAGAAATATTCATTTTCTGTAGTCGTAAAGCTTCGGCTTCGGCAGTTGCGGCTGCTATAGTTTGTTCTGCTTCCACTTTAATACGGTCTAAGTCTCTTTTCGCCTTTAACGCATTTTGTTCGGCAGTTTGCTTGGCTTCAATTGCATCAGTAAACGTCTGAGAAAAACTAAAGTTAATGATGGAAAATCCTGTCACAGTGATGTTTGATTCCAAAAGGCGAAGTTTTAGTGCTTCTCTCATTTCACTACTTACGGCTGGTCGTTTGGTAATTAATTCTTCCGCGGTATATCTTGCTGAAACAGCTTTCATTACCTCTTGTATAGCAGGGTCGATTATGGTGGATTTATAATCAGAATTAATTGTTTGTACTACTACATTTGCTTTGTCTGGTATTATATTATAATTCAAAGCAACTGACATATCTACATCTTGAAGATCTGATGAAGAAGAAGCTGCATCTGTTACTACTTTTTGGATTCTCACATCTACTGTTTTGATTTCTTGCATAATTGGAATTCTAAAGTGTATGCCCTCATCAAGAACAATATCTTGAACAGCTCCAAAATTGAGAACCACACCTCTTTGACCGGCATCGACTTGAGCCCAAGGTTTCAAAAGAAATAGGATTAAGAGTAAACCTACTACAATGATTAAATTCCTTATTTGACCTTTTGCTAAAATTTGATTGATATCGTTCGCACTCATAATTGTATTTTTAATGAATGGCGAAGGTAGGTTTAATTAAAGTGAATTTTTGTGGTTTAATGTGTTAAGAGATTTTCTGTGCTCAAACTGTTAGTAACGGTTTAAACCTTAAAGATAATTCTGGCAATTGTCAAAAGCGCAAGAAAAATAGTTGCAATCGAAAACCAGTTTGGAAGTGCCTTTTTCTGATTAAGGATTAATAAAAAAAGAAACAAGTCAAGCGATGAAAGGATTCTGAGAAATGCCCAATCGTCAATATAGATAGAGATTGAAAAGACAGATGCAAAACTTATTCCTATTACTCCTAATACAGATAAAGTACTGCCAACAAATTGGGACTTAAATTTGAAAGTCATAGCATTAATTCCTAGACCAAATATGCAAAATTGCCAAATGAGAAAAGCGATCCAAACCAAAAATTCTATATAGCTTTTTGGAGATTCGATACTTTTTAAGTTTGTCATAAAGCTCATGTAAAGACCATTGAAAGGGAAAGTTATGTTTGAGCTTGCCGAAACTAATTCGCTACTTGGGTATGAGTGTAATAGAATTAATTTCCAAAAGGAGAGTAAAAGGAATGGGACTGTTAGTAATAATGAATTTTGAATCTTGTATCTTAATAACTGAGGTGAGGACATATCTCGCCAAAACCAAATAGCCGTCATTGCTCCTATAAATATGATAGTGGTTTCTCGGGTTAATAATGCAAGACTAGACAAAAAAACGAAGAGGTATAATCTATTTTCAAATAGGGATTTCAATGCCAATACGAGTAATAAAACTTCTATGCATTCAGTTAAATCACGGCTTAAACTCATCCAGAGTCCTGATATTAAAAATGGTAGGTAAAAACTCCATTTTATTGAGGCAATAAATTTGAAATTCGATACAGTAAAACTAATAATGATTAAAGAAATCATATTAATCAACACCAGCATAAATGGTATAAAGGAGGGAATTCCAAATGCAGCAATGTGAGCCAATAAGGGATACAAAATTCGCTGATGTCTATACGGAGGATGATCTACAATAACGCCACCTTTTACTTTTTCAAATGAAAAGGGGTCTTTTGCTAAAGCATAATAGAATTGACCATCATATCCTGGTCCCTTTTGAATAATTACTTCTTCTCCTATTATTTGTTCAGATACGAAGTTATCCCCTAAAACTATGAAGTATGTCCAGTCAAAATTTCCCCAAGCAAACCTTAATAAAACAATTGATACAACAATTAAAATACTAACAAGTGTTTTAGAACTATTACTTTTGGGTATAAAACTCATGAATTATAATCAGATGGCGTTTAAGAAAAGCACAGCTATTAGAATCCTGCAAATGTCTTTATTTTTTCTATTAGTAATATCTGTTTACGTAAGGTTTTATAAAAACCATCATGAATTGCCCAAAGGATGTGATGAATTTGGTTATTTGCATATGTCTGAAGCAATTAGTAATGGTAATTTATTGAATAGCCATACAAAAAGACCATTTTTTAATGAATTGAAGCAACATTTGTTGAATCAGGGATATACAACCAAGGAGATGACCTGGGTAATGCTGCCACATGCTTACCATTTAGATGAGCACTCTAATAAAGTTATTAATCAATATCCCATAGGGACTTCTCTTTTAATGTCCTTTATTCCAAAGTTATATCGTCAATATCTCTTTCCAGTTATTGTGGTCTTATTAATCTATACCTTAACATTTTTAGTTGGTTTAAAAGAGGATAGACGAACCAGAGAAAAGCAATTTACCCTGATTACGATTTTTATATTACTTAGTATTCTAATTGCACCATTTTTAACAGAATACACTAGTGTAAACTCAGTAGCTCCTACATTTGGGTTTTTATTAGCAGCGGGTGTTTGTTATTCTAGAAACTGGAGAGTCGCCGCATTATTAATTGCAATTACTGTAAATTTCAGACTAGCCAATGTTCTGCTTATAAGTCCTATTTTAATACATCAGTTATTGCAATATGGGGAAACAAAAAACTTTAATGACTTAGCGAGGTCGGTTTCACAGACTCTAATAATTCTTTTGGTGATTGGAATTTTACCTTATTCTCTCTATACTAAATTATTGGTAGATAGTTTTCTGGCTTCTACCTATTCTTCGATTGATCAAGCTTCCGCAAATTTAGAAATGGCTATCCTTAATTTTAAGTATTATTTTATAAATGAAAATAAGTGGCTGATAGTTAGTTTTTTATCGTTAATGGTTCTTTATTTCTTAAATTTCAACGATAAAAAGAAAACATACCTTTCCTTTTCCTTTAGCTTGTTGTTTATTTATCTTTTCTTTTTGTTTCATGCGGCAAAAACACCTTATTACCCTTACGGACTATCTTTAATAATGATAGGAGTGATTATCCAAAAGGTATCTACATTAAATCCAAAGAATAAAATATTATTTCCAGCTTTAAACTTTATCGCTTTAGTTGGTTTATTAGCAATATTTATTACTAATTATTCAAAGTATAAGTCGATAAAAGAGATTCCTACTTCTTTGGAAATTCAAGACTTAAAGGAGTGTTTTGAAACCTATGATGTTGTATGGGGGGAGTTAAAAACTGGTACCATAGAGTATGCAACATCTACTCCTACTATGCGATTTTATTGGGGTAATCAAAAAATCAGAGAGGAAATTATGATATGGTTGAAAAATAATAATTACAAACAAGCTATATTTTTGAATGACCTCGTCTTGAATAAAGAGGAAATAGAGCGATTAAATAATGAGCTACATTTCATTCCTAATCATGATAAAATCAACAAATGTGGAGTATTACTTGAGCTTTAGTTTTTTGGATTAATGATAAAAGCTTGTTTTGGATGGTAATTTAGGGGGTGGGGGGCTAACTAGGTGATTATTAGTTACTTACTTTCCGATGCAAAACTTACTAAAGATATTCCCCAACAAATCATCGGTGGTAATTTCACCAGTAATTTCCCCTAGGTAATGCAGCGATTGACGAATGTCCATGGCCAAGAAGTCTCCAGTAATGTTGACTGCCAAGCCTTCGGTTACTTTCATTAATGCTTCATAAGCTTTAGAAAGCGCTTCATAGTGGCGGTAGTTGCTCACGGTAACATCGCTGTTGGATACGATATTGCTTTTCACCAATTCCACTAGATGTGCGCATAACTCTTCAACATTTGTTTTTTGCAATGCTGATAAGTAATGGACTTCATCCAATCCTTCAAACTTGTCTAGAATAGCCGTCGGAACTTCTTTCTTATCATTCAGCTCATTTTCTAATTTATTGGCAACAACGATTAGTCGCTTGTTGGTGTCCACAATTCGCGCTTGAATAGTCGCAACAGTTTTCTGAATTTCTTCTTTCGTACTCTTCTTCGCATCAACCAAATATAGTATCACGGTAGCTTGATCTACTTTTTGGTAGGTTTTGGTAATTCCTATATTTTCTACCACATCTGTGGTTTCACGAAGTCCCGCAGTATCAATAAATCGGAAGATTATACCGCCCAAATTTACTTCGTCTTCTATGGTATCACGAGTGGTTCCGGCTATGTCTGATACAATGGCGCGTTCTTCGTTTAATATGGCATTCAATAAAGTCGATTTTCCAACGTTGGGTTCACCAACAATGGCAATAGGAACGCCGTTTTTCAATACGTTTCCCGCAGAGAAAGATTGAATTAAATTATAAAGAATAACAGTTAATCGACCAACTAACTCTTTCAAATCATCTCGATCCGCAAATTCAACGTCCTCTTCACCAAAATCAAGTTCCAATTCTATCAAAGAGGCAAAATGAATCAGCTCATCACGCAAGGTTTTGATTTTGTCTGAAAACCCTCCACGCATTTGATTCATAGCCAACTCATGAGCACTTTCTGATTCCGAAGCTATCAGATCAGCTACAGCTTCCGCTTGTGCTAAATCTAATTTGCCGTTGACGAATGCTCGTTGTGTAAATTCACCTGCTTTGGCAAAACGAGCTCCATTTTTCAAGCAAAGTGCGATCACTTTTCCTAAAATAAAAGAAGAACCGTGACAAGAAATTTCAACACTATCCTCTCCAGTGTAAGAGTTAGGACCTTTGAATAAACTCACCAATACTTCATCGATGATTTTATTGTCGTCTCTTATTGTTCCAAAGTGGATAGTATGAGTGGCTTGTTTGGTAAGGTCTTTTCCGTGAAAAATAGTGTTGGCTATTTCATACGCTTTAGGTCCTGATAATCGGATGATTCCTATGGCTCCTGAGCCCGATGGAGTAGCTAATGCACAAATGGTTTCTTGGGTCGTATACACGGGGCAAAATTAATGAATCAATGTAACAATGTATCAATCTAGCAATGAATTCATAATTAAATTGTTCTTTGTGCACTTAGCGAAACCCTTAGCGTTCTTTGTGGTTAGGAATAAATTAATCATGTCAATCACAATCATTAAAAAACTATCTTTAAAACGTGAATTATTTAGCCCATTTTTACCTCGCTAATGGCGATAAAGGACGGATGGTTGGCAATTTTATTGCTGATCACATCGTAGGTAATCAATATTTAGATTTTCCAGAATCCATTCAGAAGGGAGTGCTACAGCACAGAGCCATTGATACCTTTACCGATGTGCACCCAGTAGTGTTGGAAAGCAAAAAACGGTTGCGTCCAATCTTTCATAAGTTTTCTCCCGTTATAGTTGACGTATTTTACGATTACTTATTGGCCAAACGATGGAATGATTATTCCCAGAAAAGTTTGAAGGATTTTACCATAAATGTTTACGAAGTTGTCAATGAATTTCATTATCTAATTCCTGAAAAAGCAGCATTTATGTTCAGTTATATGGAGCGTGACAATTGGCTGTATAACTACCGAAAAATTGAAGGAATAGACCGAGCGTTAAGTGGGATGTCCAGAAGAACAATCAAAGGCTCCAAAATGGAATTAGCTGCCGAATACTTGCGGAAAGACGAAGCGCAATATTTAGCAGAATTTGATGCCTTTTTTCCTGATTTAGTAGCTCATGCGAGGTTGTTTGAGTAGTTGATAGGTTCCTTTTTACAATTCTTAAAACAATTGCATCTATAGAAAATCCAATCGTTCCTCGTTTGGACGAGGGTTCGGCTCACTCAGGCGATACAAAAAGGTAAATCCTTAGTACTCTGCAGCACTAAGGACTTTTTTTGAAAACGAACCAATTAGATAAAACCTGTTGTATTTTCCTGCTAAAATCGAAAACCTACTTTACTTCTTAAAAGAACTTCTGCACCAGATCGATTATTACTTGGATGAACTTTATCTAAAAGATCTGTAAATCGGATTCCAGCTCCTAAATCATAAAAGAATCGATCTCCAACAAAACGTTGTGTACCGATGTTGAGTTGAGGTTGTAAAAAATTAAAATGATCACCACCTCTTAAAGCCGAACTTGTATAGTTTATGTAGTCATTGTTTTGGTAGTAGTTATAAACACCCAAAGAAATATAGTCAGCCGATAATCCATTCCCTGTTTTTCCTTTTAGAATTCGATTTTTTAAATTGAAGTAATACCTTGTCTCGAACAAGTATCCGATGTTTACTAACAAATAATGGTAATCAGGTTCGGATTGGTTAATATGAGCTGTCCCCGGCGTTACATTTCCATTATCATTTTTATAAGGGTTGAAGTAAAAATCTATACTAGATTTTATTGTATTACTAATTGAAAAAGGTGATTTTCCCAGTTTTACTTCATAAGAAATTTCAGGATTTAGCCAAAAGTTACTGTAATCAGTTGTTGTTTGAAATTCAAATAAATCTGTAATGTTAAATTTAAAAACAGATCGATCAGATTCAAAACACTTAATAACAGAACACAATTTTTTGTCATTTAATGATGATTTGTCTTTTGCGAATGCTAATCCTATAGAGGTTTCTGAATGCAATTGAAAGCTGTTGTAATAATCTCCGTTTGAGCTATATGCAGCCTTGATACCGGCATCAATAAAACCGTTCTTTAAATAACGGCGTTGCATTCCCCATTTTAGAAAATAGGTAGAATTAAGTCCTCTTTCGGCATTTATATATTCTATACTGTTTCTTGTAATTTTTTCATTTGAAGTTCCGTTATTTTTTATTTCATAACCCAGAGAAAAGTAATTGCCAGATAAATTAAATGGGGTGTTCCTACTTTTATTACGGAGTCTCATATTGTAATAATACCTCGCAGCAATATTGGCAATAAGTACGTTACTGTAGCCAGAGTAGGGTAATCTATTTGCATACATTAATGAAAAGTTTGCAGTGAATCCACCTTTAATTCTTCTTTCAAAGGCCAAGAAAAGACTTTCTCTAGAATCCACTCCTCCTTTCAGCATCCACGGCGTATCTTCATGAAACATAAAAGCATATTCTATTGGAGTTAAGTATTGGGTAGAATTGGAGTCCAATCCATTGGTTATTTTTATAGTATCATTCTGTGCAAAACCGTTCAAGCCGATTAGCAGGAATAGTATAGAAATGTGTTTTTTGAGTAGCATAGATTTGTTATTTTTAAAGTCTTTTTGAGTATTGTTAAATGTTAGGCGATTTAAAATCGAAAACCTACTTTGTTATTGATTATAAGTTCAGCATCAGATTGATTATATATACTAGGAGCATTAATAATTAAATTAGGAAAAGCCATACCAATACTCATATCGTAATAAAAATGTTTGCCTACAAATCGCTGAGTACCAATAGTAAGTTGAGGGTGTAAGAAAATGAAATTATCCATTCCATTTTCTTTTTCTATCTTAATAGCACTTAAATAGGAATTACTGGAGTAGTAATTGTTAAATCCAAGTGATAGATACTCTGCTGAAAGTCCGTTTCCAGTTTTACCTTTAAGGATTCTATTTTTTAAGTTGAAGTAATATCGTTCTTCAAAACGATAATTGATATAACCAAATGAAGTTTTATTTAATCCTATTAAATTCAAACTAATGTCAATAGTGTTGTTAATTGAAAATGGAGAGGCACCCAACTTCAATTCATGTGTTAGGTTTGGATTAATAATAAAACTAGCAGAATGATTATAAATAGTTGAAGAAAGAATATTTGAAAGGTTAAATTTAAAAATAGAACGTTCAGATTCATGACATTGAATTACAGGGCAGAGTCTATCAAAGTTTAGAGATGATTTATCTTTTGCAAAAGCAACTCCAATTGAAGTTTCAGTAGAGATATTAAAAATGTTGGAATTTTTATCACCTATGTTGCGAGAAGCTTTAAGTCCAAAATCAATAAATCCATTTTTTAAATAGCGTCTTTGCATCCCCCACTTTATAAAAATATTATGATTACTAGTATTTTGATTGGTCCTCGTCAAGTTAAATAAATCATATCCTAAAGAAAAGTAATTTCCTGATAAAGAAAAGGGAGTGTTTTTATTTTTGTTTCGTTGTTTCATTTTATAGTAATATCTTGCAGCCAATCTTGCACCTAAATAGTAATTGATTGGGTGGAGGTTTGCAATTCCTATGTTGTCAGTATATTCTAAAGAAATGTTTGCGGTAAACACACCCTTAATTCTTTTCTCAAAGGCTAAGTAAAAGCTATGTCTAGAATTAATAGCAGCTTTCACCATCCACGGCGTATCTTCATGAAACATAAAAGCATATTCCATCGGGGTTAAGTATTGCGTAGAATTGGAGTCCAATCGATTGGTAATTTTTATAGTGTCGTTCTGTGCGAAGCCGTTCAAGCCGATTAGCAGAAAAAGAATAGAAATGTGTTTTTTGAGTAGCATAGAAGATTTATTTTGAAATTGCTTTTAATGATACGATACCTGTATTGGACTTAATGTCAATAATCCGCGTTGGTTTGGAATTGAAAAGTGAACCTGTAATTTTGAATTCTTCTTTTAATGAATAGCTGACTGTTGCAGTACTTGGAAAATTAAATTCAGATTTCTCTAAATCAAATAATATGTAATTACAACTCAAACAGGTTTGAGATAAATTGATTTCTGAATGATCGTCTTCAATCGTTGAGGTCTGTTTTGGATTGATATTGATCAGGTTGATCTTTGAAAAACTAGACTTCAAGATAAAGTCGCCATTATGGTTTTCAATGTTCAATTTGGAATGCTTGGTAGATAAGGCGAGTTTGCCTTCAATATTATTTAAACTCACATCTCCATAATAAGAATCTAATTTTAAGCTTCCTTCATAATTCGTTATAGTAATTGGACAAAATTTACTTTCAATAATTGCTTTGGCGGCTACGTTAGAAAATTCAATTTTTCCGAAATTATTTTTGATTTTAAATTCACCGATCACAGAATGAGGTATTTCAATTATAAAAGTAGTTTGAAGGTTAGAGGTGGGTTTTGATCCACCATTGGTTATTTCCACATAGTTGACGATTGAAATGGTGTTCGATTTTTTATGGATAATGTGTTTTTGCAGTTTTAAATCATTTTCAGCCAATTGTTTGTTCTCATTCTTCGAGCTCAATACGGTAGTTATTTTTATCAATTCCTCAGTTGTAGTAATTACTTTTATATCTGCTTTGTTGGTTATAATAGAGAAGTATGTTTTGGCACCTATTTCAAATTCCCTGACAATAGTAGACTCTACATTGTACACTTTAATTTGTCCGATAAGTGGCATCGAAACAAGCAAAGGAACAATCAGTATAAGAAGCTGTTTTATTAATTTCATCGTTTTGTTATTAAGTTGTATGGAAAGAAATTAAACTTCTCACGATCGAACTTTTTTCTAATTCTATTCGTGTAAGGATCAATTCTAATTCTACGTTTTCGTTGTATGGATTCACTTCGTTTAAAATCTCTTGTTTTGATTCTAGAAGGTTGTTGTATTCCTTTTTTAATAAATTATATTCTTCTGATTTTAAGAGTAGAGGGGTCTCGGTTTCTTTTTGTTCAATCAATGATGCAATGTTTCTGTCTTCTTCCAAATTCCAATTTCCATAGTCAATAGGCTCTATCCACTCCTCTGAGTATGTGATTGCCCCTTTCTCCTTGTTCAGCGGATTTAGTAATGCAATCAAGTAACCGACTCCAATAATGAAGACAAAAGATGCTGCTATTTTTAGAATATTAGTAAGAGTAATAATTCGACCCTTTTCCGAAGGTTGAATCTTATTCCATACTTTTTCTGAAGGACTATATTGAGGCAACGCGCCAAGTAGTTCCTTGTTGTTTAATTCATTTTCAATAGCATTCCAAACGTTCTCGCTTGGACTATACTCCGGAAGAATTGGCTTATTTTTATCCATTGATTGAAAAGTTTTTAAGTTGATCTCTCAGTGTTATTTTAGCATTTCTCAATTGTGTTTTAGAAGTGCTAGTTGAGATTTCTAGCAATTCAGCAATTTCATGGTGCTTATATCCTTCAATCTCATAAAGCGTAAATACGGTTCTATAGCCATCAGGTAAACTCTGAATGGCCTTTTCTAAATAGTCAACATCAGAAGGGTAAACGATTTCTAAAAGACTTTCATCTTCAAGAATGTCTGTTGTTTTATAATTTATAGTGTCTTTTATTTTTCGATATGCTGTCCGAACAATGATGGTGTGAATCCAAGTAGAAAGCTTGGAATCATTTTTAAAGCTGTTTAAATTTCTAAACACTTTTAAGAATCCTTCCTGCAATACGTCTTCGGCATCCTCAAAACTATTGGTAATGCGATAGGCCAGTGTATACATTGGAGTTTTATAGGTGTCATACAATTTCCTTTGTGAAATTCGATGTCCTTTGATACACTTTTCTATTAGTTCTTGTTCTTGCATTATTCAGTTGTCGTTCTACAGTATTAGAGCCAAGAGTTTTAGTTTTGGTTGTATTTAGTGAAAAATATTTTCAAAGCTAGTTGTAATTGAGAGATCTATAATTGTTAATTCCAATTTGAAGTGTAATTAAACTCCTAAGCTAGCAGATGAACAATTATTAAATCTATATAACTATATTAATAAATCTCCTTCTTCAAAATGCTTAATTTCGCCTTAAAAAAATGGCCTCTTTAATTCCCTTAGCAGAACGATTACGTCCCACCAATTTCGACAACTACATCGGTCAGAAACATTTGATTGGAGAAGGTGCAGTATTGCGTAAACTGATTGAAAAGGGAATGATTCCTTCAATGATTTTGTGGGGTACACCAGGAATTGGGAAAACTACTTTGGCCAATATTATTGCGCATGCCACAGATCGTCCATTTTTTACTTTAAGCGCTATTAATTCTGGAGTCAAGGACATTCGGGATGTTATTGATAAGGCAAAAAAACAACAGTTTTTCAATGCCGATCGGAACCCCATTTTGTTTATTGATGAAATTCATCGTTTCAGTAAATCGCAACAAGATTCTTTATTAGGAGCTGTGGAGCAGGGGATTGTTACATTAATTGGAGCGACTACCGAAAATCCATCTTTTGAAGTCATTTCTGCACTATTATCCCGTTGTCAGGTTTATATTTTAGAGCCGTTGACTAAAGATGAGTTGCTTAGCTTAATTCATTTGGCAATAAAAAACGACAAAGAATTAGCAAAGAAAGAGATTGAATTGAAAGAATATCAAACACTCATGCAGCTGTCGGGTGGTGATGCACGAAAGTTGCTGAATCTATTGGAATTGACAGTAAATAACAGCGAAGGCGATAAAGTGGTCATAACAAACGAAAAAGTAGTGGCTGTAGCGCAGCAATCTATCGCGAGATACGACAAAGACGGAGAGCAGCATTATGATATTATTTCAGCATTCATAAAATCCATTCGTGGAAGTGACCCTAACGCGGCAGTGTATTGGTTAGCAAGGATGATAGAAGGCGGAGAGGATGCTAAATTTATTGCACGTCGATTATTGATATTAGCCAGTGAAGATATTGGCAACGCGAATCCTACGGCACTAGTAATTGCAAATAATTGTTTTCAGGCTGTAAACGTAATTGGTTGGCCGGAAAGTCGAATCATTTTATCTCAAGCAGTGACTTATTTAGCGTGTTCAGCAAAAAGCAACGCAGCATACATGGCCATCAATATGGCACAAGCAGAGGTGAAACAATCAGGTAATTTAAGTGTGCCACTGGCATTGAGAAATGCTCCGACTAAGTTGATGAAAGAAATCGGTTACGGGAAGGAATATCAATATAGCCATAATGGACCAAGTAATTTTGTAGCACAAGAGTTTATGCCGGCAGAAGTAGCCAATACAAAGTTTTATGATATGGGTGAGAATCCTAGAGAACGTGAACTTCGTGAACGCATGAAACGTTTCTGGCAAGACAAATATGGCTATTAAAGTATAGCTATACTATTGTAGAAATCTCTTTTTTAATTAACTTAAGGTCCTGAATTTACTGGAACAGTAGATATTCAGTTTACCCTATTTTGTTTAAAAAATGAGAAAACACAACTACTCCGCAGAGTTAAAATGGACCGGAAATACAGGGTCTGGAACTTCTGCATATACTTCATACGAACGATCTTTTGTAATCGAAAGTGGTGATATTAAAGTAAGACCAATTTTGGGCTCTGCTGATCCGGCTTTCAGAGGTGATAAGTCTAGATATAATCCAGAAGAAATGCTAGTCCATTCAGTTTCCTCCTGTCACATGTTATGGTATCTTCATATATGTGCAGACAATGGTGTGGTGGTGAATTCCTACTCTGATAATCCTATAGGAGAAATGACGGAAGAGAGCAATAGTGGAGTTGGACAATTTACTAAGATTGTATTGACTCCTAGAATTAAGGTAGCAAACAAGACAATGGTAGAGAAAGCAATAAGTTTACATGGTAAAGCGCATCAAATGTGTTTCATAGCAAACTCTCTAAACTTTCCAGTCCAAATTATACCTCAGATAGAAGTTGGTTGAATAATTTTATATCAATCGGCTCATTTGCGATCGATGGTGTTTGGAGTGATCCACTATAAATTCAATGGTTTGCTCCATAGAAAGAAATCCAGCATACGGATGTCTAAAAACTGCTTTTCCTACCAAATCTTTGGGAAATTGACTTAGAAAGGCTTCAAAATCGGCTTGCAATATATTCCAATCCTTTATCAATTGCTCAAGGTCTATTTTCTCAGGTAAATTGCTAATTTTTTTTGGAGCTTTAAATTTCATTTTAGTCTTTAGTAATATTTTTAAAGCGTGATATCTCAGTTTTGCTTTAAGTCCTGCGGGTTGAGTTAATTCATTTATAGAATATTTATATTTGATGTAATCCAAAATGGACTTTTCTACCGTAAATAAGTGAAACAACAATTGGTTGATGGACCACTTTTCATTAGGTTTAACAGCATTCAAATCTTGATGACAATCTATAGTCTTGTTGAGCATCCATTCTTTTTGTGCGATTGATCGTTGGTAGGCTTTTACTAAATGATTCATTCTTAAGTTGTTTTTGTTTGCAGTAATTCGATGGCCTCAGGGGCAGTGTATTTTTCCATTGCTTCTATAAGCTGGCTCACACTTTCTTTTACAATAAGCATCTCTACAAAACGACTCTGAACCATTTCTTCTTGTTGCATCAACTTTAGTTGATGCAACAAAGGAGAATAAAATCCATTGGTGTTTAAAATAGCCATTGGTTTTTGATGCAATCCTAATTGTCCCCAAGTCATCATTTCAAACAACTCTTCCATAGTGCCATATCCACCTGGTAGGGTGATGATACCGTCACTGAGTTCATGCATTTTTAGTTTTCTTTCATGCATACTTTCCACCATAATTAACTCGGAGACATGCGTCGCTGCGACTTCTCTCTTGTTTAAGAAATGAGGTAAAACTCCAATTACCTTTCCGCTATTTTCCATAGCTCCCTTTGCAAGAGCTCCCATACAACCAACACTTGCCCCACCGTATATCAGGGTGTATTGATGTTGTGCTAGATATTTTCCAAGTTGATAAGCAGTTTCAAGGTGAATTGGATTTACACCGGAAGAAGAAGCACAAAAAACAGCAATACTTTTCATAAGATAGATTTTGAGTATTCAATAATAAAGTAATCCATATAATCTTACATTTGGCGTAAATGTACAGGCTAATTCCTTCTCAAAAAAATACAGTCTGAATAAATCAACGAAAAATGAAGCTACCAAAATCGATTCAAACGGCCACCAAATGTGTTCATTCTGGAACTCAAATTGATGAAAATCAAGGAGGAGTGAATACACCTATTCATACTTCTACAGCTTTTAAATACTTGGAAGACTATGAAATGAAATATCCAAGAATGGCCAATACCTCTAATCAAATTGCAGTAGTAGATAAGATTAATGCCTTGGAGGGAGCAGAAAAGGGATTAGTGTTTAGCTCAGGATTGGGTGCAATAGCGGCTGGTTTGATGGGTTTATTAGAGCCTGGTGACCACATTTTAGTTCAATCAGATATTTATGGTGGTACTGCTCATTTTATGCATCATCAATTGGAGCGAATAGGTGTGTCCATCTCCTTCGTGGATATGACAAATTCTACTGAAATGGAAAAAGCACTTACTGCTAAGACAAAGTTAATTTATATCGAAACTCCTTCTAATCCTTTAATGAAGTTAACTGATATAGCTATGGTTGTTGATTTTGCAAATAAGCATCAATTAATTTCTTTTGCGGACAATACTTTTGCGACGCCTCTCTTTCAGCAACCTTTGAATCTTGGAATTGATATGGTTATGCATTCTGGAACGAAATACTTCTCAGGTCATAGTGATATAATTTTTGGATATTTAGGTGGAAAAACGAGTTTAATCAATGAAATAAAAACTGCTCAGGTAGACTTTGGTTCGACCTTGGACGCGCGTTTATGCTATGAAATAGAACGAAGTATGAAAACTTTACATTTAAGAGTAGAAAGAGCTGCTGAAAATGCAATGGAGTTAGCGGTTTGGCTAGAGAATAACTCCAGTGTAGAGAAAGTTTATTACCCAGGATTACCATCTCATCCTCAATATGAATTGGCAAAAAAACAAATGAATGGCGGATTTGGCGCCATGATGAGTTTTAGATTAAAGCCAAACATTGATCCAATCCTATTTCAGAAAAAGTTAAACATTATCTGTCCTGCAGTTAGTTTAGGTGGAGTGGAATCCTTGATTGGTTCCCCTTATTTAACTTCTCACAAGAGTATTAGTCAAGAAGAGAGAGACCATATGGGTATCAGTAACCAAGATGTAAGATTCTCTGTCGGCATAGAAGCTTACGAAGATTTAAAAAAGGATATCGAACAAGCGTTGAAACAGTAGATTTTTTATTGCTTCTTATCGTATAATCTAAAATTGTATCCTAGTACAAGAGAACGTTCGTAATAAAAGATAGTTTGTTCAGCATGTGCAGATTTGTCTCCTTTTGGGACAGTAGCTATTGCCCACATATTTTGAAATCCACCTTGTAAGGTTAGTCTTAGGAAAAATCGTTTATATACAGTTGCTTGAGCCGCACCATAAATATGGGCACCTAAACCTGAAATTTTTGGACGGTCGTCATTGCGAACTCCAAAAATTCTTGAATTAGTCCATGGAAAAGCTATTCCAGCTCCTGCCCCAGAAATCACACTTAATGCTAAATTTTGATCATTAGTGGTAAGTAAATAGTCGTTTCTTTCTACATTCACATTGATGACATTAAAACCGTCTGAGTGCTCCATTTTTACCAAATTCCACTCATCCATAATAATTTTGTCATGGTTGTAGTAGCCTGCATAAATTGGAGAAGCCGAGGCATCTATTCTTCCTGTAATTATGGCGGGCTGTCCACTGCGAGTTCGATATTTCATATGATCCCATCCTACAGCTAAAGCGTATTTATCTGAGAGGTGGTAGCCAACTCTGAAGTTGAACTGTGGTATGGTAATTTGTCCTGGATCAAAGTATACAGAAGAAAATTCTTCAGGCATATCTCTTGCTGTCACATCAGAAAGGATAAAGTCGTAATCTGGTCCTTTTAAGTGGATATCACTTTTAGCGTAAGTTGCTCGATTATAACCCCAGTAGAAATAGAAATTTCCTTTTTGATTTTTAATATCTAATTGACTTTTTCTAAGATTCCAATCAACTTTATTGGCTTCTTGAGCAGAGATGTTGGAGGTGTTGGAGAAAAGCTGAATTACAACTAGACTCGCTAAAAGTAAATTTTTCAAGACGGTCTGAATTTAATAAGAGGGTGCAAAATTACTCCCAATTTTTGAATCTTTAACATTAAAAAAAACAGTTTGAAAAAAGTTGATATACGTAAAGGAATTAACCATTTCTTAACGTATCACTAATATGGAAGGGGATGCAATTGAGCAAATTTGTGGCTCAAATAATTTTTAATAAACTACTTTCTTGGGCCGAAAAAAGAGTAAAAAACAGAATGGGAAAACACTGGACTTAGTCGCAGTTTTAGTGAAGGAAAGAGGTTTTTTAACCATCATTTTATTGGGGTTTGTTTTATCGGCCATTTTGGTTGGATTCGGTCAAGCAGCGATGTGGTTAGGTTTTATTTTCGCTGCATACGCTACAGTGGCAAACGATAGTATTCAATCTTTAGGGACATTTATTGAGAGCAATCAAGATAAAAAGTGGTGGATATTATGGTTGTATATCGGAGGGATTTTTATTGTCACCGTTACTTTTAGCTGGTTTTATTACAATGGAGATGTCACTTATCAAAGGTTGTTGTCTTCCGATGGTACTTCGGAGTATCCACATCCAGAGAATTTTAATTATTTCCAAGTCATTGCTCCTTTGATACTGTTAATTCTTACTCGGTTAAGAATGCCCGTATCAACTACTTTTTTGATGTTGAGTGTATTTAGTGCTTCATCTAGCGGAATTGTATCGGTGGTTAGTAAAAGTCTATCGGGTTATGGTATGGCATTTATACTGTCATTCCTCGTGTGGTATTTTTCTTATGGGTTGATTCGCAAATACTTCTATCAACGTTTTGCCCATAACGCCTGGAGTATTATCCAGTGGATAGTAAGTGGAGCTTTATGGGCAGTTTGGGTCATGCAAGATGGTGCAAACGTTGCAGTGTTTCTACCACGGCAGCAAACATGGTGGCAGTTTTTAATATTCTCGTTAACAATATTCGTTGGATTAGGAATTTTATTCTACCTAAAAGGAGATAAAATCCAAAAGGTGGTTAGTGAAAAGGCTCGCATTTCAGATGTTCGAGCAGCTACCTTAATCGATTTGACTTACGTGTTGCTGTTGGTGTATAAATTGTTTATAAGCACAGTGCCGATGAGCACAACTTGGGTGTTCTTGGGAATCATTGGAGGGAGAGAAATAGCAGTAAACTTATCAAGATCAAAGGAGGGGACTTCTCATAAAATCAAATCAGTAAGAATGATTGGGAAAGATGTCAGTTATGCAGCAATAGGATTGTTTGTTTCTCTAGCATTAGCATCTGGAGCAAATCCGGCTATTCGGGATGAAATTATTAGTTATTTTGTTGCTGTAAAATAATTAAGAATGAAGTGTAAAATCCTAATAATTGTATTTGCTTGTCTAATCTCATTAAATTTAAACGCTAGCGAAGAAAAACCGAAGTTAATCGTAATGATCACTGTCGATCAAATGCGTCATGATTATATTAAAAAGTTTTGGAATCGATACAGTGAAAATGGGTTTAAACGATTAGTAAACAATGGTTTTTCATTTGAGAATGCAAATTTTAGTTATATGCCCACTCTTACCGCTGTTGGACATGCAACTATAGGCACAGGAACTACTCCGGTAAATCATGGAATAGCTGCAAATGATTGGTACGATAGGCTGCAGAAGAAAACAGTTTACTGTGTTGAGGATTCTACTTATCTTTCTATTGGAGTTAAGGGAGAAGAGGGAAGACATTCTCCTAAAAACTTAAAAGCAAATACTTTTACAGATCAATTAAAGCTAAAATCACCGTCCTCTAAAGTTATTGGAATATCATTAAAAGATCGGGGAGCCATACTTCCAGTAGGTTATTCGGCTGATGCAGCGTATTGGTTAAGTAGTATGGAAGGGAAGTTTGTTACTAGTAGCTATTACAAAAATGAATTGCCAGATTGGATAATTAATTTTAACAAGGAGCAGAGAGTGGAAGCTTATTTGTCTTCACCATGGAATACATTATATCCTATTGAAAGTTACATTGCTTCTTCCTCTGATAATGCATCTTTTGAAGGAAAATTTGAGGGTGAAGTGGAATCCATTTTTCCACACCACCTTCCAATACTCAAAAAAGAAGCTGGTTTGGGTTTAGTTAAGAAAACCCCTTTTGGGAATTCATTGTTGGCTGATTTTGCTACTGCTACAATAACCAATGAGAACCTAGGTGTCGATGATTATACTGATGTAATCAGTATAAGTTTTTCATCCACTGACTATATTGGTCATATGTATGGGCCTCAATCAATAGAGATCGAGGATACTTATTTAAGATTGGATAAAGAGATTGAAAGGTTGTTAAAGTTTTTAGATCAAAAGGTTGGAGAGAAACAATACCTAGTAGTTCTTACAGCGGATCACGGAGTAGCAGATATTCCAGCTCATGCCAAAGGGAATACTTCTTATTATGATAACAGTCTGTTTAAAGCAGCACTCAAGTCATGGTCGATTCAACAATTTGGAGTGGATGTAATTGAAAAGGTAATCAATCATCAGATATACCTCAATTATCAGGAATTAAATGCTCTTTCCAAAAGTCGAGATGAGGTTAAACGAGCATTACTGGATCAATTGTTTGGCTACCCCAATTTGACGTCTGCGGCTGATATGAGTGGAAAAATATGCGTTGGAGATGAAGCTATATGCCAACGAATGTTTAACGGTTTTGATCCTAAAAGAAGTGGAGATATTTTTTATAGTTTTCAACCCGGTTGGTTGAGTGATTATTATTTAAAAAATGGAGGAACCGGACATAGTACCGCATACAATTACGACACGCATGTTCCCATGATTTGGTTTGGTAAAGATGTGAAGTTTGGAACTTATAATGAGGAGGTAGCCATTAAAGATATAGCTGTCACACTTTCGACATTACTTGAATTGCCTTTCCCAAATGGAGCAACGGGAAAACCTTTAAACCATTTTTTTGTTACTGAATAACATTCGTTATTAGCTTTGTCAATTATTTGACAGTATCAACTTTATTTGGGTTTTTTAATCAATTTAATTGGAGCATGGGTTCCTTTTTTATTAATCTTATAGCTCAGATAAAATCTAATCGACTACTTTAATCGTATTTAAAAAAAAGAAAAATGGATAAGACATACTATGACCCAAAAGATCTAAAAAAGTTTGGACAAATTGCTGAATTTGAACCCAAGTTAGCAGAGAAGTTTTTTGACTGGTACGGTGAAGTTTTTAAAGAAGGAGCATTAACCCAAAGAGAAAAGTCACTTATTGCACTAGCGGTTTCTCATGCCGTTCAGTGCCCTTACTGTATTGATGCTTACACAGAAGATGCTATGCAAAAAGGAGCAAATGAAGCGATGATGATGGAAGCAGTGCATGTCGCAAGTGCTATAAGAGGTGGGGCTTCCATGGTTCATGGAGTGCAAATGATGAATAAAGCGAAGAAGCTTTCAATGTAAAAAAGTAGGAAAAATCATTTATGATTAAATCACTAAAAGCTAGAGGAGATAAGCTGGCGGACATAAAGAATCAATTAAAAGTTTTAAGTGGTAGCCCATTCAATGGAGAGTTACCAACGTTTAAAGATCAGTTGACGCAATTAGGAGACTTCCCAATGAAGCCTACCCAAATTGAGATCTTTCAGATAAATGTAGGTTACATGTGTAATCAAGTCTGTAAGCATTGTCATGTGGATGCAGGTCCTGACCGAAAGGAAATTATGACTAAGGAGTACCTTCAGAAGTGTTTGGATATTTTGGCAACAACTAAGATTCATACCGTTGATTTAACTGGTGGGGCTCCTGAAATGAATCCAAACTTTCGTTGGTTTGTGGAAGAGGCCTCCAAAATTGGTGTTGAGGAAATTATAGTTAGATCCAATTTGACCATTATTAGGGCCAATAAGAAGTATTATGATCTACCTGAGTTTTTCAAGAAACACAATGTCCATGTGGTTTCATCTTTGCCGTATTACCAAGCAGGAAAAACGGATGCACAACGCGGAGATGGAGTTTTTAAAAGTTCAATAGAAGCATTACAAAGTTTAAATGAACAAGGGTACGGAATTCCTGGTTCAGGATTGCAGTTGGATTTGGTATACAATCCTACTGGTGCGTTTCTTCCTGGAGACCAAGCCCAATTGGAGATGGAATTTAAACGAAATTTAAAGAAGGATTTTGATATTGATTTCAATGGTCTGTTTACCATTACGAATATTCCAATTAGTCGATACCTCGATTATTTAGTAGCAAGCGATAATTATGAAGATTATATGGATAAATTGGTTACAGCGTTTAATCCCGGTGCAGTAAAAGGGGTAATGTGTAGAAATACCATATCGGTAGACTGGGATGGATATATGTATGACTGTGATTTCAATCAAATGTTGGATATGAAAGTGGCTGCTCCATCTTCACAACATATTAACGACTTTGATATGGAGGCATTATCAAAACGGAACATCTTAACTAATCAGCATTGTTATGGTTGTACGGCTGGAGCAGGGTCAAGCTGTCAAGGTACTGTAGTATAAAAAGAAAGGAAGAGCGATGCTCTTCCTTTCTTTTTATAATTGATTCTTGCTTATCCTAAATATGCAGAATACATCCAAACTAATTTTTCTTGTTCTCTAATGTAATCACTCATTTGAGCGTTGGTTCCTTCATCGCCCATATCACCAGCGAAATCTAAAATATCTCTTTGTTTTACCAACAAGGTCTCAAAGGCATCCAAAATATTTTGAAGTGATTTTTCTCCATCTGTCACCTCTTTACTTTCTTTGATAACAGATATTTTTAGATAGTCACTAAATTGATGTTTAGGCTGGTGTCCTAAAGTTAGAATTCGTTCTGCAATTTCATCTATTTTTAAAAACAAGTCGTTGTACAACTCTTCAAATTTGATATGTAGCTCGAAAAAATTCTTTCCTTTAATGTTCCAATGATATCCTCTAACATTTTGATAAAATATTGAGTAATTCGCTAAAAGATCGTTCAATGAGTTGGCTAGTTCCTCACTTTTTTTAGCATTTAAGCCAATTCTGTTGTTCGTTTTCATACTGTTACTGTTTGTGTTAGTAGTTCTAAAGTTCCTGGAGCTCCTTGAGATTTAGCATGGTTAATGGCTGTATTTCCTTTGTTATCAGATAGGGAAATATCCGCACCTGCTTTCAAAAGTAATTCTATTATTTTATTTTGGCCAAAAGTAGCCGCATAAATAAGGGCTGTAGCTCCTTGAAAATTTTGGATGTTTGTTTCGGCTCCTTTCTTAATTAGCATTCCTGCGATTTCATCAAAACCTTTAAAACAAACACCCATCAATGCAGTATTTCCCGCAGCATCTTGATCGTTGATATTCGCCCCATTCTTTAATAACAGTTCAGCAATTTCTAATTGTTCGCTATAAGTTGCCATTATTAATGGAGTGAATCCTCTTGTATCTTTTTGATTAACAATATCTGGATTAGCTGCAATTATTTCTATTACTTGCTCTTTATTTCCTTCCCTGATATGATTGAATAATTCCATGATTCTAATTTTTAAATTCCCAATGCTTTTCTCACTCCTGCACCGTAAGCAGGATCTGCTTTGTCAAAATGCACTAATTGGCGCTCTATGATTTCTCTTGGAACACCATCCATTGCTGCTGCAATGTTAGAGAATAATCGATTTCGTTGCCCTTCATCAAACATCCTGAAAAGGTTACCAGGCTGGGTATAATCATCAATATTATCTTTGAATTCGTATCGATTGATATCTCCTGAAACCTTCATAGGCGGCTCCTCAACACTTTTGTCTTCTACAGGACCGTTAAATGAATTTGGCTCATAGTAGGCATTCGGATTTCCTTCATTGTTATCAAAGAATCGCATACTTCCATCTTTATGATAGTGATTCACCTCAGACTTAGGGCGGTTTACAGGTAAGGCTTCATAATGTGTGCCTATTCTGTAACGATGCGCGTCGGCGTATGAGAATATTCGTGCTTGTAAAACTTTGTCTGGAGAAAAGCCAATACCCGGAACTACATTCGATGGTGAGTATGCTGCCAATTCTATTTCTGAAAAGTAGTTGTCTGCATTCCGATTTAATTCTAATTCTCCCACTTCAATTAATGGGTAATCAGCATGAGGCCAAACTTTAGTTAAGTCGAATGGATTATATGGTACTTTTTCTGCGTCTGCTTCTGGCATTACCTGAATTTTTAAGGTCCATTTCGGAAAGTTGCCATTTTCTATCGCTCCATATAAAGCTTCTTGATAGCTTTCTCTCGTTTTACCAATCAGTTGCTCTGCTTCTTCATTGGTAAAGTGTTTGTGTCCTTGCTGGTTTTTAAAATGAAATTTTACCCAAAATCGCTCGCCATCGTTGTTCCAAAAACTAAAAGTATGGCTTCCGTATCCGTTCATATTCATTGGCGACTGTGGAATACCTCTGTCGGACATCAGTATAGTAACTTGGTGCAAACTTTCGGGTACTTGACTCCAAAAATCCCACATTGCAGTGGCAGATCGCATGTTGGTTCTAGGGTGTCTTTTTTGTGTTCGGATAAAGTCTGGAAATTTATAACCATCTCTGATGAAGAATACTGGAGTATTGTTTCCTACTAAATCCCAGTTCCCTTCTTCTGTATAGAATTTTAATGAAAAACCTCTAACATCTCTTTCCGCGTCTGCAGCCCCCAATTCACCGGCTACAGTAGAAAATCGTGAAATAACTTCAGTCTTTTTACCAACGGTATCAAATAGTTTGGCTCTAGTATATTTACTGATATCGTGCGTTACAGTAAAAGTTCCATGTGCTCCCCATCCTTTTGCGTGAACCACTCTTTCTGGAATTCTTTCTCTATTTTGATGTGCTAGTTTTTCAAGTAGCTTATAGTCTTGTAGCATTACTGGACCTTTCTCTCCAACTGTTTGTGAGTGTTGATTGCTCGACAAAGGTGCACCTGCCGATGTAGTTAATGTCTTTTTAGTTTTCATATAGTTGTGCTTTTTTATTCGTTATAATGATACAAAAGTATTATTACTATAACTAATAAAATTAATATTAATATTAGTTTTGCTAATATGAATATTCAACAATTGGAATACGCACTTTTGGTACAGAAAACGGCCTCTTTTAGTAGAGCAGCTTTTCAGTCCAAGCTGACGCAGTCAGCCATAAGTCAACAAATTAGAAGTTTAGAAGAAGAGATAGGGTTTCCATTATTCGATCGTCAAAGTAAACCAATAAGGCCTACAATTGATGGTCAATTGTTTTTAGAGAAGGCGAATGAAATAGCGCTAGGTATAAATCAATTAAAGGAGTTTGCTGCCACTTTATCGGAAGAAGTGAAGGGAGCGATTACTGTGGGGATAATACCAACACTTTCACCTTATTTGACCCCATTGTTTATTGGTAATTTAAAAAAGGAATATCCAGATTTAAATTTGAATGTTCGAGAAATGGTGACCGCAGACATTATTCGAGGGTTAATGAATCGAGAGTTGAATGCTGGTATACTTGCAACCCCTATTAAAACCAAATTAAAACTTCAATTTGAGGCTATTTTTTATGAAAAGTTTTATCTGTACGTGTCTCCACGGAATACCTATTTTAATCAAAGTGAGTTACCTATAGAATTAATTCATGATCAGAATTTATGGTTATTGAAAGAAGGAAATTGCTTTAGCGATCAAGTAAGTAATTTGTGTGGATTAGCTCCTGAGTTGAATGAAACCATACCCATTCATTACACAAGTAATTCAATAGATTCATTACGACGAATTGTAGATCAAACAGACGGTATAACCTTCTTACCCGAGTTGGCTACATTAAATGTGCCAGCGGAACAGGAGGAGTGTATTAAAGAAATTGAAGGGGCTCCTCGAGTGAGAGAAATTAGTTTGGTATACCTTAAGAATGAACCGAAGTTGCACCTAGCACAAAGTTTGGTGAAATTAATCAAAGAAAGTGTACCTAAAAAAATGTTGACTTGTGATAAAAAGAGTTTAGTGAAAGCGGAGATAGTGGTTTGATGTCAGATATTGACCACTTATTAATTTTACCTTGCTTAAATTTGAACCAAAAATTAAAATGATGGTAATAGAACAAATATATACTGGCTGTTTAGCCCAAGGAGCATATTATATTGAAAGTAATGGAGAAGCTGTAATTATAGATCCATTAAGAGAGGTGGATGATTACATTAAAAAGGCAGAAAAGAATGGAGCCCAAATTAAGTACATTTTTGAGACCCATTTTCATGCTGATTTTGTAAGTGGTCATGTTACTTTGGCAGAAAAAACTGGAGCAACTATAGTCTATGGTCCGAATGCAAATCCTTCGTTTGATGCATTAATCGCAGAAGACAATCAAGTATTTAAAGTTGGGGATATTACATTAACTGCATTGCACACCCCAGGGCATACCTTAGAAAGTACAACCTATTTATTGAAAGATGAAAACGGGAAAGATATTGCAATTTTCTCAGGAGATACTTTATTTCTAGGTGATGTTGGTCGTCCTGATTTGGCTCAGAAAATGGGATCAATTACTCAAGATGATTTAGCGGGAATGTTGTTTGACAGTTTGAGAAACAAAATCATGCCTTTAGCTGATGATGTTACAGTATATCCTGCTCACGGTGCTGGTAGTTCTTGTGGAAAAAACATGATGAAGGAGACAGTGGACACATTGGGAAACCAAAAGAAAATGAATTATGCGCTAAGAGCCGACATGACTAAGGAAGAATTTATTAAAGAAGTCACGGATGGTTTGTTGCCCCCTCCCGCATATTTCCCATTGAATGTAAAAATGAATAAAGAGGGGTATGTTTCTATAGATACTGTGATGGAAAAAGGTCAGACAGCTATGTCCCCTAATGATTTTGAACAAGCAGCGAATGCTACAAGTGCTATTGTTCTGGATGTTCGTCATCAAGATGAATATGCAAAGGGTCATATTCCACAATCTATTTTTATTGGATTGGATGGACAATTTGCACCATGGGTAGGAGCAATAATAGGTGATGTAAAACAACAAATACTTTTAGTGGCTCCGGAGGGTAGAGTAGAAGAAGCGATAACTAGATTAGCGAGAGTTGGTTTTGATCAAATTATTGGATTTTTAGACGGTGGATTTGATGCATGGAAAACTGCAGGAAAAGAGATAGACACAGTAGAGTCGATTGATGTTAATGGAATGAGTGAAGTACTAAAAAACAAACCTCAATTTCCTATCGTTGATGTGAGAAAAGAAAGTGAATATGCTACTTGTCATCTGCCAACTGCGAAATTGATACCATTAGACGAAATTAATAGTTCTTTGAAGGATTTTCCGAATGAACCATTCTATTTGCATTGTGCAGGAGGATATCGCTCAATGATTGCGATCTCTATTTTGAAAGCAAGAGGTAATCATAATGCAATTGATATTAAGGGTGGATTTGGAGCTATCAAACAAAGTGGTATTACCTATGAAGCGATAGTTAATTAGTTGTTTAGGTTGTGTTTAAGGGTAGGTCTATATTTATAATATGTAGGCTTTTTTAAAATAAAAAGTCATTTATAGGCAGATTCATTCCATTGGTCACTATATTTTTGTCATTTGTCTAAAATATAAATAATCAAATAGTTATGTGGTGAATTCTTCAAAAAGTTCTTTTACTTTTGCAGTATGTCACTTGAAGGAAGTAAAGAGCAGTTGAACGATTTGCAAGTTCTTATTCTTGTGGTAGATGAGCGTGAGGGTTTTTCTATTATGGAGTTAATGAGTACGATGCCCGACTACAACTACATCGGTTATCATGCTTCTACCTTGAAAAAGGGAAAACGAATTTTAACTGAAACCAAAATAGATGTTGTTCTTATAGATTTGGGATTGCCTGATTCATACGGATCACATACTTTGACGGCTTTGTTTGATGAATTTTCAACTACTCCATTTGTGATCTTAACAGATTTGAAGGATGATGCAATTGCATTGAATTCTGTTTTAGAAGGAGCTCAGGACTTTTTGCTAAAAGAGCAAATAGATGCTTTAATTTTAAATAAGTCCATTCATTATGCTATTCAACGAAAGAATACGGAAAAACGAATGGTTTCAGCTATTTTAGAAACAGAAGATATTGTTCGTAAACGTATCGCAATTGATTTACACGACAGTTTAGGTCAACTATTGAGTTCGGCATCTATGAATTTACAAACCATTGTTCCTGAGCTTCATTATCTATCTGACGAGAAGCAAGAAGCATTTTATCGGGTGATTAATACACTACAAACAGCAATAGCTGAAACTAGAGGAATGGCTAGAAATTTAATGCCCAAAACAGTTGAAGAGTTTGGGTTAGTTTCGAGTGTAGAAGGAATGATTGAATCATTAGGCGATTCAGAAACAGAAATATACTTCTTTAATAATTTAGCTGATATGAGGTTAACTATTAACATCGAAGTAATGTTATATAGAATTATTCAAGAGTCAGTCAATAATATTTTGAAACATGCTAAAGCCAAGTATGTTTCCATACAATTGATAGAATACAACGACAGTATCAATTTGATGATTGAAGATGATGGTGTAGGGTTTGAAGTTGCTTCATCAAAAAACAAAAGTGGAGTAGGGCTTCTTAGTATTAAAAACAGAGTAAAATCTTTGGGAGGAACTTTAACCATAGATAGCTCAGAAGGCAGTGGAACCACAATATCAGTAGAAATCCCCCAAAACAAAATAATATGATAAAGATTTTAATTGTAGACGACCATAAGCTGATTAGGGATGGCATAACGTCGTTCTTGTCAGATAGCTCTATGTATGAGATTACGGATGAAGTTTCTGACGGTTTGGAAGCTATTAATTCGATAAAACAAAATGCTCCTGACTTAATTATTACAGATCTTAATATGCCTAATATGGATGGAATGGAGTTAATTAGCTTTGTTAAAAAGGAATTTCCTTCAATCAATATTATCGTATTGTCAATGGTAGATGAAACCCAATATATTCGTCAAGTTTTAAAATTAGGAGCCAATGGGTATTTATTAAAAAATTCAGGTATTGATGAAGTAAAAGCTGCTATTGACGCAGTAATGAATGGGAATAACTATTACGGAGGGGATGTAATGGATGCTGTGATGACTCAGCTAACTACTGGCGCCAAAAAGAAAAAAGTTAGTCGATTTGACAATGCCTTCTCTTTAACTAAGCGAGAAAAGGAGATCTTAAAACTGATTATTGAAGAATACAATAACGGTGAAATCGCTGAGAAGCTTTTTATTAGCATACGAACTGTGGATGCGCATAAAAGAAATATGATTGAGAAAACAGGCTCTAAGAATATGGCAGGGCTTTTGGTTTGGGCCATTAATAATGAAGTGCTTAATGATGAGTAAGTAATTCCCCTAAATTTCAAGACTCCGTTTTATCGTTAATTGATAGCTATTTAGCATAGATATCTTTGTTGCATATTAAAGCAATAAACAACAGCGATTTTAAATGGATAATATTTCCTTACCTGCATTAAATAAAAATTCCAGTAATCAGCTTACGGATGACCAAATAGTAACTTATATTAGAAATAATGGCTTCTTAGCCAAGTTTCTAAATACTTCTAGTCATTCGAAATTAAATTTTGAGCATTGTGCTCAACAAGACATATTACTGATCTATCTAAGCAATTCCTTGTTGGAGAGTGATGATATGGTCAGTTTAATCAGACTAGTTAAAAATAGTAGTCAAGTTATTATTGGCTTGGTAGATGACTTTAATGAGTCCTTGTTTCATAAATTTATTAAGATAGGAATAAAGGAGTTTATTTTTAATCCTATAACTTCAGCTAGTTTTCATCATCAAATCAACCCTTTGATTAATGACCTGATTAAGAAAAGGGAGAACATTCTTAATAAAATTAATATTGATTCAAGTTATAACCTTACCTACAATAACCAATGCCTGCTTGCAAATGAGACTTTAAGACAATCATTTTCTTACGTCTCTAATAAAGAGATAATTAGTTCGTCTTTTGTTTTTGAATTAAAACTAGATCAAACTATTTTATTTGTAATTGGTCAAGGCGAAGATAATTCAATAGACGCAGCACTAGATTCTGCAGAAATTCAATCTTGGTTGAAGCGGCAATCAGAAACAAATTCTTCTTTGGAGTCAATAGTTATGGGTCTTAGAAATCATAAAACAATGACATTTGAGATTGCAGTTTTAAACTGTGATAAAAAAGAGTTGAAGTATTTTGGTGAAAATAATTTATTGTTGTTCAGAGAAGGTAATTCATTAGAGCTTAAAAACTTTCATGAAATAAATGTTCAGCCAAATGATACCATAGTTTTATTCAATAATGGATGTTTACAGCAAAAAAACAGTAACAATAAAACCCTAGAAAAAGATACTTTTGTAGGATTCCTTCAATTGATAGAAGCTGTCAACAATCAAATTAAAAGACAGAAACTGAATTACTTTTATGATGCATGGCTGGATGGAAAATCCCAAGATGAGAATATTGCCCTATTAAGTTTTAGTATTTGAAACTGTTTTTTTATGATCCAATACAGAAGTTGCAGTTGCTACTAATCCTGCGATATCACTTAAGTCGGTAGGTAATATTATGGTATTGTTGGTTTTAGCTAATTTCCCAAATTCACCAATGTATTGTTCTGCAACCCTTAAGTTTACGGCATCTCTTCCACCTTTTTCTTGGATGGCTTGAGCTATCAGTCGAACTCCTTCAGCCGTAGCTTGAGCTATTCTTTCAATTTCCTGCCCCCTTCCTTCAGCTTCATTTATTCGCTTCATTTTCTCTCCTTCAGATCGAGCAATCAATTCTTGTTTATCACCTTCTGCCTGATTTATTTTTGCCTGCATTTCTCCCTCTGAAGTGGCAATGATCGCTCGCTTTTCACGAGTCGCACGCATCTGCTTTTCCATAGCATCCTTTATACTTTGTGGTGGAGCAATGTTTTTGATTTCATATCGTGCTACTTTAACACCCCAGGGATCTGAAGCTTTATCTACAGCTTCCACAATTATTGAGTTGATAGTATCCCGCTCTTCGAATGTTTTATCCAATTCTAACTTTCCGATAATACTTCTCATAGTTGTTTGAGCAAGCTGAATAGATGCAAAGTGGTAATTGTCAATTCCGTATGAGGCATTTTTAGGCTCAACAACTTGCAGGTACAATACTCCGTCAACTTCCACTGAAATGTTATCCTTTGTAATACATGTTTGTGCAGAAACATCAATTACTTGTTCTTTTAACGTGTGTTTATAAGCGACCTTGTCAACAATCGGAATAATAATGTGAAATCCGGCAAGTAAAGTACTTTGATATTTACCAAATCGCTCTATAATAAAAGCACTTCGTTGAGGAACAATTTTAACAGTGGAGATAAATGCGACTAGCGCAAATACAATTAATCCTAAATAAATAATAGTTGTAGATCCAATCATAATGTTTATTTTATTGGTGTTATAGTAAGTTTAATGCTATTTATAGCGATTATTTTGACACGCTGTCCTACCTGTATGGGTTCGTCTGAAATAGCCATCCAATTGCTACCATTGAATTCCACTTTTCCACTTTCTCCCGGATCGAATGTTGATACAGCTATTGCTGTTTTGCCAACAAAATCTAGTTCTGCATCATTTTCTGAATCAGAAGATGACTTATTCAGATATTTTTCTTTCAAAAGCTTTCTCAAAGCAGCAAGACTGAGTAGGGAGGAAATAATAAATAGAAGTAATTGAGTGTCTAAACTAAGATTGAATAGATAGGCAGCAATGGAGGTAATCCAAGCTCCAACACCGAAAAATAGTAATACTAATCCTGGAAAAATAAACTCCAAAAGGAACAAAATTAAACCAATAATGAACCATATCACTTCTTTAGAATAGAGAATCTCTTTCACTTGATTGCTTTTTGTTAAAGATAATTCATTTTTATCAATAAGTATAGTCTATTTGGTGGCAAAGATGATAGAATTCCTAAATTTGAAAAAAAAGAAAAATGGACTATCAGAATATTGCCGCTCATAGTAGAGTATGGATTTATCAAGCCAATCGGTTTTTGAGTGATAAAGAAGTGCAATCGATTCAAAAAGAGGGAGATCGGTTTATACAATCATGGGCAGCACATGGTATGCCCTTGGCTGCTAATTTCTTAGTGCGTGAAAATTTATTTTTGATTTTATTGGTAGATGAGGCTCAAGCAAAAGCCTCTGGTTGCAGTATAGACTCCTCAGTTGGATTCATCAAACATATTGAAAAAAGCTTCGATTTGGATTTATTTGATCGCTTAAGAGTAGCCTATGAATTTGAAGGAGAAATAAAATTGACCAAAATGCACGATTTTGAAGTGCTTCTAAAAAGCGGAGCATTAAATTCGGAAACGGTAGTTTACAATAACTTAGTTGGTAATAAAGCAGAATTGGAATCCAATTGGAAAACAACTGTTAAGAACAGTTGGCATGCTAGACTGCTACCTTAGTACTATTTATTCTCTTTACGTTTAAAGTCACCCCTTTTCCAGGCTTCAACAAATTTGGCCCATGCAATTGGGTTAAGTAGGTTATTTGGAACGTACTGACCGGCGTAGTAGATTTGATTGGTCCGTTGCTGCATTTGTAACCTAAAGTTCATACTTCCATTCATTGGCATGGCCTCAAAACGTGCAGACAATTGCTCATCACTCAAGTTTTTCCGGGCTATTTCTAAATCATCGTCGGGAATGTCTAAATTTAGAAAAGCAGTCTTAAATTGTTCTTGTGTCGGCCAAGGATAAACCACGGCTTCATCCAAGAGAATAGTGTCACTTTGCAACATTTGTATTAATGAATACCTAGAATCATTCAAAGAGTCAGGCACAATAAAAGTACTTTTCTTGTAACCTATAGATGAAAAGGTGATGGTATCTAATGGTTTAGCAACGAATGAAAAGTACCCATAGTAATCAGACATTGTCCCTCTATGTGTATTCTTGACAATAATATTTGCAAATGGGACAGGGTTTAAGCTATCTCCAGTCACAATAATTCCTGAAAACTGTATTAAATCTTGTTCTGAAGATTCGTCTTGACTGAAAGCATTATTGCATATCGCCATTAGAATCAATACTAAAAGTGAGGATAGTATATTTTTCATAGACTATAAAAGTAAGTGAATATCTAATGTTCTGCTCCTATTAATTGTTAAATTTCAACTCTATTTTAGAAGAATTGTTGGTTCCATCTTTTACTTCAAAAGTTAAAGTATGATTCCCTTTGTCTATCGTTCCATCAAAATAGTGGAAGAATAAATTTCGTTTATAATCATATTCGAATAGTATCCATTTACCATCTACTTCCCCTCTGTAATAATCAATTCCTGATAAATTGTCGGTGGCCTTTATCATGATAGACCATTTTCCATTCATGTTTGCTCCATTGCTAATATTAACAGGGACGATGACAGGTGGAGTAGAATCTACCATGATACAATAACTACCAAAAGTTCTTGATTTTGCATTGAGGTTATCTCCGTTCCACTTTCCACCTTCCGCTGAGAAACTTCTTTTATTTGTAGTAGAAACGATTAAGCTTTTTTCTTTTAAACGATCGCTTAAGCCTTCCATTTTAATAGAAACATTCATGTACGAGTGCAATGGAGTATATTTATTATGAAGGTTGTAGAGTGGAGAAATGCATCTAGAATTGGACTCTTTAGAAAATTCAAACTCCAAGTCCTCATATAGATAGTAGGCGGGAATATTCACCAGAATATCATTTTCTAATATCACACTTCGACGGTTATAGTTAAAAAATCGATTTTCGCTTGATTTTACTGTAGCATTCCTACTTCCGGTTTGAAATTTTTTACCAATAACATTAAAATAGATTTCGCTTTCGTTCCCATAAGCGTCTTTCAATTCGTATTTCATCGTTGTTTGCTCCCCATTATTTATAGTTATAGGCCCCGACTTTTTGTCTAATTGATAAATATCGAGTTGGTTATTGTCCAATACAAAACTTCTTTGCACGGCTCTACCAGTTTTTACTTTTTCTTCATAATCGATGTGAGCATTCATAAATCGAGATTTGTTGAATGGTATTCCGTCGATGATATGACTGTAAACAAGCTGATCATTTTCCTTTAAATCTATTTTATAAACTCCTATCCGATTACCTACGCCATTAGCTTGGTCAATGGTTTCAATGCCAAAGCCAATTCTACCATAAGCCTGAATAGCATTAACTAATAATCGATAATTTCCATTACTTCCTGTGGCAGGAAACCTCATTTTAGAATGGCTCCCATTTACTGTTGATGTATCATCTAGAGGATAAGCATAGATGGATTGAACGATAGGTGAAATATTATCTTTGATGTCAAAACCAAAAAGCATCACATTTAGTGGCGTTTCTGATTTGGTTTCTCTAATTTCAAAATGCAAATGAGGGCCACCTGAGCCTCCTGTATTTCCTGAATAAGCGATTAAGTCTCCTTTTTTTACTTGTAACTCACTACTCATGGGGAAAAGTTCAATACTAAAACTTTCTTTTTTGTATTGAGCTGCCTTAATGTATTTCTCTATGGTTTCACTGAATTTTTGGATATGTCCATATACCGTTGTATATCCATTGGGGTGAACCACATAAATAGCCTTTCCATAACCATATGGTGAAATTTTTATACGACTTACAAATCCTTCAGCCGCTGATTTTATAGGAATACCTTCAACTCCTTGAGTCTTAATATCAATCCCTGCATGGAAGTGATTAGTTCGAATTTCTCCAAAATTTCCAGAAAGGTACAATGGAATATCCATGGGAGGAGCAAAATAATCTTGTGGATATTTCTTCTCTTGTGAGAATGAAAAGTGACAATTTATTAAGAGCAAAATAGAAAGTAAATTCTTCATAAAAAGTTTCTGGGAGTTTATTTAAATCGATTACAAAACTAAGTTTTAGAAAATGGAGGTAAAATTTTAAATCATATTTATTTCAACACTTAATGGCTCAAAAAAATTGTTAGCTTTGTAAAAGACTTAAAGCAGTTATTTTATAAACGGATAAGGAGAAGTGGAAAATCTAAGTTTGACAGTTAAGGGTATTAAAGCTAAATTGTTAGAGTTAGTAAAGAAGCATCAACTAACGTTGGAGCAATTAGAACAAGAGAAGAAACGTGTAGAAGAGTTGCAACAAGAAATAGCTGATTTAAGGGGAGAATTGAACGAGTTGAATGATAAAAACAAAATTTTAAAAATTGCTGGACAATCGACAGATGGCAGCAATCGAGAAATGAAGTTGAAATTAAACGAACTTGTACGGGAAGTAGATAAGTGCATAGCACAATTTAACAAGTAATGATTAATCCGTGAGGAATCTTTCAATAAAGGTAATTATTGCAAATCGTCCTTATCCACTTACAGTTAGTGGAGAAGAAGAAGAGGAACTTATTCGTAAAGCGGCTAAACGTATTAACGAAATAGTTAAAGATTACGAGAGCAAATATGCAGTGAAAGATAAACAAGATTTATTGGCCATGTGTGCATTAGAATATGCCACCAAAGCCATAGAGTTGGAGTCGAAAGACGTCATTGAAGATAACGGATTGAGAGAAGAGTTGGAAGAACTGGACGCATTGGTGTCGAAGTTCTTATAACATAAAAAAAGAAGCGTTCTTAAAGTATACCCACTCAAGTGGGAAAATGCATGCCCGTGCAAATTTGTAATGTTTGGTAAACTCAACATGCTTAACAGCGTGAGTTTAACTTAGTGATGCCAAAGACAGGCCTTTATTTAGCCTAGTTTAGACTAGGGGATTTCTCAATTTATTGAGAGACGTTGGAAGTCTGCGGTTATCCGGAAAACTCAAATCCTTTTATTAGGGGTTTACTCAAACGTCAAATTTGCCCGGGTTTTTTTATTTAAATAAATTAATAAACGAATGGATATAGTAAGTATCATTATTGGTTTGCTCATTGGAATTGGAGTAGGGGCAGCCGTTGTTTTCTTTGGGTTAAAGAAAGCAATAGAAAAAAGAAATGCTGACATCATTGAGGAAGCGAAAGCAGAGGCAGAGGTTATTAAAAAGGACAAAATCCTGCAGGCCAAAGAGAAGTTTTTGCAACTAAAAGAGGAGCACGAGAAGGTTATTAGTGAGCGTGAGCGAAAAATGTCTGACGGTGAGAACCGAATCAAACAAAAGGAAAATACATATAACCAGCGGTTGAATGAGGTTAACAAGAAAGATAAAGAAATTCAGGCGATTAAAGAAAATCTAGATAAACAATTAGAAATCGTTCAACGCAAGCAAGAAGATCTTGAAAAGGATAGAAGAAGGCAAGTAGAACAATTGGAAACCATCGCTGGATTAAGTGCTGAGGATGCAAAAGCTCAATTAGTAGAAGCATTGAAAGCTGAGGCTAAAACTGAGGCCATGTCTTATATTAAAGACATTGTAGATGAAGCGAAGATTAACGCCAACAAAGACGCTAAGAAAATTGTCGTTCAAACCATTCAGAGAGTAGCTACCGAACAAGCTATTGAGAATTCAGTTTCAGTGTTTAATATTGAAAGTGATGAATTGAAAGGACGAATTATTGGTCGTGAAGGTAGAAATATTAGAGCTCTTGAAGCTGCAACAGGTGTTGAAATCATAGTTGACGATACCCCTGAAGCAATTATTCTTTCTTGCTTCGATCCAATTAGAAGAGAATGTGCTCGTTTGGCTTTACACCAGTTGATTTCTGATGGTAGAATTCACCCAGCCAGAATTGAGGAAGTGGTTGCAAAAACCATGAAGCAATTGGAAGAAGAAATCATAGATACTGGTAAGAAAACATGTATCGATCTTGGAATTCATGGATTACACCCTGAATTGATTCGTATGGTAGGGCGTATGAAGTATCGTTCTTCTTATGGTCAAAACTTATTGCAACACAGTAGAGAAGTTGCGAATTTATGTGCTACTATGGCTAGTGAGTTAGGTTTAAATGCGAAAGTAGCGAAGCGAGCAGGACTATTGCACGATATAGGTAAAGTGCCAGATGATGAACCAGAATTGCCACACGCAATTTTAGGGATGAAGTTGGCGGAGAAGTATAAAGAGAAGCCAGAAGTATGTAATGCGATTGGAGCTCACCACGACGAAATTGAAATGACATCATTGATTTCTCCAATTGTTCAGGTTTGTGATGCCGTTTCAGGTGCACGTCCAGGAGCTCGAAGAGAAATTGTTGAATCATATATCAATAGAATTAAAGAGTTAGAGTCTCTTGGAATGTCGCATAATGGAGTAACTAAAGCATACGCAATTCAAGCAGGTAGAGAGTTGAGAGTAATTGTAGAAAGTGAAAAAATATCTGATTTAGAAGCAGATACTTTATCATTCGACATTGCTCAGAAGATTCAGACTGAAATGACTTATCCAGGTCAAGTAAAAGTCACCGTTATTAGAGAAAAAAGAGCAGTAAATTACGCCAAGTAATTTTACCAAAGATTATATCAAGCCCTCAATCTATTCATTAAGATTGGGGGTTTTTGTATTTTATACAGTTAATGGTGGATTATTCATAATAAATGACTTTTATTGAAATAACCCATATAAAGTTCCTATTAATAATTGCTATTTTTTAGCATTCTTATTTGCTCGATTACCATCATAAAAAGATTAATTTTAACCTTCAATCTATTCTACTATGAAAAAAATAGGAGTGTTTACTTCAGGAGGAGATTCTCCTGGTATGAATGCAGCAGTTAGAGCAGTGGTTCGAACTGCCATATATAATAATATAGAAGTTTACGGAATACATCGAGCTTATGATGGTATGATCACTGGAGATATCCACCGCTTAGAATCTAAGGATGTGAGTGGGATTATTCAACGTGGAGGGACTATTATAAAGTCTGCGCGTAGTGCTGCTTTTCGAACAAAGGAAGGTCGGAAAAAGGCTTATGAGAGTCTAAAAACTGCAGGAATAGAAGGATTAGTTGCTATTGGAGGTGATGGAACTTTTACTGGTGCTAAGATATTTGAGGCTGAATATGGTATCCCTTCGATTGGAGTGCCAGGTACGATTGATAATGATTTGTTTGGTACCGACAACACTATAGGGTATGACACCGCTTTGAATACTGTAGTTGAAGCTGTGGATAAAATTAGAGATACTGCAAGTTCTCATGACCGGTTATTCTTTGTAGAAGTAATGGGAAGAGATGCTGGATTTATCGCACTTCGAAGTGGTATAGGTGTTGGAGCAGAGGCGATACTAGTACCTGAGACTCCAACATACATAGACACTCTGATTCAAAAGTTAGAGAAGGGAAGAGCACAGCATAAATCGAGTGCTATTATCATGGTAGCAGAAGGCGATGATGCCGGAAATGCTGCTGAAGTAGCACGTAAAGTAAAGGAGAAATTTGATTTTTACGATACTAAAGTGACAGTATTAGGACACATTCAAAGAGGTGGAAGTCCATCGGCGGCTGATCGAGTTTTGGCTAGTCGATTGGGAGTCGCAGCTGTAGAAGCATTGTTGGAGGGTAAAACGAATCAGATGGTGGGAGTGGTAAATAATCAAATCGCTTATACACCATATGAAAAAGCCATTAAGCACCACAATAAATTGAATGAAAACTTGCTTCGTTTAGCAGAAATCTTATCTACCTAAATGAGTCGAGTTACTTATTTTGTTGATTTAGTTCTACCACTTCCTATACCTAATTTGTATACGTATAGAGTTCCTGTTGAATTTAGTGATGAAATTCAAGTAGGAAAGCGAGTGATTGCTCAATTTGGTAAAGGAACTAAGTTATATACTGGCATAATAGTTAAAATTCATGAGAAAGCTCCTGATTATGAAGCTAAATACATCGAGGCCGTATTGGATGAATATCCTATTGTCAATTCATTTCAGTTGAAATTTTGGAAGTGGATTGAGTCCTATTACATGGCGAATCCGGGGGATGTAATGAATGCCGCTTTACCTTCTTCATTAAAATTGGCAAGTGAAACAAAGATATTGCTGCATGAGAATTTTCGAGATGTTATTGATGATTTGTCTGATAATGAATATTTAATTGTAGAAGCATTAGAGGTTCGGAATGAATTGAATGTAGCTGAGATTGCTGAGATTTTAGGCATCAAAAATATTCATGGATACATCAAAAAACTGATTGAGAAAAAAGCGATTGTAGTTGAAGAGGAATTAAAACGACGCTATAAACCTAAAATGGAAAGCTATGTTCGGCTTTCGCCGCGCGCGAATGATGAAGAACAATTGAAGCTAATATTTGATGAAATTTCTCGAGCGGGGAAGCAAGTTGAAGCTTTGATGGGATTTATTCAATTGAATCAGCGATATTCTAAGCAGCCCAAAGCGGTTCGCAAAGTAGATTTACAAAAAACAGCCAATATCTCACCGGCTATTATTAATGCATTAGTAAAGAAGGAGGTTTTTGAAATCTACGAAGAAGAAGTTAATCGAATTAAGATGGCTGAAGCTCAACAAGAATCTTACGACTTGAACGAAGAACAGTTGCGCGCATTTAGCGAAATCAAATCAGCTTTTTCAGAAGGGAAAGTAACATTGTTACATGGAGTAACCTCTTCTGGAAAGACCGAAGTGTACATTCAGTTGATAGAAGAAGCGTTGAAGGCCAATAAGCAAGTGTTGTATCTTTTACCTGAAATTGCGTTGACGGCACAAATTGTTGGACGATTGCAAAAAGTGTTTGGAGATAAAGTAGGAGTGTATCATTCTAGATACAATGAAAATGAACGTGCTGAAGTATGGAATGAAGTTTTAAAATTTGACCCTACTAATGAAAATAGCCGATTCCAAGTTATTTTGGGTGCGCGTTCTGCGATGTTTTTGCCCTACAGCCACCTCGGGTTGGTAATTGTAGATGAAGAACATGAAAATACATTTAAACAATACGATCCTGCTCCAAGATATCAAGCCCGCGATGCGAGTATAGTTTTGGCAAATATGCACAAGGCTAATGTGCTATTGGGATCTGCAACACCATCTGTTGAAAGTTATCGGAATGCCAAGGATGGAAAATTTCAATTAGTAGAAATGTTTAAGCGTTTTGGAAACGTTCAAATGCCTGAAATTTTATGTGCAGATATTAAAGATGCTACGAAAAGGAAAAAAATGAAATCTTTGTTCTCTCCGCTGTTGTTTGAGGCGATGGAGGAGGCGTTAGAAAATAAGGAGCAAATTATTTTGTTTCAGAACAGAAGAGGATATTCACCCATTATGATTTGTGAAACCTGCGGTCATACTGCAGAATGCAAGAATTGTGATGTTGGACTAACTTATCATAAATACACCAATCGATTGAATTGCCACTATTGTGGGTATTCCATTCCTACGCCGAAAGTTTGCCCAGCTTGTGGAGATACTGCTATAAAAGTAAAAGGTTTTGGAACGGAAAAAATTGAGGAAGAAATAGGAATCTACTTCCCTGATGTGAAAGTAGCTCGAATGGATTTAGATACCACAAGAGCCAAAAATGCGTATCATAATATTATTAATCAATTTGAGAATCAAGAAGTTCAGATTTTAGTGGGAACTCAAATGGTTACAAAAGGATTGGATTTTAGTAATGTTAGTTTGGTTGGAATTCTAAATGCAGACAATATGCTACATTTTCCTGATTTCAGATCTTATGAACGTAGTTATCAATTGATGTCGCAAGTAGCAGGGCGGGCAGGCAGAAAAAACAAACGAGGGAAAGTAATTATTCAATCTTATAATCCGGATCATCAGATTATTCGAAATGTGATCGATCACGATTACCATACGATGTTTAAAAATGAAGTGATTGATCGAAGAAATTTTAAGTATCCACCCTTTTATCGATTGATAAGAATTATATTGAAGCATCGCCAAGCACCTGAACTAAATATCGCTGCAGACTTTTTTGCACGAGATATGAAAGCCATTTTTGGTAATCGAGTGTTGGGTCCTGAGTTTCCTGCTATTGCGAAGATTAGAAACAGCTACCACAAACAGATTATTCTTAAGGTAGAAAAGTCGGCTTCGATACAAGCCTCTAAAGACCACCTAATGAAGATTTATACCAATGCTATTCATCGGAATGAATTCAAAGGTGTGCGTGTGATTTTTGATGTGGATCCGTATTAATTATTAATTGTGAATGGTTAATTATGGAATTGCTTTGCAATTCTACTTTTTTGTCAGGCAAATAAATCCATCCGAGCTTACTTTGAGCTTTGCCAAAGCGAAGCCTGGGATAGATAAATTTATTCTTTACTTTGATTTTATCACATTTTGCGAAGCAAAATGTAATGAACCATTGACCAGATTGCCGGTAGGCAATAGAATTAACAATTAACAATTGATAATTAACAATTAGTCATTCACAATTAAAGTTAAATCTCCGCAGAAGCAGTCGGCATAGCACGATCTACTTTTTTGACTAATCCTTGTAAAACTTTACCAGGTCCTACTTCGATGAACTCACTTGCGCCATCAGCTATCATTTGCTGCATGATTTGAGTCCATTTTACGGCTCCGGTCAATTGGTTGACTAGATTGGTTTTTATTTCATTGGTGTCTGTTACCCCTTTAGCCACTACGTTTTGATAAACTGGACAAATCGGTGTATTGATTTCAGTGGCCTTGATAGCTGCTTCCAATTCAGCTCGTGCAGGTTCCATTAAAGGAGAGTGGAAAGCTCCACCTACTGGCAGAATTAATGCTCTTTTTGCTCCAGCTTCCTTCAATGCCTCACAGGCTTTCTCAACAGCCTCAACAGATCCTGAAATAACCAATTGCCCCGGGCAGTTGTAATTTGCAGGAACCACGACTCCGTCAATTTCTCCACAAATTCGTTCCACATCAGCATCTTCCATTCCTAGCACGGCAGCCATAGTTGAAGGCTGGGCTTCACATGCTTTTTGCATAGCATTGGCTCTGGCGGCTACTAATTTTAAACCGTCTTCAAATTTCATTGCACCCGCTGCTACTAAAGCCGAAAATTCACCCAATGAGTGTCCTGCTGTCATGTCTGGTTGAAATTGATCACCTAACACTTTCGCCAATATAACGGAGTGCAAAAAGATAGCCGGTTGCGTCACATTGGTTTGCTTCAACTGTTCATCAGTTCCTTCAAACATGATGTCAGTGATGTTAAAACCTAAAATTTCATTCGCTTGATGAAATAATTTCTTCGCCTCTTCCGATTGATCGTAAAGGTCTTTCCCCATTCCTGAAAATTGTGCCCCTTGTCCTGGGAATACATATGCTTTCATATCCTTCATTTTAAATTCTGCTGCAAAATAAAAAAAGATTGGAACAATACTGCTCCAATCTCTTCATATAATTCTTTTTATTTCTCGATTTATTTTCTATCTCCCATGAATCTCAGTAGGAATAAGAACAAGTTGATAAAATCTAAGTATAGGGTTAAGGCACCCATTATTGCCAATTTATTACTTGACTCTTGACCTTCGTACTCTACTCCGGAACCAATTCTTTTTAACTTTTGAACATCATAGGCGGTTAATCCAGTAAAGATCAATACACCTGCAATACTGATAATGAATTCCATTGTTTCGCTGCCCATAAAAATATTTACTACAGAAGCGATGATGATACCAATTAAAGCCATGTAAAGAATTCCTCCAAACTTGGTTAAGTCAGTATCTGTGGTGTATCCAAGTACGGCCATTGTGGCAAATGTACCTGCAGTTATTCCAAACGTAGCTGCAATAGAAGAGCCTGTGTATGCCAAGAATATGAAACTCATACTCATGCCCATCAATACTGAAAATAAGATAAACAACATCAGTAATACAAAGGAAGATAGCTTGTTAAATGCCATTGACATTCCAAAAACCATCAATAATGGTGCAAACATTACCACATATCCAAAGATGGACATGCCTCCGGTTTCAGGATTAATTAAGTAACTTAATAATTCTGAACTTGTTCCAAATGCATAAGCGATGATGCCTGTAATTGCCATTGCTCCAGCCATGTAGGTGAATACGTTGGCCATGAATGTTTTTGCTAATGAACCAGTGCTAACTTCGGCACTCTGAACATTACTATTGAAATTTCTAAAATCTTTCATAATCGTGTTTAATTTGATGCTAAATTAATCAAAGCGTACATATAAATGCTCGTCTAGTACCTCCTTAACAAAATTTAATGAAGGAGTAATGGAGACAGCTAAACCTAGTCGAAAAAAAAAGCCGTTTCAACTTGAAACGGCTAGAGTTTGGTATGAATTACATCTTAGTGCAATTTTGAACTAATCAATTGAATAAATTCTTTTCGAGTAGCATCTTTTTCAAATTCTCCAGTGAATGATGAGGTCGTGGTTACTGAGTTTTGCTTTTGAATTCCCCTCATTTGCATACATAAATGTTTGGCTTCAATTACCACTGCCACTCCAAGAGGATTTAATGTTTCTTGTATACAAGTTTTAATCTGATCAGTTAGACGTTCCTGCACTTGCATTCTCCTAGAAAAAGCATCGGCAACTCTTGGAATTTTACTCAATCCTACAATCCATCCGTTTGGGATATAAGCAATATGTGCTTTACCAAAGAAAGGTAGCATGTGATGCTCACACATCGAGTAAATTTCAATGTCTTTTACGATTACCATATGGTTATGGTCTTCTTCAAACATGGCAGACTTTAATATTTCAGCAGGATCTATATCATAACCATGTGTTAAAAAAGACATCGCTTTAGCTACGCGCTCAGGTGTTTTAAGAATACCTTCTCGATTTACGTCTTCACCAAGTTCTGTGATGATTTCAGAATAATGTCCGGCTATTTTATTTATTTTTTCTTCGTTGTAATTTTCCACTTTTTTGTAAGCTTCAGTTTGATTTTCAAATGATGTATCCATTCTAAAGTATAAAGATTATCTATTTTGGTTACTTGCCAAAATATTCTACATAGTTATTTTCTGTTTCTTGTATTTTAACACAGTGTAATCGTGCTCCCGTTTCACTGATTGGTTGTTCCAATTGCTCCCAAAATTTAATTGCAATATTTTCAGCTGAGGTCATTACACCCTTGAAAAAAGGTACATCTAGATTGAGGTTTTTATGATCTACATGCTGGATAACTTTTTCCTTTACTATTTTTCCGAGCTCCGACAAATCGATAACATATCCTGTTTCCATATCTACTTCACCCTCCACCGTCACATGAAGAATGTAATTATGCCCATGCCAATTTGGATTGGCACATTTACCAAAAACCGCATAGTTCTTTTCTAAGCTCCACTCGTCTTTTGCCAGTCTGTGTGCAGCACTGAATCGTTCTCTCCTTGTAATACGTATCATTTTACTCTTCTATAAAATTGGTTTGCAAATATACGATTCGCACTGCTATAGCCGTTGGTTTATTTGTGTTGATGTCTTCTGCCTTTTAATCCATTACAGAATGGACTAAAATTTGTAAAGGGCTCATCGTTTATTATTAAATTTGCAATCTCTATGAGACATTTTATAACAACAATCCTACTTCTATTTTTGTTTTCAGTCACTGCGATTTCTCAAGATGGAACACCTATTAATCGAAAGGATGCTCAAGGAAAGAAGACTGGTGTTTGGAAAGATTATTATAAATCAGGTAAAGTGCGTTATGTGGGGCAGTTTAAAAATGATTTGCCGGTAGACACTTTTTATTATTTCTATCCTGATGGTAAGTTACAGACCTTATTGGTACACCTCAAAAAGGACTATGCTTATGCCAAAATGTACTATTCAACTGGCGACATAATGGCAGAGGGCAAATACTTTCAACAAAAAAAGGATAGTGTTTGGAAAACGTACGGAGCTGAAGGTGTGTTGGTGACTAAGGGAGGATATATCCATGGAGCACGAACTGGAAAGTGGGAGACTTATTTTGCAAATGGTAATGTTGCAGAGATGGTGCAATATAGGAATGATATTGAGGTAGATGAGTATAAGGCTTATTATGAAAATGGGAACCTGAAAGAAGAGACGCAATTTGAGAATGGATTTAAAGAAGGACTGACGACTTTTTACGATGAAGACGGTAATAAACTACTAAAAGGCTTTTATAAAAAGTCCATGCGCAATGGAAAATGGATTTACTATAAACCCAATGGGACAGTTGATAAAATTGTAGAATATGAAAATGGGAAGACAAAAGACAACCCGAACAATTTAGAGGTGCCGGAGGTTGTAAAAAGTCAACGCAAAGAAGTGTTGGAATTAGAAGATTTGAAGGGACGAATAAAGTACGATTAAAAGAAATGAGTAAAAAAGGAAAAGTGTTGGTTGCAATGAGTGGTGGAATAGATAGTTCTGTTACTGCTTTGTTGTTGCATGAGGAAGGATATGAAGTGATTGGTGTAACCATGAAAACTTGGGATTATGCAAGCTCAGGTGGGAGCACTAAAACTACAGGATGTTGTAGTTTAGATGATATTAACGATGCTCGTATTTTAGCAGTAGAATATGGGTTTCACCATATGATTATTGACATTAGAGAGGAATTCGGAGACTATATCATCGATAATTTTGTAGGGGAATACATGGCAGGGAGAACTCCAAACCCATGTGTATTATGTAATACGCATATTAAGTGGGACGCTTTACTAAGAAGAGCAGATCAGTTGGGTTGTGATTTTATTGCGACAGGACATTATGCAAATGTGCGCCAAGAAAATGGAAGATATGTAGTATCTAAAGGGTTGGATGAAAATAAAGACCAGTCCTATGTGCTTTGGGGTTTAACACAAAAAGCTTTAGCACGAACACTGTTTCCGCTTGGGAAGTATACTAAAAAGGCGATTCGTCAAATGGCACTAGATAGGGGGCATGAAGAATTGGCGAAAAAATCAGAAAGCTATGAAATCTGTTTTGTACCCGATAATGACTATCGTGGTTTTATCAAGCGGAAAGTAGATGGATTGGAAGAAAAAGTGAAAGGTGGTGACTTTATCGACATGCAAGGAAATATTCTCGGAAAACATGAAGGCTATCCATTTTACACCATTGGGCAAAGAAAAGGGTTAGGTATTGCGGTTGGTGATCCATTGTATGTTATTCGTATAAATGCGTCTGACAATTCGGTAGTTTTGGGTCATAAAGAAGATTTGAATCGAAAAACAATGAAGGTCAAAAATCCGAATTTGGGAAAATACGATCGTTTACCTGAAGGTACAGAGATTCTAACCAAAATAAGATATAAAGATGCTGGAGCTATGGCAGAAGTAAAATACATAGGAGATAATGAATTAGAAGTAGATTTTTTTGCGGAAGTTCAAGGAATTGCTCCAGGTCAATCTGCTGTATTTTATGAAGGAAATGATCTATTAGGTGGTGGTTTTATCAGCGAATAAATGAAAAATAAAATATCCATATTATTTCTTTTGATTGCGGTTTGTTGTATCGGTTGCAAAGAAGACGATGAATCACTTTCAATAGATTTTGGATATGATTATGCTCCCTTGAATGTCGGAGATTATTTTATTTATCAAATTGATTCTATTTATTATGATGATTTTGCCAATCGCATAGATACTTTTCAATTTCAACTAAAAGAAGTAGTCGATTCATCTTATGAATTATTAGGAGGTGAAACTGGTTATAGAATTGAGCGATATCAAAGAAGTCATTCTAGTCAAGATTGGAAGATTAAAAATGTATGGGTTGCTTATAAAACAGTTAGTCAGTTTGTAAGAATTGAAGAGAATCAATCTATTGTCCAGTTGGTTTTTCCTATTGCAGAAGACCTCAAGTGGGATATCAATCATAAAAATAACCTTGATGCAGTAACCGCTGAGATAACTAAAATCCAATCCAATTTCAATAACGGTGTTTTGTCATTTGATTCTACCATCACCGTAACACTGCAAGATGAAGAGAATTTAATTGAAAAGCGGTTCAAAGCCGTAAATTACAGTAAAGAGTATGGCCTGGTTTATCGTAAGTTCCAAGATCTGAGAACAGAAGTGAACGGTAAAATTGTAAGAGGAATAGATTATACGTTGTATTTGATAGAGAAAGGCAAGGAATAAATTATTTCTTCTTTTTTTATCCTTTCAATCCGCTTAAATTAGCGACTTAAATCAAATTTAATTTTTTATGAAAAAGATAGCGTTTGCAGTAACTGCTGCAACTTTTGCCATCTTAACTGCTTGTGGTGATGCGCCAAAGCAAAAAGAGACAGTGGTAGAAGAAGTAAAAACAGAATCGCCTGACTTTCAATATTTGTCAGAGCAATTTGCTGATTTGAAATTGGTTCGATACCAAATACCAGGATGGGAAAATTTGGAATTGAAACAAAAAGAGTTATTGTACTACTTGTCTCAAGCTGCTGTAGCAGGTCGTGATATCATGTACGACCAAAACTTTAAGCACAACTTAACCATAAGAAGAAGTTTAGAAGCTATCGTTGAAAATTATGCTGGTGATACTGCCACTGAAGACTATAGAAATTTTATGGTTTATACTAAAAGGGTTTGGTTCTCGAATGGTATACATCATCATTATGGAAATGAGAAATTAATGCCTGAATTCTCTAAGGAGTTTTTCAAGGAGCAAATCAGTGCTTTAGATGGCGATAAATTGCCATTGAGTAATGGAGAAACTCCAGTAGAGTTAGCGGATCGCCTAATTCCGATTATGTTTGATCCAGCTATCGCTCCTAAAAAAGTATCATTAGATGCAGAAGGAGATTTAGTTGCTTCTTCTTCAGTTAACTTTTATGAAGGCGTTACTCAAAAAGAAGTAGAGGCTTATTTTTCGAATATGCCAAAGGAGGGAAATCAGCCAGAATACGGACTGAATTCCAAAATGGTAAAGGAAAATGGAAAAATAGTTGAGAAGAAATGGATGATTGGGGGAATGTATTCTCCAGCTATCGAGAAAATTGTTTATTGGTTAGAGAAAGCTGTTAATGTTGCTGAGACTCCTCATCAAGCGGAAACATTTCAAAAACTAATCAACTACTACAAAAGTGGAAAAGTAACCGATTGGGATTTATACAATATTTCATGGGTTGGAGATACCTCTGCAAGTGTAGATGCAGTCAATGGATTTATTGAAGTTTACAATGACCCTTTAGGATATAAAGGTTCTTTCGAGTCAGTAGTATCTTTTAGAGATGAAGAAGCTACTAAACGTATAGCAGCAGTAGGGTCTGAGGCGCAGTGGTTTGAAGATAATTCTCCATTATTGCCTGAGCATAAGAAAAAGAATGTAGTGGGTATTACTGGAAAGGTGATTACAGTAGTGATGGAAAGTGGAGACGCTTCACCATCAACTCCAATCGGGATAAACTTACCGAACAACAATTGGATTCGTCAGGAGCATGGTTCTAAGTCAGTGAATTTAGGTAACATCGTTCATGCTTATGAAATGGCTGCTAAAGAAGGAAAAAGTGCATTAGCTGAGTTTGCTTACAATCAAGAAGAAATTGACCGTCAGAAAAAATACGGTTCATTAGCAGACGTTCTTCACACAGATTTGCATGAAGTAATTGGACATGCATCAGGAGTGATCAATGAGGGGATAGGAACACCTAAAGAAACGCTGAAGAATTATGCTTCGACATTGGAGGAAGGACGAGCAGACTTAGTTGCTTTGTACTATTTACCTGATGCAAAATTGATCGAAATGGGCTTAGTAGATTCTGATGAAGTAGGTAAAGCTGCTTACGATGATTACATCCGAAATGGAATGATGTTGCAATTAAGACGAATCAAGAAAGGTGATGTAATTGAAGAAGCACATATGCGAAATCGACAACTAGTAGCTGGATGGGCATATGAAAAAGGGAAAGCAGAAAATGTAATCGAAAAGAAAGTAAAAGACGGAAAGACCTACTTTGTAATCAACGATTACGGAAAGCTAAGAGTCCTTTTTGGAGACTTACTCAGAGAATTACAGCGAATTAAAAGTGAAGGTGACTACGAAGCAGGTAAAAATCTAGTAGAAACTTATGGAGTTCAGGTAGACGCAGAATTGCACCAAGAAGTTTTAGATAGATACGAAGCCTTAAATCAAGCAGCGTATGGAGGGTTTATTAATCCTGTGTTAACTCCGGAGATGGATGCGGATGGAAATATTACTGATGTAAAAGTAGAATATCCGACAAGCTTTAAAGATCAAATGCTGTATTACGCTAAGAAATATTCTTTCTTACCACATTACAACTAGTTTCATTAAGAAATTGGAATCATCAAAAAGGCCCATTTAGCAATGCTAAATGGGCCTTTTCTTTTCTAAACTATTTTTTATTCGGACAGTCTGAATTCAAGTAAAACATCTTCTCCTTCAAGAAATTTTAGTAAATAATCTTCTCGTGAAATGTTGTTCGTCCTTGTCATCGCTTCCATAAACTGTTCTTCAATACTATTTTCAGGACACCCTCTCTTAGTTTGTACCATTTGTCCGAAACTAATTTTTCCAGCTTTTGTTTTGTAGTCTCCATTGAATGAATTACAGCTATTATTACCTGAAATTCTTTTGTTTTCGCTAGAAAGCTTGACAAAGGGACGAGTAGACAAGTCATAAATCATTTTTCTATCCATACCGGTTATAAAAGTTAAGTCCCATTTTTCATTTTCATTGAACTCTTGCTCCATATGAATATAACAACCTCTGTACTCATCACTAGCATACTGAATAGAAATTACTTTGTCATAAACATTTCCTGTGCCTTCTTGAATACATTCTTCTTTTGAAACAAGCATCTTAATTGGTTCAAAGTCATGAACTCGAATTATTTTTTTATTGCCGCTTTCGTTAGGAGTAGTTATGATTTCATGGTTTTCAAAAACAATCTCATCGTGTACCTTGAAAGTAGCCGTGTTGTCGGAGAAGAACCAAATGTTCCATTCGTTTCCTTGCCCCGCGCTTGCTTTAATTGGTTTTTCAATGCTTAAGGTCTTCTTTTCTTCAACTTTCTGATCCGTTGTCTTTTCAGCGGATTTACATGCAAATAAACTCATTGCGATGATTGCTATTCTCCAATTCTTCATAATGGTATTTCTTATTTTATTTGTGGATGAAATTACAACTTCTACAACAATTTTTAAGCCATTGAGAACAATCAACTCAAATACTAAGGGTAATTTCGCATTAGAATTTAATCATTCCTAATGCGCTATTTTATTCAACTTTCGTTTGATGGAACCCCATTTCATGGTTGGCAAATCCAAAAGAATGCTCAATCTGTGCAAGATGAAATTCAGCAAGCTTTATCCACCATTTTGCGACTACCGATTGAAATAACAGGAGCCGGAAGAACGGATGCTCAAGTGCATGCTAAAATGATGGTGGCTCATTTTGACCATGATTCAGCTATTGAAGATTTGAAGAAATTAGTGTTTAAAGTAAATAGTTTATTGCCAAACTCTATTGCTATTCAAAAAATAGTAGGCGTTCCGTCTGATTTACACGCACGATTTTCGGCAACTGCCAGAAGTTACGAGTATCATATACATCAGGAAAAAAATCCCTTTAAAGTAGAGCGTTCTTATTACTATAATCAAGAATTAGACGTAGAAAAAATGAATACTGCAGCAAAGGTCCTTTTTGAATATGAAGATTTTTCGTGTTTTAGTAAGTCTCACACGCAAACTTTTACCAATAACTGCGAAATCAAATTAGCTCGATGGGAAGTAGAGGCAGATGGATTAGTTTTTCACATAACGGCTAATCGTTTTCTAAGGAATATGGTTAGAGCTATAGTAGGTACATTATTAGAAATCGGATCAGGAAAATTGGAAATAAATGATTTACATCGAATTATTCGATCCAAAAATAGGTCTTTAGCAGGAACATCTGTGCCTGCGTGTGGTTTATATCTAAGTTGGGTAGAATACCCAATTCAACCTTTTAATTAAATAACTTTGCACCCATGAGTGAAGTTTCTGGAAAAGCACTTGATTTACCCATATTAAAGAGAGTTTTAGGATTCGTAAAACCTTATAAAGGTATATTCTATCTTACTGCTATTTTAACTATCGCATTGGCTTTTGCTGCCCCAATTCGTCCGATGCTGATTCAGCAAATCATTGATGAAGAGTTGATGAATGGTGACATGCAAGGGCTATGGAATATGACGATGTTATTGATCGGAGTTTTAATTGCTGAGGCCATCGTTCAATTTTTTCAATCCTATTTAACTTCTTGGTTGGGACAATCCGTGATCAAGGATTTGAGAACTCAACTTTATCAAAAGGTTACTCGATTTCGACTAAAGTACTTTGATAATACTGCATTAGGAACATTGGTGACACGGGTGGTTTCGGATATAGAAACCATTGCCGATGTATTTTCTCAAGGTTTATTGGAAATCATAGGAGATATTTTAAAGCTAATAGTGGTCATTGGAGTAATGCTTTATGCAGATTGGAAATTGACCTTAATTTGCTTAATTCCAATTCCTATTTTGATTGCATCAACTTCCGTTTTTAAGCGGGTAATAAAGTCTGCTTTTCAGGAGGTAAGAACTCAGGTTTCTCAACTGAATGCTTTTGTGCAAGAACATGTGACGGGGATGAAGATTATTCAGATTTTCAACCGTGAGGAGTTAGAAATGTCTCGATTTGAGGTGATCAACAAGAAACATCGAAATGCACACATTAAAACCGTTTGGGCGTACAGCGTATTTTTTCCTGTAGTGGATATGTTGTCTGCTGGTTCTTTGGCATTATTAGTTTGGTGGGGAACAGGAGAAGTGGTGAAAGAGGGAAGTGGAGTAACTTTAGGGGTACTTTTTCAATTCATTTTATACATATATATGTTGTATCGTCCTATCCGACAGTTGGCAGACCGTTTTAATACCCTTCAAATGGGAATGGTTAGTTCTGAAAGGGTTTTTAAGGTGTTAGACACCGATTCCACTATCGAAGATTCGGGCACATTGTTAGCCGATGTTGTGAAAGGCGATATATCTTTTAATAAAGTATGGTTTGCTTACATTGATGAAGACTATGTGTTGAAGGATGTTTCATTCACAGTAAAGGAAGGAGAAACTGTTGCTTTTGTTGGTGCTACTGGTTCAGGAAAAACTTCTACTATTAATTTATTAGGGCGGTTTTACGAATTTCAAAAAGGAACGATTGAAGTTGATGGTGTGGACATTCGAAAATATACTATTCCTTCACTTCGAAAGAGTATGTCAGTAGTTTTGCAAGACGTATTCTTGTTTTCAGATACCATTTACAATAATATCACATTAAACAATAACGAAATCAGCCTTGAAGAGGTGATAGAAGCAGCGAAATCAGTTGGAGCGCATGATTTTATTTCTAAATTACCAGGTGGGTATGATTATGATGTAAAGGAAAGAGGTGGAATGCTTTCTGTTGGGCAGCGTCAGTTGATTTCTTTTATCCGAGCTTATGTGCACAAGCCCAAAATATTGATATTGGATGAAGCGACTTCTTCAATTGATACAGAATCAGAATTGATGATTCAAAAGGCAACAGATGTTTTAACCAAAGGTCGAACTTCAATTGTAATTGCACACCGTTTGTCTACTATTCAAAAAGCCGATAAGATTATAGTACTGGAAAAAGGGAGAATAATTGAGCAAGGTAGCCATCAGGATTTGTTGGCTAACGATGGCCATTACAGAAAGCTTTTCGAACTTCAGTTTAAAGAGTCTGTCGTTTACTAACTACTTCTTCACACCACAAGTATTTACTCCAATTAGTTTATACAGTGGACAGAAATTAACTAAAGCAGTTAGTAATAGTATTCCACCGACAAATAATAAAACAGCTCCAAAAGTTCCAGAAATTATACCTGTTATGTATAAAGTGGAGGTTATCGCGGCAATTAATATTCGGATGACTTTATCAAATTTTCCTACGTTTGATTTCATGTGAATAGATTTTAAATTGTAACCAAGTACGGACTTATTCCAAATCCATAAGACTAAGTTAATTTTTTTTAAATGTTTTCAAATGTAATCCATCGAACTTTTTAAACCGCAAGAATATGGGTAATTTGTGTCCTTTATTAAATGGAAAATCAATTCATTGATTCTCTGCAATCGAACAATTACTTTTATAAGCCGTTAATTCAGTATGCAAGACCATTTTTTGAATCGATACAGAACGGTTCGTTCACGGACAGAACAAATTTGTAAACCTTTAAAGACTGAAGATTATGTAGTTCAGCCAATAGTAGATGTGAGTCCTCCAAAATGGCATTTAGGCCATACCACTTGGTTTTATGAAAATTTCTTGTTAGTTCCTTTTTTAGAGGGATATCCTTTATTTCACTCTGAGTTTAACTACGTTTTTAATAGTTACTATGAGAGTGTTGGTGCTAGAGTTTTGAGGACAGATCGTGGAAACTTGAGCAGACCTACTACCGAAGAAGTGTATCAATATAGGGCACACGTAAATGAGTATATGGAGGAATTGATTCAATCAGAAATTGGCGTTCACGAAAATGTGCGTTTTATTTTAGAAATGGGATTGAATCACGAACAACAGCATCAAGAATTATTACAATACGACATTAAGTACATATTAGGGAATAACCCTTTGTTTCCAGCCTATTCTGCGATGAATAAAAAGGCCGATTCCAACGAAAAAGCCACTGCGCTCACTTTTGAAAGTATACAAGAAGGAGTCTATACAATAGGGCATCAAGGAGATGGTTTTCATTTTGACAATGAAAAAGGAGAACATAAAGTGTATTTGAATCCCGTCGAGATTTCCAATCGATTAGTGACTAATCAGGAATATTTAGAATTTATGAATGCAGAAGGTTATTCTTCTTTTCAATTTTGGTTAGCAGAAGGTTGGGATTGGGTAAAAATGAATCAGATAAATGCTCCAGAATACTGGCATAAAATTGATGGACAATGGATGAATTACACCCTTTCGGGAATTCAGCCCATAGAAATGGAGGCACCTGTGACTCACATTAGTTTTTTTGAAGCAGATGCTTATGCTCGGTGGAAAGGAATGAGATTGCCAACAGAATTTGAATGGGAAGTGGCAGCAAGTCAAATGGGGAAAGTAAAAGACAATTGCTTTGTAGAAGGAAATCGATTAACTCCTGCAATTCAATCTGAGGAAGGCCCACATTATTTTGGTACTCTTTGGGAATGGACTTCAAGTGCCTATCGACCTTATCCCAATTATACACCACCCGAAGGGGCTCTAGGGGAATACAATGGCAAATTTATGATTAACCAGATGGTACTTAGAGGAGGTTCAATTGCCACACCAAGCGACCATTTTAGAATCACTTACCGTAATTTCTTCCATCCTAATTTACGTTGGTTATTCAACGGATTTCGATTGGCAAAATCTTTATAAAAAACGACTACAACTAGAATATTAATGGACACAGAACAAATAGAAAGCGAACAACATTCAAATTTTATAAAACAATTTGCCGCAGATGTAAAAGAAGGGATGTCACAAACTCCCAAAAAAATGTATTCAAAATATTTTTATGATGAGAGAGGAGACGAGTTGTTCCAATCCATTATGAAAATGGACGAATATTATTTGACTGCTGCAGAGTACGAAATTTTATCGATGCAAAAGGAGCAATTGGTTGCCGATATGAAGTTGATGGATGCACCATTTCAGCTGATTGAGTTTGGGGCAGGTGATGGATACAAGACCAAAGTATTGCTGCGCTTTTTATTAGAAAGTGAATTAGACTTTGAGTACATTCCAATTGATATTTCAACTTCAGTACTAGTTCAGCTAGAAAATAGCTTGCAAGAAGAATTGCCTGATTTAAAGGTTAGGCCAATTGCGAAAGACTACTTCAGTGCATTGGAAGATTTGAAATCGAATAATATCCGTAAGGTAATTTTGTTTTTAGGATCCAATATTGGAAACTTCACGAAGAACAGTGCACCTGGTTTTTTAACTCAGCTTTCTGATCGAATGAATCCTGATGATTACCTGTTGATGGGAGTAGACTTAAAAAAGGATCCCAATGTGATATTGGCTGCTTACAACGATAAGAACGGAATAACTAGGGCCTTTAATTTGAATTTGTTGAATCGAATTAATCAAGAATTAGGAGGAGATTTTGACATTTTTAATTTTGAGCATTTTCCCATTTATGATCCGGTTAGTGGAGCCACAAAAAGCTATTTAATCAGTAAAAGGGAGCAAACGGTATGCATTAGCTCACTGGATTTACAAATTCATTTTGAAGCAGGAGAACCTATTGATATGGAAATTTCTCAAAAGTACAGCATCAAAGATTTGAAAGATTTAGCCAGTAAATCTGGATTTAATGTGGTGAAGAATTATTTTGATTGCAAGCATTTATTTACAGACACCCTTTGGAGTATAAAATAAAAGACGATGAAAGCGATTTGGAATGGCCAAATTTTGGCAGAAAGCGAAGAGACAATTAATATAGAAGGGAATCACTATTTCCCAGCTGAAAGTATTGATTCTAAATATTTCAAACCGACAGAAACGCATACGGTTTGCCCGTGGAAGGGAACAGCTTCCTATTATACAATAGAAGTAAACGGAGAACAAAATAAGGATGCTGCTTGGTATTATCCACAGACTAAAGAAGGAGCGAAACACATTGAAGGATATGTTGCTTTTTGGAGAGGAGTAGAAGTGAAGCAGTAGTTACAATTTCACCACCAAACCTACAGATAATCTTATCGTTTGTCCAATGTTTCTTCCATCCAAAGTATAAGCCACCCCAGCTACTCCGCCAATTAAATCGCAAAATGGACGGTATAAGTTTCCACCAATTCTCAGGTAACTAACACCTAATTCCTGAAATGAAGTGCGTTCACTTAATGGCAAATAATTGCCTCCGCCGTCCGCTTCTAAATAATCTACAAATAAATCAGCGTAGAACTTTTCTTTAGTAATTCCGATTTTTGCTACCAGAGGTAGTGCATTGGTGTTTGGATTATTTCTAAAACTATAGCCTCCTTTTAGCATCAAAAAATAGCTTCCTTTTTCAAATTGAATAATTCCGCGAATTTCCTTAGATTCACCTTGTTGCCCAATAGCGAATGAACTTTCTGTTTCATAATCAGTCACTGGAAATTGATATCCTACACCTAGCATAAATCGAGTTTTAACCGATTTAATAGTTGTTTCCAGAAGTTGCGCTCGTAAAAACAATGAAGCGTCTTGTAAACCCGATTCTTTGCCACCATTAGATACAAAAGGAAGAGAAGCCACACCATCTAACCAGTTGGTTATTCCATGAGCAGCAAATAAATTGACACTGGCAATTGAACGTGAAATAGCCGTTGTTCCATCTTCTAGAAAAAACTTGCTCCCAGTCTCAAAGGAACCTGATAAGGCTATATCCGTGTTACTTTTACCTTTCATGTACCCATCAAGTAATCCTTGTGCAGAACTAGTAATGGTAATACTCAAAAAAATGAAAAATGAAATTAGACGCATGTAATGTATTGTTAAATTAGAATAAACTCCCAAAATCAATTGGAATAAGGAAATTACAAATAGTATCTTTACGGACGTAAAAATAGAAATATATGAGTAAGCATTTTCGTCAGCTAGCAGTCAAAGAAGTAATAAAAGAAACCAAAGACGCTGTTTCCATAGTTTTTGAAATTCCATCGGATCAAAAACAAGATTTTAAATATAAAGCAGGTCAGTATCTGACCATTAAAGCCGACATCAAAGGGGAATCAGTAAGACGTTCTTATTCTTTGTCTTCATCGCCATCGATAGATTCTTTTCTGAAAGTGACTTCTAAGAAAGTTGAAAATGGAAAAATGTCTCATTATTTGTACGACCATGTAAATGTTGGCGATATTCTAGAGGTGATGTTACCAGATGGCAATTTTGTGCTAGAAACAGATGCTATCAAAAGTAAACGATACATACTATTCGCTGCCGGAAGTGGGATTACACCGATTATTTCTATTTTAAAAACGGCCTTGGAAGAAGAGCCAAGAAGCACTGTTCATTTGATTTATGGTAATCGTAAAATCGAAGACATCATTTTTTATGACGAGTTACAACGCTTGAGTGCGAATTATTCAGATCGATTAACCGTGCAATACATCATCAGCCAAGGCGCTATAGATGGAGGGAAGAATAATACACGGATTACTCCAGAAATCGTGAGTGCCATAGTTGCAGAAGAACAGCAACAATCTACTGAGAAAGCCTATTTTATATGTGGTCCCGAAGGAATGATTCAAGTGACAAATGAGGCCTTGAAAAATGCTGGAGTAGATTCTAAAACCATCCATATTGAGCACTTTACCAATTCTGCCGTTGATGAAGGAAAAGAGACTGTTTATGAAGGCGATGTGAATGAAGTAATTGCAATTTTGGACGGAGAAGAGCACAAATTGATTCTTCAAAAAGGAGAAACAATATTGGAAGCTGCCGATCGTCAAGGTATAGATCCTCCTTATTCTTGTCAGTCAGGGGTTTGCACCACATGTAAAGCTTTAGTGACTCGAGGTGAAGTAGAAATGGGCGAAAGCTTTGGTTTAGATGACGAAGAAATTGCGGAAGGATTTGTTTTGACCTGTTGTAGTCGCCCTAAAACGGCTGGTGTTATTGTCAATTACGACGATATTTAATTCAAACTTAATTGAAATTCCACTCGTCTATTTTCTAAACGATTGGATTCGGATGAGTTGGGGAATAGTGGCGAAGAGTCACCTTTCCCTTCAAACGAGAGTCGGTTTGGAGCAATACCCGATGAAATTAAATAATTGTATATCACATTAGCGCGCTTAGCAGAAAGCGTTTTGTTGTATTCAGAACTTGCGGTATTGTCTGTATGGCCTATTATTTTTAGTTGAATCCGTTCATCTGCTTTCAGTAAGGAAATCATTTTGTTTAGCATGGGTCGCATGTCTGCGCGCAAGCGGAATTCATCCGTTTGATAATTGATTTTTGCATTGATAGCAAAGCAGTTTTCATTTACCTTTTTAAAGGTGGGTGTATTATCCCACGTACTATTTTCGGCGATTAACTGGAGGTATTCTACACCTTTTGCTTTTTCACCGTCGCTTTTCAAGGAGCCTGCTTTTAGAAAAACAGCTGAATCGTAGATACGATCTCCAATGTCTGCAATGGCTATCTTAATTTGGTAGCGTTGTCCAGCAATCACTTTTGTATTCACGTGTAGGAGGTGGGTAAATCCATCAAACTGATACTGCAACGAACGCTCACCTCTTGCACGGTCATCTTTCCATTTGTTGATGTCATTAGGGTCCCAAAGGGAATTGGCGATGTATAAGTGGGAGTTTATTTTTCCATTGATCTGATCGACTGTGATGGGAATTGCAGCATTCTCAAAAACGGCTAAATTTTGACCAACAGAATCTCCAACTCGTTTTACAATAAATGCAAATACATCATTTACTCCTTTGTTAACATATTCAGGGTATTCTTCGGAAGCAAAAAAGTAGTCAAATGAAAATGAATCGGAGGTTGGAATAAAATCGATGATAAGTATAGCTGCATCATAGCTTTTCCCATTGGCCAACAGTTCTAGATCTTTATCGCTTAATCCACTGCTGCCTTCTCCTTTGCTGCCTGAATCGTTTGGGCCAATGGCATCGAACACATTTCCGGTACTAATGGCGACTCCTTTAGATATGATGGCATAATTGCTGGGATCGGTAAAACCTGCAATCGATTTTCGATGACCTTGGTATTGAACTGCATTTACAATTATTCCTGAAGTAGGTCCGATTAAATACTCCTTTACCATTTCTGGGTAGGCAGTATTCGTGTCCAACGCTAATTGAGCAAAGGATAGAGAAGTGGAAAATGCGAATAGGATAATCAGGTAGTTTTTCAAAGTCGGAAGTTCTTATAAAAACGATAGTACAGTTAATTCGTTGTTTTCGTTTTTAAAAGGTCCCTAATCTCACGCAATAAATCATTGGTTTCTTTCCAGTCTGGTTGTTCGTTGGTGGAGTTAAATGAAGATTTTTGTCCAGTTTGCAAGTATTCACGCTGCAGCAGCACCTGCTTTTTAAAGTTTTCGGCATCAATAATTCCTACCAGTTTCATGTCAGAACCATGAGCCTGTGCATTCCCTGCAGTTTCTACTTTTAGAATTTTTAGGTTCAATAAGTTTAGAATAGGATTTTGGATAAAAGTCAAATCCTGAATATTTTCCAACGGTATGGTTTTCTCGATTTTAAAGAATGCGCCTTTTTTGAATTCCAAATGATGTGAAGTCAACTGACAGGAAAGGTTTTCATAGTATTTTCTGCTTACCAATTGCCCTAAACCTAGCAACCAAATTACAATTAAAGGAATCCCGAAAATAGTGATGATCAGTAATAAAACCCCAACAAAAAGGACGTAAGCTTTTATTTTTGGATTAAATTCGGCTTGTAAGATAACGGTGGATGAACTCATTTTAATTGATTTTTAATTTCGTTTCAAGATAAACTATTTCATCGTTTATTCAATGACTAATCTACTACTTAAAGAATTTCTTGTCTCGCAAACTAGTGAATGGCAATTCAAAATACTTAAAAATAAAACTAGAAACTACAATCACAATTACCCAATAAATTCCATATTTCACCAAGCCATCGGTGGCGTTTTCTTGGATTGGAAAATTGGTTCCAATCACCATAGAGACCAATCCTAAATTGATTAAATACATGGAATAAGAAATCAAACTGATGTGTGTTACTGCTTTTCCTACATTGGTTTTAAAAGATTTGTAACCATCAGCCAAGGGCAATAGTAAAGTAGCCGAAATAGCGACTAAATTGAAACCCAGTGTATTCGAAAACCAATTGGGGAAGCTAAAGTATGGGATTGTTAAGGCTAAAATGATCCCCCAAATAAATAAAGGGCGTGCATATTTTTTCCAATGATCTAAATAATAAAACTTGATGTAAGCTGCCAAAACCCCGTAAACGATGGCATCTAATCGCATCAAAACTACTTTTCTGAAAGTCACATCTCTCCAAAAATCATCCAGTACCAAATCGGCATGAGCAAAACGATAGAGTAGTGGAACCACTAACATGATGATGATGACCGTTAAAATTCCTTTGCGTGATGGTAGGAGTTTTAGAAGCAGCAGCAACAGAAATGGAAGAAAGATATAGAACCATTCTTCGATGGATAAACTCCAAGATTCCCAAAAGAAATCGTAAAAAGGGCCTGAAAAGTTATGTAAGAAAAATAAGAATTTCCAATTGAATTGAGAGATGTCGCCCGGGATGATGCCAAATAGTACCACTAAATAATTGGCGAATAGAATCAAATAGTAGTTGGGTAAGGTTCTAAACCAACGTCTTTTCCAAAAGGTGTACAATTGAGAGGAGCTAAATTTAAAATCAGTTTTCACCACTTCTTTGATAAGTATGGTTCCGATTAAAAAACCACTGAGGACAAAGAAAAATTCCACTCCATCTATGAGTTTGATCCAAGGAAGACCGGATAGGAAAGTATAATCGAGCATATAGCTAGCGTGGCCGTGCACGACTAGGATAATCGCTACAGCTCGAAAAATGTCTAATCCGTACGTTCGTTTAGAATAATCTAAGGGAGTCATTAAAATGATTTAGGCCATAAATATACTGACCATAATTGAACACCACCCCATTGAGAATTGGTGGATTTTGATAATTTTTTAATTGGGAATTTGAAAAGGTTTGAGATGTTATTTAATTCTTTTGAATTATATTTCTAACAGTCAGTGTAATAAAGCTATTTTTTAGAAGTTTTTAGTTAATTTGGACGGAATTATAATATGGATATGACGCACGGAGTGCGTCATATCTACTTGTTGTGCTTAATTTTAAAAAGACAGAGTGAAACGAACAATATTTTATTCTTGGCAATCTGACCTACCGAATAATTCCAATCGAGGATTTATTGAATCTTGCTTGAAAAGGACTATTCAGGAGGTTGATAAAGTCATGCCTTTTCAGTTGGAATTTAATATTGATAGAGATACAAAATTAGAAATAGGCACTCCTAATATTCTAGAATCTATTTTTAAAAAGATTGAAAGGTCAAAAATATTTATAGCTGACATTTCAATTATCAACTCTAATAGTGCAGTTCGAAAATGTCCAAACCCTAATGTTTTAATTGAATTAGGTTATGCAGCAAGGGTTTTGGGGTGGGAAAGAGTTTTTTGTTTTTACAATACTGATTATGGTAGTGTGGAAGATTTACCGTTTGATTTAAGACAAAGAAGACCAATCCAATACGGTTTAAACGGAAAAAATAAATCTGAAGTTCGAAAGTCAATTGTGCAAATTCTTACAGATTCAATAATCCAAATACATGAAAATGGAGGATTATTTGATAAGATAGATGATTATATAAAGCAATAAGTCGACACAGAAATCTTAACAATTGCAGGCCATTTAGGTAAAATGTTATTTGGTTATAAAGGGAAATCTGCCCCTGAGATGCTACAACTTGTAACAAATTTAACAAATGAAGAAATCGAGGAAAATATTAAAACTCAAACATTGATAGGTTTTCAGATTTTCAAAAACTTCCAAGTTCATGAAAAGAAATTTAGAGAAATAGCAGATAGTGCAATTTCTTCTGTTCATCAGAATAGAGAAATGGCGAGGCCATTAGTTGAATTGGTGAGTTGGGTATCCAGATATGATGCCTTAAATTCACCAAGGAATAAAGATACATGGTTTAAAGAAATCAATGAATCTTCAATAGATTATAAAATTGTGCCTCCATCAAAGATGGGAAAAAACGATGATTTGCCTAATCGATATATTCTTTTAAAAAAAATCGATGAGGAGAAAGGTGTTGTTACGGACTTTGGTGACTTTACTTACCTGCCACGGATTCAAAGCCTTCTTAATTATTATGAATTAAATGAAGAGAATGTAGCTACGTTAATTTCTATAATACGGCATTTTATTGATGCTGTTGATGATTGGTTAAATTTGACAAATGGAGAAATTATAATTGATTTATATCACAATTTTGAAATAAAAAAAACTAAGCACAACACGCAATATAGCCAAAAAGGGGTTTAGAGGTATGCGAAGTTCATCTCCCGCATCAATTTCATTGTAACTTGATAAAGATGTTCTCCGCAATCCCTTTCAGGCCATATTGCCATCCGTTGTGCTTAATTGTATTCAGAGATTTAACTTACCTACCAGATTGACAAAAAGAATCGAAATAATCTTAGTTTGTGCTATACTATTAATTATTGGTGCATATATAACCTATCAGTTGACTTGGAATGCTCCTATGTATATTAACTATATAAGGACAGAAGAGTCTAATGGAGATTTCTTTTATATTTATGGCTACTACTCGAAGGAATACAATAAAACTCGAGATTTAGAAAGAGAGGATATATTCTACACTGAATCTTTGCGAAATGATGCTAAAGAATTCAATTGGATAAATAGCGGCTATAATGACAAAAATGAAATGATGCCCGTATTTATTGAATTTCATGATGATTCTACTAGAATTATCCTCAATGATGAATTTGAAAATAATGATATTCATTTATTTTATTCAAATATTTTTTATAACAGTCTTGAAAATAAAAACTTCACCATCCACTCCTTCTACGTTGGCCCTCAAGATTCTATTAGATTCAGAGAACATATTATTAAAAGAGATTCATTATTACGGTCTTTTGGATATTAGATAACCCATCTCAGCTTAAAATAAATGAAGAAGTACAAGATTCTTTTAATAATCAATATTTTGATGATCGCAATATTTTCAACCAGTTGTTCAAATCGAGTGGAAACAAACGAAACAATTATTGGCCTAGCTCCCAGCTCCGACGAGTTTGCAATCCTTCATTATATTTCTTTGAACTAGAAAGCTCCTGTTCCCTGATTTCATAAGATGTTAATATAAGCAGGATGCTCCGCAGGTGTCTGCAACCCTGCGGAATATTTTTCTTACCAACTTCTTCATTTAATAGTTTCTACCATTTGAGTTAAACATACTAATTCGTTTAGTAAAATTATCTCTGTTTCTGCATAGTTTGGAGCTGAAGAGTACAACCAATCTTCTTGGTTGCTGACCCATCCTGCTCTCACAGGGTTTTGATGAATGTAATTTACTTTTTCCCAAGTAAATTTCTCACTGTATAACTCAATTGCATGATTGCCGCTTTTCCAAACCTTATATGTTTTATTTTTAGGATCATCCGATCCTGCTTTTCTAAAAATAGTCAATAACCATTCTTTCCTGCTTTCTGTTCCATTTTTTATCTCTGATATTATCTGTTTTGATGTAAACTTTTTAAAATCTCTAATAGTATCTTTTAGTTCAAATGGTTCATTACAGTTAACTATGAGATGAATGTGGTTCGTCATAATACAATAAGCGTATACATTCAATCCTTTTGATTTTATACAATAACTCAATGAGTTTATTATTATATCTCGTTGCTCTTTACGGCTAAATATATCAACCCACTCAACAATTGTCATTGTTAAATAGTAGGACTTATTCTCTTTAATAGTATGTTTTACACCTTGTTTGATGCTTAAATATAACTAATTAATAAACAAAACTCTGCTTCTAATTTCCGCAGGGTTGCAAACGCCTGCGGAGCATTCTGCTTTAAATATCAGCCGAATGGATTTGTAGTCCGTTTGCAATCTAATTGTTGAAGTCTTATAGTCTATTTTCTTTGCTTAATTGATAATTCTTGATTGTTGTGAAAGGTTAAAAGTCATTCGATATTTCAGAGAATTTGTTTAATGTCATTTGAAGTAAATATTGATTATTTTTGTGTTATGATTGATTTGATAAAAAATAATACTGAGGCACTTGCATCTATTTGTGTGGAGCATTATGTCAAATCATTACATCTTTTTGGCTCAGCAGCGAAAGGTGATTTTAATCCAAAGAAGAGTGATTTAGACTTTGTCGTTGAATTCAATGATGCTATAGATCCTATTGATTATGCAGATAATTTCTTTTCTCTATTAGATGCACTAAAGCAATTATTTCAGAAGGAAGTTGATTTACTATCTTTTAGAGCGCTTAGAAATCAAGTAATAATTTCTGAATTCAATAATACCAAAGTACAATTGTATGCTGCATAATAAGCTGCTCAAGTATATTTTGGATATTGAGTCTATCATTCAAGAAGTTGATATTGTAAAAAGTAGATATTCCACTTTTGGCGAGTTTGATAATGACTTTATAGCCAAAAGGGCGATAGAGCGTCATCTTGAAATTATTGGTGAAGCAGTGAATAACATCAGAAAGATTGATGCATCAATTAACATTTCCGGAGTGGCTCAGATTGTGAACTTGAGAAATCTGATTATACATTCTTATGATAGTGTTGATTCCGGTATTTTGTGGGGAATAATACAAAAAGATATTCCAGTTCTTAAAATGGAAATTCATAATTTAAGAATGTAAAGATGTTCGAGCGGACTTGCAGTCCGTTTGCAATCTAATTGTTGAAGACTTATAGTTTATTTTTAGAATTCGAGTAATACATCTAACAAGATTATAGAATGTATATTTTGATTAATTTGGATTGCATAATTGTATCAATAAGTCACATGGAGTATGTCATATCTCTATGTTAGCAGTATTATGAAAAAAAAGAAACCTCAGAAATTAATTAAAAGGGTATTAATAGTTTTGATAATTTCAGGACTTCTTTTTTTGCATTTTTATGCACCAAGATTTATAACAGAAATTAAAAACCCGCTTATCGAAATAATCAAAGGAGATTATTTATTAACAACAAGTTCAGGTTTTGAGAATAACCATGTAAAGGGAAAATATATAACTTTTAAAAGTTTTGACAATATAGAGCTTTCAAGTTATTTAACCTATTCAAGTAGAGATACAGCACTAGGAACTATCATTTTATTGCACGGAATAAGGTCAAACAAGGAACGCTTCATTGAATTAAGTGCTATGTTATCAAAACAAGGGTTTAATTCCGTTGCTTTAGATTTAAGAGCACACGGGAGCAGTAGTGGAACACATTGTACATTCGGTGTAAAGGAAAAAAAGGACATTTCTGAATTACTTAATGTTTTAGAAAAGCAGGAGAATATAGATGAAAATATTGGCATTTGGGGACAATCATTAGGAGGAGCGGTAGGACTTCAGGCAATTGGAAGAGATAAAAGAATAAAATTTGGAATAATAGAAAGTACTTTTTCTGATTTTAAAACAATTACAAATGATTACTTTAATTATCACGTAGGTATTTATATAAAACCGCTGACAAATTACCTAGTATATAGAGCAGGAAAGATAGCAGGATTTAATCCCGAAGATGCAAAACCCCTAAAGTATTGTGAAAACATTGAACAGCCAATTCTTATAATTCACGGAAATAAAGACAATAGAATAAATATAAAGTATGCAAAAGATAATTTTGCTAAAATATCAAGTAAAAAGAAAGAGTTTATTGAAATTGAAAACGCGAACCATTTAAACGTATGGGAAATAGGCGGAGATGAATACTTTGGGAGAATAATGAAATTTATAAAAGAAAATACTGGTGACAACACCATCTTCGCAGGATATTCTTTTAAGTAGAAAACGCCTGCCGAGCTTTCTGCTTAAAATATCAGCTGAATGGATTTGTAGTTCTTTTGAAGTATAACTGTAGGAGGACATATACTCCCCCTACTTACCAAACTTTACCGCCAAAGACGTTGAGATAAAAAACGAAGTATACGGCGACGAAGTCAATACATTAAAGTCGGAGTCTTTATTCTCTAGGTAGCGGCCTTCTATTCGACATGCTACCATTTTATTAGGCGTGTAGTCAATGTTCAATGAAGTTCCCCAAATGCCAACACCGTTTGGATCTGCTTGTGGTAGAATAACTTCCGCTACATCCGACAAATACTCAGCTCTTATGGCAGTGCTCCATCGATCATTCCATTTGTATTGAGCAATTAAAGTAGGAACGTACCAACTTTCATAACGATCGCTTTCTTTTCGCGCTTGCTCTAATCCGACGTCCACTCCGGCTATTAAATTCCATTTGTCGGACAACTCAAAAGTGCCGTAAAAGTTATTGAAATAGCGCATTCTTCTGGTGGGATCCGGATATTCAGAACCTATAAAAGTGCTCCAATTCAAATTGATTTTTTCTGTCAATTGATAATTGACCTGTGTCCCAAAGGAAGGAATGGAATTGGCTTCCAATCGTTCGATACGTTGCCATCCGTTAGAAATCAATGCGACCAATTCTAATTTAGAAGTAGGGTTGTAAGTTAACTTGGCACCCGTTAAAAAGTAAGGAGAATTCTCCGCAGCCAATGAACGGGTTAATGTCAAATTGTCCATGGAAATGGCACTTTCAAAACCCAAGTTGGATGGAAATAATCCAGCATCTAACCACAGGTTGTTCTTTTTATTCAAGCTAATTCCTACGTTGGCCTGATAGACATTTCGAAACACACTGGCTTCGGCAGCGTAATTGTCTTGCGGATAGGTTCCAGATTGCAATCCGAGATTCGCTCGGTACTTTTCATGGTTTACTTGCACTTCTAATAACCCCAAGTTGATGTTAAACTCATTGTGTCGGTTGTGATTAAAAAGAAAAGGTTGTCGCTTGCTATCAGCAGGTTTATTGAAATCGTAGACATAAAAAGCGTCTACAAATCCTCCAAAATTGATGGTTGGCTTTTTCGACCAACTGCTGTCGGATTGTGCTTGAGCAGAAGAAATGAATAGAAGAATAATGGCTAAGGTTTTAATGGCTTTCATACGGTCTTATATTTTTTGTGCACTTCCTTCTTCAGTATTGAACAACCAAATTGAGCCAGTTAAAGTAGCAGTCATTTCTTTCAATTCGGTAGTCTCTATCGGGAAATTTTCTGCTGCAAGAACCAATAAGATAGAATCGGTTGAGTCGATTTTATCCAACTCTTTTTTCAATTGATTTGAGTCAGTGAATTGTTCCAAATCGATGATGGTTAGGTTAGATTTTGGCTGCTCCAAGACAAAATTTTTCCCATTCAATACTTGGCTTTTAATCGTCCATTTTGGATTGCATTTTACGATAAAATGACCTAGCGCATTTACTATTTTGTTATTTTGAATTTTATCTACCTCATTCAACTTGGAACCGTCAATCTCAGACAATAACTTTCCAATGTGGTCGATTACCTGACTATTTAACCCTTCATTCTGTTTATTCCGTTGCTTGAAAAAATTCTGTAGGTCTTTAAGTTGATCTTTTGATACGTCTTCCATGGTGTAAAAATAGCTGTTTTTGAAATAGTATACAGCTAGAATAAAATGTCCTTGAAAGAATGAATATCTGTTCATTATATTTGCAGCCCGTCAAGCGGGTAATGAGATGCATCATTTACTTTTAAATCAATTGAATATTGTTTAAAAATACGTCCACTTTATTCGTTTTTACTTTACTTTTTTTTGGAAGTGCAACTGCTCAAAAGAATCAAATCACCACCAATCAATTGTTTGTAGTTTCTACTGATGCACCTCCAAATGTGGATGGAATTTTAGATGACGAAGCATGGGTGAATCAGCCCGTTGTCTCTGGGTTTTTGCAAACCAATCCACACCCTAAGAAGAAGCCAACAGGAGAAACTGAGGTTCGGATGATTTATGACGATCAGGCGGTATACATAGCTGCTCGATTATACGACAATCCCGATAGCATCAATAATTTTTTGACTGAAAGAGACGATATCGGAAACGCCGATTTTTTTATGGTGGTTTTTAATAACTATCAGGATGGTATTAATGGTGATGGCTTTTTGGTAACACCTGCAGGAGTTCAAATTGATACCAAGTATTCTGCTGACGATGAGAGCGTAGCTTGGGATGCCGTTTGGGAATCTGCTACGAATATTGATGATCAAGGATGGACTGTAGAAATGCGGATTCCGTACTCTGCCTTACGATTTCCTGAAGTAGTGCAACAGCAATGGGGAGTGAATTTTGGGAGAGAAATCAGACGAAACCGAGAGCGGTCATATTGGAATTATGTAGATCCTGCTATTGATGGATTGCTTACGCAGACAGGGTTAGTCAATGGAATTGAGAACATAGAGCCACCAGTTCGCTTGTCCTTTTTTCCGTATGCTTCTGCTTATTTGGAGCACAGTTCAGCAGATAATCGCACTTCAGAGTCCATTAATGGTGGGATGGATGTGAAATATGGAATTACGGACGCTTTTACATTAGACATGACGTTAATTCCTGATTTTGGTCAAACTCGATTTGACAATCAGATATTGAACCTATCACAGTTTGAAGTGGAGTTCAATGAGAATAGACAGTTTTTTACGGAAGGATTAGAGTTGTTCAATAAAGCGGGAATCTTTTATTCCAGAAGAGTAGGAGGGCGACCATTGTTTGCAAGAAGCATTTCCTATGAATTGGACGTAGATGAAAAGTTAACCGAGATACCTGCGCAGAGCAAATTATTGAATGCCACCAAGGTTTCAGGTCGAAATAAAAAAGGGTTGGGAATTGGCGTTTTCAATGCGGTCGAGAATCGAGTGTATGCAACAATAGAGGACACCAATCGCAATGTGCAGCGAACTGTCGAAATCAATCCGTTAACCAATTACAACGTATTGGTTTTTGATCAGGTATTGCGCAAGAATTCTTTCGTTACGTTGACCAATACCAATGTGACTAGAGAAGGTTCGACTAGAGATGCTAATGTTTCTCAATTGGATTTTAAATTGGCCAACAAAAAAAACATGTATGCCATTTCAGGGCAAGCCGGAATGAGCCATGTGCTGAATACTTTTGGTACAAAAAGTGGTTACAAATGGCTGGCCGCAGCTGAAAAAATCAGTGGGAATTTTAAATTTAAACTATCTCAAGAGAATATTACAGATGATTATGACCCGAATGATTTAGGTTTTCTGAACATCAATAATGTCAAGAATTCTTATTTGTTTGCGCGATATGCATTATACGAGCCTTTTTCTATATTTAATTCGGCTCGACACGATGTAGAGGTCTTTTATACGCGCTCCTATCGACAAGATCAATTCATGAATTTTGCGTTGAGTTATTTCACCATTTATTCATTGAGGAGTTTTCATGCCATCAGCCTCAATTTTGCGGTAGAACCAATAGAAACGAATGATTTTTTTGAAACCCGAACATTCGACCAATCTTATCGATTTCCGACCAACTTTACCTACGGGGGATTTTTCTCTAGTGATTACAGTCGACCGTTTGCTTTGGATGTGAGCACCTCTCAGCGGGTTTTTGATGAGCAAGGTAGGTACAATACCTATTATGAAATTTCACCTCGTTTCCGACCCAATGATAAATTGTTTTTTGTGTTGGAGCACAATTGGGGAGTTCGAAACAACGAGATGGGTTTTGTGGCCAATTTGAATGACTCTATCATATTTGGGCGAAGAGATGTGAAGGAGTATGAAAGTTCAGTTACTGGAAATTACATTTTCAACAACCGTATGGCACTCAACTTAACGTTGCGTCACTATTGGTCAACAGCTGTTTATGACCGTTTTAATCGAGTTGACCCTAATGATGGAGATCTACTTCCAACGGATTATGAAGGTTTTGTAGAAAGCGGTAAGTCTATTCACGACATTAGTTTCAATGCTTTTAACATCGATTTGGCTTACAATTGGAGATTTGCCCCCGGAAGTGAAATTTCGTTGGTGTGGAAAAATATTATCCTTGAAAATGGAGATCCTTTAGATATCAATTATCTGCAAGATGTTGAGCAGGTATTGAAGTCACCTCAATTGAATAACTTTTCTATCAAAGTGCTTTATTATATTGATTATTTGGATTTAAAGAAAAAGCGGAGCTAGGGAATTACTTGATTATCGCCTTTTTTCTTTTTACTATCAAAGCAACGGTTAAAAGTCCTATTCCAATTCCCATCAAACCGCCATTGATAACATCTGGAATATTAAAATAATGTGCGATGATTTGACTTGCGGCAATCATTAATGCCCCTGAAATGATGAAAGTTTTTGGATTATTTTTCATAGTTAAGGTTTTGTGCTTAAGATTAGTATTTTGTTCTCATAATTTCTACCGATCTTCTAATAATATTTTTTAATACTTTGGTGTCTATTGAATTTAGGTTTTTAATGTAAAGGCAAGATGCGCCTGTTTTATGCTTTCCTAATTGTTCTAGTAAATCTGTATGCTGGTTAAATCCGGAAATGATATAAACACTTAGATTGGCTTTTCTCGATGAAAATCCGGTCAAGATCCAATCTCCTTCTCGACCACTTTCATATTTATAATGATAGCTTCCGAATCCTACAATTGACTTTTGCCAAATTTTAGGTTGTTCTCCTGTTATCTCCATCATCCATTTGGTCAATACAAGACAGTCTTCTAATCGGTCTTCATTAGAGATGGTAGCCAAGTATTCCTGAACGTCGGAGGGTAGGGTTGATAGATCTTCCATGGTTGCTAAATTAATTCTTTCCACCAATCGCCATTACTGACTTTTAAATCTTCCATCCAAAGGGACTCTCCAATTTTAGGGATGAGAACTTCTATATTCAAGGGTTTAGCGGCCTTAGTCACTCTTGCTACAGGATCAGTCCAATCGTGGAGTGCTAATGTAAATGATCCCCAGTGGATAGGCATGAGTGTTTTTGCTTTCACATCTACACCTGCTTGTGCTGTTTCTTCGGGCATCATGTGGATTTGAGCCCACTTTTCATTGTATTGTCCACATTCCATCATGGCAAAATCAAAGGGGCCGTATTTATCACCAATGGTTTTAAAATGATCGCCATAACCACTATCTCCACTAAAGAATAAAGTGTCCTCTTTTCCTGTAATGACCCAGCTTCCCCATAAAGTGGAATTTCTATTGGTTAGTCCTCTTCCTGAAAAATGACGTGAAGGAGTAAAGGCCAATTGAATGTTTCCCAACTTCGTTTCATCCCACCAATTCATCTCATGAATCCTTTCTGGAGCTACTCCCCATGCTTCAAAATGTGCACTTACTCCAAGGGGAACATAAAAAGCCTTTGTACGTGATTTTAATTTTTCAATGGTTCCATAGTCCAAGTGATCGTAATGATCATGAGAAATAATTATGGCATCTATGGTTGGTAGTTTTTCTATTTCAATTGGTAACTCTTTAGAATATCGTTTTCCTCCAAGCAAAGGGTGAGGAGCAGGGACATCGCCCAACATCGGATCTAACAAAATGTTTTTCCCTTCTAACTGCAATAGAAAGGCAGAATGGCCAAACCAAATTAGTCGAGTTTTGGCGGTGTTTTCAACTACTTGTAATGAGTCAATTTTAATAATTGGAAGCGCTTTAGTAGGGCGTCCTTTTGGATTTCCTTTAATGAACTCAATCATTGTGCTCACGACCGAATTAAAACTCATGTCCATGGAAGTAGGGATGAGGTTTTCAAATTTCTTATCCTTTGTGTTGTAGTTTTCAGCTTTTGAATAAGCTGCAATTTTTTGTTCTGACGGATTGCCACCAAACTCTTTACTCCAATTGACAAATATTACACCGACTATGGCAATCACCATTATTGTTGATAGAATACTTAAAAGCACCATTTTTAAAATTTTCCTCATAGTCAATTAGCAAATCAATAAAGTTAGACCTTAGCAACTGAATACAACTAATTTACATCTTAAAAGATGTTGTTGTTCGATTTTGAATTGGTTAACTAAAAGTCAACTATTTTAATATTAATTCAATAGCTGCTATTATTTTCTCTTTGGTGAGTGGTTTAGATTGGAATCCTTTTACCATGGAGTAGTGCTGTGACCGCATTAAATCAACCTCATTTTCTGAAGAAGACAACATGATAATAGGTTTTAACGGGATATTTGTTTGTTGCTCTTCTGAATAACTTTCTAAAAATTGATAACCGTCCATCACTGGCATGTTGATGTCTAAAAAGATTAATTCAGGATCTGGATAGCTACTTTCATGATGTTTATTGGTTAAGTAGTCTAACGCATCTCTGCCATTCGGTAAGGTTGTTATTTTATCGGCAACATTCATTTCTTCCATAAGGCGTTTGTTCAGAATGTTAGTACCTCTGCTATCGTCGATTAGTACTATCTCGTTTAATTTTTTCATTTTGACTTTTTAAATAGAATTGAAAATTTGGAACCTTCATCGACTTTACTTTTAAGTTCCAATTTTCCATTGATTTTATCCACCATGTACTTTACCATATAAAGACCCATTCCTGTACCTTTTGATGGATCATGAAATTGGTTGAACATCTTAAACAGTCGATGCTCGTGTAACTTTAAATCAATACCTAATCCATTATCTTCTATGGTTAAAAGGACATTGTTTTCTTGGACTTTGGTAGTAATTTGTATGTTTATTGAACGCTTGGGGCTTCTGTATTTTATTGCGTTAGAAACTAGATTTTGAAAGATGCTCTTTACGTAAATAGGAGTTCCTTGGACGATTGAATCTTGCGCTAAATTTATCGTGAGTTGGCCTTCCAACGACTTTATTTCATTTTGATAAAAGGGAATAAGATCTTGAATTAGATTATTAAGATTGACGTTTGCTAGTTTTACCTTATTCTCTCGGAGTTTGATAGCCTCGGTTAATGCATAAATGGTTTGATTAAATTGATTTAGCTCTTCGTCAATTACCTCTATCGACTCCTTAATAGCTTCATTATTAGTTGAAAATTGAGATTTGAGATACTCAAAATGACCTTGGACCGTTAAAATTGGATTCTTTAAATCGTGAGTAGCGATATAAGTGAATTGTTTAAGGTCATTGTTTTGTTCTGCAAGTATTTCTTTTTGGATCATTAGGTTTTCTTCAGATTCTTTAATTTTTGTAATATCTGTAGCTACGCCTATTTGCTTTATTACTTTCCCTTTTTTGTCTTTTTCAAATATGGAATCTTCTGAAATCAACCAAACATAGTGACCATCTTTATGGCGCATTCTATATTCAATACTGATTTTCTCATTTTTTTTAAGCGATTGAATATTGTAAAAGTGTTGGTTAACCTTTTCAAAATCCTCGGGGTGACACAACTTAGGAATCAGTTTATTTCCCATTTTACTGACTTCTTTTTTAGTGTAACCTAAAATGCTTGCAATCTTATTGTTGGAAAATTCATTCGACATGGTTTCATGGTTGAAAACATAAATGACACTCGGTGCAATTTCAGTAATTCTGGAAAGGAAGTTTTGAGTTTTCTTTAATTTAAGTTCCAACAATTTTTGCTGATGAATGTCTGAGATAGAACCAGCAATTCTAAAAGCTTTTCCTGCTTTATTTTTGATAATATTAGCTTTACCTCTAAACCACTTATAACCTTCTGTCTTGGTTTTTAGTCGGTATTCATCATTCATAGGAATACCATCTTCTATGCACCTGCTAAATGATTTCCAGAGCTTGTCTTCATCATCAGGGTGAACCAAGAATTTGGAAAATGTAACTACAGAGGATTCAATTTCTCCAGGTTGGTAGCCCAATAGTTCGTAATATTTCGGTGACCACCATTGTTCAGTAGTATCAAAATCAATCCAATCCCAAATACCATCATTAGATCCTCTCAGCGCTAATTCTAACCGCTCTTTATTGAAATTTAATTCTTTTGTTCTTTGCTCAACTTTTAATTCAAGTTGCTGATTAATGCTGATTAGTGCTTCTTCTACCTTATTTAGTTCAGTGATGTCTCTGTATGTTGAGTTCGATTGAATAATATGACCTTGCTCATCTCTTATGGCGTTTACATTGAGTGAAACATGAATCTCATCACCTGATTTGGTTTTAAGAATAACACGTTTATTCAAAATTTCTCCTTTTTCTTTAAACTCATTCAACGATAATTTCACCCGTTCGTGATATTTAGAATGGTAAAGAAAGTATAGTTCTTGACCTATTATTTCACTGCGATCATAACCCAATTTCAAGCAAAGGGTGTTGTTGCAATTGATGATTTGATTTGATTGAGGGTCAATTGACAACATCATGTCAGGAGCATTGTCGTATAATTCGAAATACTTTTGATGTGCGGAATTGAGTTGCTTTGATATAATTTGGTTTTCCCTGCGCAATGCCATTCTATTAACCACTTCTTTACCAAGAGCTTTTAAGGCTCTTTTTTGATCATCTGTTAATTTTTTTGGTTTTTTGTCAATTACACATAAAGTTCCAATTGCCAAATTATTAGCGTCTAACAAGGGGATGCCGGCATAGAAACTTACTCCAACATTGCCCTTAACCATTGGATTGTCAAAAAAGCGACTGTCTTGTTTAGCATCTGTAATTTCATACAATTCGGTTGGACTGTTGATTGCATGACCACAAAAAGAAATTTCTCTAGATGATTCTGAAATGCCGTCAAAACCAAACCTGGACTTAAACCACTGTCTATCTTTATCAATTAAAGAGATTAGCGCGATTGGAGTTTGGCAGATTTGAGATGCAATAAGTGTAAGATCATCAAAGGATTGCTCAGGTATTGTGTCTAAAATATTCAAGCTCTCTAGTGCCGCTTGCCGCTCTTGTTCATTGTCGGGAATTTTAGGTTTTTCCATATAAATTCAAAAATAGTTGATTATAGTTCTAATCCAAAAAACGGTAAGGTTTTATTACTTCCTAGTTGGTCCAAATAAAATTTGCTAAAGTGGCTAGTCCAATAAATAAAATAAGCCCTAAGGAAATTCGCTTAAATTTACTTTGTGGGATATACACTAAAATTCGTTTTCCTATATAACTCCCTAGTAAACCAATTACAAAAAGAAATGGAACATACTTTAAGTCGTGATCGTGTATATATCCATTTTGAAAGTAGACGATTGTTCGAGTGGCATCGACCATAAAATCAATAAACGCTGAGGTCGCAATGAACACGCTTTTTTCTAAGTTAAATGCTGCCATTGTTAACCCTCTTACAGCTCCTCCAGTCCCCAATAATCCTGCTGTAAATCCTGATAGAGAGCCACCTATTAAAGAGTTTTTCTTTGTCGGACTGACTTCAAGTTTCTTACGGATGAGAAATAAACTACTTAAGAGAATTAAAAATATTCCAAGAGCAACCTCTAACCACACACTATTGAAAACCTTGGAAAGGTATCCACCTATGATTACAAATATCACTGAAGGAGCACCAATATATAGTAATAGAAATTTATTAAGCCCTTTTTTAAACAAAAAGATCTTACTGATATTGCTGGACAGATGAAACAAGGCAGTGAGCCCCAAAACGGAATGAAAATCAAAATAAAAGTTACCAATAGGGACAAAGAAAACGGATGACCCGAAACCACCAATTGTTCCAATAATTTCTGCAATTAATGCCAACAATAAAAACATAAAGTTAATGTTCATCTACTTATTCTTTTCTTGATTTTTAAAATACCTTCTAAATAGGAAGTTGTGCTTCAGCGCATCCATGTTCTCATTAAATGCTTTAGACCCTTCTTGCAAATTATGTAAACTTTGCTTTATATTTTCATTGGCAATGGAATCGGATAGTAAAGTGCCAACTGTTCCTTCTCCTGCTTTTATTTCGTTGACGATAAGCTTTAAATCCGCTGTTATTTGTTCAGTATTCTTACTAAAAACACTCAACTCTTTTATGGTCTTCTGAATATCTTTAGCGATTGTGGTGTCATTTAATAAGAGCCCTATTGTGTTGTTTTGTCGCTCCATTTTACTAAAACTTCTACCTATCGATTGACTCAATTGGGCAGTTTCTAGACTGAGCTTTCGAATGTTTTTCATAGTGAAACTTAAGTCATTCGAAAGATTACTGTCATTCAATAACTTTCCGATAGTACCTTCCCCATTATCTATTTTTTGTGCTATTCCTACAAAGCTTTCAGTTATAGCAGCAATATTTCGATTGGTTTGTTCCAATCGACGTAACATATCATCAGCATCTAGTTCGTTGATAGCTAGTAGTGTGTCTCCTTCTTTAATTATTTCTGTAGAATTGGTTCCCGGACTGATATTTACTAATTTATTCCCCATAAGGCCATCGTTTCCTAAAGTTGCAATGGCGTCTGTTTTTATAAAATGATGTATTTTTTCATCAACCATCATAACGACCATAATCGTAGTATCATTTACAATGGTCACTTCTTTTACCGTTCCAACATCGATTCCAGAAAACCGAACATTGTTTCCTTTTTGTAAACCATTTACATTGGCAAAGTGGGCTTTTATTTCAATGGTATCTCCAAACAAGTTTTGTTTGGCTCCTAAAAAGTACAGTGCCAAAATGAAGCATATTGTTCCGATGGATACAAAAATTCCGAGTTTAATATTATTATTCATTTCTTTCATAATGCTTAGGTGTTAAAGAAGGCATTCACCCATGGGTCGGTGCTGGTTTTTAATTGGTCAAAAGAACCTTCCGTATAGTTAATTCCATCTTTGAGTAGGATAATTCGATCTGCAGTTCTATGAATACAGCTTAAGTCATGGGAAATAATGATAGAAGACGTTTTGTATTTTTCATGGACCTGATTCATCAATTCATTGATTTCTCTGCTGGTGATGGGGTCTAAACCTGTAGTTGGCTCATCATACAGTATAATTTGGGGGCGATTTATTAGGGTTCTAGCTATGCTTATTCTCTTTTTCATTCCACCTGACAATTCAGCAGGCATTAAATCGATGGTATTTAACAAACCAACATCTTCAAGAGCTTCTTCTACTTGCTTATCGGTCTCTTTTTGTGATTGATTCATGCGCAATCGTCGTAATGGAAATTCTAGATTCTCTCTAACGGTCATAGAATCATAAAGAGCATTACTTTGAAATAAAAATCCCATCTTCGTTCTTACCTGATCTAACTCCGCTTGTTTTAATTTGAGGATATCTTTTCCGAAGACTTTGATGCTTCCAGAGTCTGCCTTTACGAGTCCAATTACGCATTTGATAAGTACAGATTTCCCACTTCCTGATTGACCTAAAACGGCCACATTTTCTTGTGACTTAACTGTCAAATTAAAACCATTGATAACATGGTTATTACCAAAGGATTTTTTTAATTCTGTAATCTCTATTGCATGCGGAAGAATATCTTTTGTAGTATTATAGCTCATAGAACAAGTCGGTAATTTGAACGGCCAATAAATCTAAAACGAATACCATAAGTGAGGCAATTACAACTGCCGAATTTGCTGATCTTCCTACCCCTTCTGTTCCTTTTTTAGAGTGATATCCCATATAGCATCCTATCAATCCGATTGCAAATCCAAAAAAGAAACTTTTTACGATAGAAGGAATTAAATCGCTGAATTCAAGGGCCTCAATGACTTGGTTGAAGTAGAGTTGTGCACTAACCGCTCCTTTGATATTTACGCCGAGATAAGCACCATATAGTGCAATTACATCAGCTAAAATAACAAGTAATGGTAACATTAATGTAGTTGATAAGATTCTTGTGGTAACAAGGTATTTAAAGGGATTAGTCCCAGAGACTTCCATAGCATCAATTTGTTCTGTCACTTTCATAGAGCCTAGTTCTGCTCCAATTCGAGAACCGATCTTTCCAGCACATATGAGGGCAGTGATAACAGGACCTATTTCTCTAATTATTGATACCGATACCATTGCTGGTAACCAAGATTCTGCTCCAAATTCTACTAATGTAGGACGGGATTGTATGGTCAGAACTAATCCCATAATAAATGCAGTGATACCTACTAATGGCAATGATCGATAACCAATTTCAACGGATTGACGCATTATTTCTCTCCATTCAATGGGACTTTTAAATCCTTCTCGGAAAAAACGACTACCAAAACGACTAATATCTCCCACTAAGAAGAAAAACGATTCTATCGATTGTATAATATTTTTTGAATGATGCACGATTTAGCCTTTTTTCAAAGCTAACGGCATTATAGTTAGGAAAAACTGATAACCGTCAGGTTAAATAATCGATTTAATCAGTTTCAGAGGTATTGATCAAGGAGAATTATACAACTATTGACTATCTTTAAATTCTAGCTAAAGTAAAGTATGAAGCAGAAAGAACAAGAGGATGAATTGAGAGCTCAAGCGATTTTTAATGCGTCCGTTGATGGGATTATTACAATTAGCTCAAAGGGAATAATTGAAAGTATTAATCCTGCTGCCTCAGAGCTTTTTGGTTATAACCCTTCAGAGGTGTTTGGCAAAAATATAAGTATGCTTATGCCACAACCACATCGTAGTCAGCATGATGAGTATTTAGTTAATTATAAAACAACTAGACAAAAGAAAATAATCGGGATTGGACGCGAGGTAGAGGGGTTGCGAAAAGATGGTACGACTTTTCCTTTTCGTTTGGCTGTTAGTGAGGTGAAATTAAAATCTAAAACCATCTATACTGGGTTTATTCACGATATCAGCGACCAAAAAAGAGCAGAGAATGCATTGTTAGAACTCACTGAAAAATTGGAGCGAAAAGTAAAGGAAAGAACTAAAGATCTGGCACATGTAATAGAGGAAGCTCAACAAGTGAATCAAAAATTGCAAGAAGAAATTGCTAGAAGAAAGGAAGCAGAGTTTGAAATGCAGAATGCATTAAAGAAGGAATTAGAGTTGGGAGAATTAAAATCAAGGTTTGTTTCTATGGCCTCCCATGAGTTTAGAACTCCACTAACAGGGATCCTTTCTTCTATTACTTTAATTGGAAAATACAATTCCTTAGAACAAGAAGAAAAAAAACAAAAGCATGTACGTAGAATTCAATCTTCTGTGCAAAACTTAACGAGCATTTTGAATGATTTTTTATCGTTGGACAAGCTACAAGCCGGTAAAATTATTTGTCATAAGGCAGTCTTTGATTTTTCTAAGTTTATAGAAGAGTTGATAGAGGATACTAATCAATTGAAAAAAACAGGTCAACATATTGAATTAATTCAAGAAGAAAGGGCGATTAATTTCTATAGTGACCCTCAATTATTGAAGAATGTATTGTTAAACTTATTTTCAAATGCCATTAAATATACCCCTGAGAATAAGAAAATAGAGGTTATCGTCCGAAGAATGGATAATAATATAGTGATTGGGGTTAAAGATGAGGGTATTGGAATACCTAAAGATGAACAAAAGCATTTATTTGAGCGATTTTTTAGAGCTAAAAATGCTAGTAATATTCAAGGGACGGGTTTAGGATTGAATATAGTTCAACAGTATGTTCATTTACTCGGTGGTAAAATAGGTTTTGAAAGCGAAGAAAATGTTGGAAGTACATTCGAGGTAACCATTCCATTTGGTTCAATTAACGAAAACAATAAATCGAAGTGATGAAGAAGAAAATCCTTTTAATAGAAGATGATGAAGCAATAAGAGAAAATACTGCTGAGATCTTAGTACTAGCAAATTATGAAGTAGCCACTGCTGAAAATGGTAAAGTGGGTGTTAGAAAGTCGAAAGAAGTGAAACCAGATTTGATTATTTGTGATATCATGATGCCTGAGTTGGACGGATATGGAGTGCTTTATTTATTGGGTAAAGATCCTGAAACATCTACCATCCCATTTATATTTTTAACGGCGAAAACTGAAAAAAGCGACCGCAGAAAAGGAATGATGATGGGTGCAGATGACTATTTGACCAAACCATTTGAAGAAATGGATTTGTTGAATGCCATTGAAGGTAGATTAAAAAGAAATGTGGCTTTAAAACAATCCTTTACTCGTGATGCTAAAGGGCTAGAAGATTTTGTGGAAATAGCTAAAGGGTTAAAAGAGTTAGAAGAAATAACTGCTTCAAAACAAGTTAGACAACATAAAAAGAAAGATACTTTATATTTTGAACGGGACTTTCCCAATGCTGTTTTTTTGTTGGCAAAAGGAAAGGTAAAGACGTATAAGATTAATGATGACGCAAAGGAATATATCACAGGAATACTTAAGGAAGGTGACTTTTTTGGATATCTTCCTATAATGGAAGATCGGGCGTATGACGAATGCGCTGTTTGTATAGAAGATTCAGAAGTAGTCAAAATTTCTAAACAGGACTTTTTGCAGCTTATCGAAAAAAATAGAGAAGTCGCTTCAAAGTTCATTAAGATGATATCCAATGATTTAGTGGAGCGAGAGAAGAAATTGTTGAGTTTGGCGTATGATTCGGTTCGCAAAAGAGCTGCAAATGCATTATTGGAGCTAAAAGAACGGTTTGGAGCAAATGATAAAAATTACAGAATAGATATGTTAAGGAGTGATTTGGCTAGTATGGTGGGTACTGCTTCTGAGTCAATCATTAGAACACTGACAGATTTTAAGGAAGAAGGGTTGATAGAGGTAAAAGGGAAAGAGATTCGGATTATAAATGCTGATGGATTGAAAAATGTGTGGTAATAATTATAAACTAACCTTTATTGGAATAGACCTACCTTTACAATTGATCAATTTCTGTTCTGAAACGAGCTATAAGGGCTTTTTCTTCTGTTGAGTATTTCCCAAATGATCTTGCAACTTTTTCCAATACGGCAACGAATTCTGCTTTCATGTCCTCAGTTAAATAATTGCTGCATATATTGATTTCTTTCATTGCCATTCGATACGATTCTTCAACACTAAAAAGTTGATCCTTTTGCATGATGTGAAATATAATTTCGGAAACATTGAATTCATAAAGATGGCATTTGGCCTCTTTCAGAACAAGATCATGTAACTTGTTTTTTTCTTCATAATTGATCGCTCCATCTGATTTTGCCACAGCATATACTAGTTCTCCTAAAGCAAAATATAATCGTTCAACTCCATTCATGTTCTATTTTTTTAAGTTATTATGTAATACTAAAAGCGGGAGTTTAGTATGCATTGCAATTTGCTTGGTAATACTTTTATGGAAAAGATTATAAAATAAATTACCTTTATTACTAACCATCACGACTAAATCAGTAGGGTGATTGTCGGTATAATTTAAAATTGCTTTTTCTATATTTTTCCCAGATTCTGTATTGAGATGGTGCGGTATGTCTATAAGATTAAGATCCAATTCATAATCGATAAAGGTTTCAATTACTTCTTTGTTATTAGCACTATTCGAAATGTATAAAGCATCTACAACTGATTTATTTTTATGAGCAATTTCCTGTAGAATATGATAGTCTATTTCCCGCCCAATTAATTCTTCATCAGTGGTAAACAGGATTCTTTTTGGAGATTCTAAATCAGCTTTTTCAGGAACTACCAATAATGGAGCGGTAATGTTTTTAATGATCGATGCAGTCGTACTTCCAATTAAGACTGCTGACATTCCACTGGCTCCTTTGGTTCCCATGACTATTAAATCTATGTTTTCCTTCATTTCAATTGAATTAACAACTTGAATGACACTCCCTACATGAAAGCTGGTAGTAATCTTAGATTCTAGGTTTGGAAACTTATTTTGAATTCTTTTGACCTCTTTTTCAAAAAGTAATTGGGCATTGTCATAGATAATGTCATTCACAGAGTAAGCGACCTCCGCTGAAGTGTAAGGGATACTGAAGGTATTTAAAAGGGTAATTGAAGTTTCTTTACTATCAAACAAAGTGATTGCATAATCTGTAGCTTTCTTTGCATTTTGAGAGAAATCTGTCGGAATTAGAATCTTTTTCATGGAGACGTATTTTTTAACAAAGGTATTTCTCACTTGCTACTTTTATTCTGACTATACTCACCCTCCACCCTGATTTTTGTCAGGTATTATTATAGTGAATCATTGCATTTTTGTATTTAAAACTGAGTGGAATGAAAAAACAACAGAGGGTAATGGTATCGCTTTTAGCATCTCTATTGATTGGCGCTTGCCAAGGAGACAAAAGTGAGATAAAACCAAGCACTGGAGCTCTTGTAGAATCTGTTTACTCATCAATAATTATTGAACCGGATAGTTTTTATCAGGTATATGCGGCTGCTAGAGGTATTATTGATGAAATATATGTTAAAGAAGGAGACTTGATTAGTAAAGGAGATACTATAGCTCGAATAGTTGATGATAATTCTAAATTGTTGAGTGAAAATGCAGCACTTGAGATGAACTTAGCTCAGCAGAATTATGAAGGTCAGTCTAATTTGATAAAAGACCTTCAAAATGAACTTGCGGTGGCTAAACTAAAGTTAATCAACGATTCAATAAATTTAGAGCGCCAGAAGAGGCTCTGGAACCAACAAATTGGGTCCAGAACAGAATTGGAACAACGGCAATTGGTTTATGAGACTTCACTTAACAATGTGAACACCCTTAAACGTAAGTTGGATAGAAAGCAAGATGAGTTGAAAGTATTACTTCAAAAGTCTAAGAATAATTATACCAATAGTTTAAATAATTATAAAGACTATAATGTACTGAGCAGAGTTAACGGAAAGGTTTATGAATTGTTGAAGGAAGAAGGAGAACTATTGAGTGAGCAAGAACCAATAGGGGTTATAGGTAGCAGTAATCGGTTTCTTATAAAAATGCAAGTAGATGAGGTAGATATTGTCCGAGTAAAAACGGGGCAGTTGGTTTACGTTACTTTGGATGCATATAACAGCCAAGTATTCGAAGCAGAAGTTAAACAGATAATTCCTCAGATGAATCAGGCTACACAAACCTTTTGGGTTGAAGCAAGATTCACCAACCCTCCTGCGGTTTTATATTCTGGATTAAGGGGGGAAGCGAATATTGTAATTGCAAGAAAGGAGAACGTGCTGACTATTCCATTGGAGTATTTATATAGTTCTGATCAGGTGCTGACTGAAAAGGATACCCTCTTTGTTAAAACTGGACTGAGGAGCTTAGAGCGAGTTGAAATTATTGAGGGACTAGACAGTAATATCAAAATAATCAAGCCATAAGTCCATGAACTATCCATTGATATTTAGTATTGCTAAAACTCATTTAGTTTCTCGTTTCAAGCAGTCAGCAGTGGCAGCCTTGGGAGTCACTTTTGGGATTGGTACTTTTATTACGATGATCGGGTTCATGACTGGATTGAATGATTTGTTAGATGGATTAGTATTAAATAGAACTCCTCATGTGCATCTATACAATGAGATAAAAATCAGTGAAAAGCAACCCATTGATTTTATCACTAATCCCGCTGAGGAACTATCTATTGTAAGATCGGTACAGCCAAAGTTTAACCAAATACGGATTCACAATGCCTTACCCATACTAGATTTTCTTAACAAAGATAAAAGAGTAAAGGGGGCTATCCCTCAGATAAAAGTTCAAGTTTTTTACAAAGCAGGAGCGGTTAATTTAAATGGCATTTTAAATGGAATTGAGCCATTACAAGAAGACCGACTTTTTAATATTGGAGATTATGTGATTGAAGGAAATGTTCAATTACTCAAAAATACACCAAGCGGAATTATTTTAGGTGCAGGGGTAGCTGACAAATTAAAATTATCATTGGGTGATCGCATTTATATTTCATCACCCAACGGGGCGCTTTTCCAACTAAAAATTGTTGGAATCTACCAGAGTGGTCTTGCAGAGGTGGATGATATTCAGAGTTATGTAAATGTAAAGATGGCTCAGCGTATTATGGGGCAGTCTGAAAGCTATATAACAGATATTAATGTAAAATTACACGACTTAGCATTATCGGTTGATATGGCTAGTCAATTGAGTCAACAGTTTAATGTTTCAGCCATTGATATAAATGCAGCCAACGCACAGTTTGATACTGGTACATCAATCAGAAATATTATTACTTATGCGGTTTCTATTACCCTATTAATCGTAGCGGGATTTGGGATTTATAACATCTTAAACATGTTGATTTATGAAAAAATGAATGACATTGCTATTTTAAAAGCTACTGGTTTTTCAGGCAAGGATGTGCAATATATTTTTATTACGCAGGCAATGGTTATTGGAATAATTGGTGGATCACTTGGTTTAATCGTCGGTTTTTTACTTTCTGTATTAATTGATAATACTCCATTTAAAACAGAGGCAGTTCCCACTCTAGAAACCTTCCCGGTTAATTTTGATCCCGTCTATTACATCATCGGAATTATTTTCGCTTTGATTGCTACTTTTTTAGCAGGCTATTTGCCCTCAAGGAAAGCTAAGAATATTGATCCAGTTGAAATCATAAGAGGACAGTAGTTATGAATAAAAATATCGTTTTAAAAGCCGAGAATATTAACAAGTACTTCAGAGTGCCAACACTATTTCACGTACTAAAAGACATCAGTTTTGAAATAGAAAAAGGAGAGTTTGTCAGTATTATGGGGAAGTCGGGCTGTGGAAAGTCTACTTTACTTTATATTCTATCTACTATGGATACAGATTATGATGGAGCTTTATTTTTAGATGGTGAGGATTTGTCGCATAAATCTGCTGATCAATTGGCATTTATTCGAAATCAACACATTGGATTTATCTTTCAATTCCATTATTTATTGCAAGAATTTACTGTTTTGGAGAATGTGATGTTACCAGCTAAAAAGTTAGGAATTAAGTCACTGGAGGAGATCGAGCACGATGCAATTGAAAAATTAAGGCTACTGGGAATTGCAGATCAAGCGAAAAAGTTGTCTATGAGAATTTCGGGGGGACAAAAACAACGAGTAGCTATAGCTCGTGCTTTAATTAATAAGCCATCGATTATAATGGGGGATGAGCCTACAGGAAATCTAGATTCCAAGAATTCTGAAATCGTTTTTTCTATTTTAAAAGAACTCAGCGAAGAAGAAAAGTTATCCCTTCTTGTTGTTACTCATGATATAGATTTTGCAAAGAAAACCAATCGCATCATAGAGATGGAAGATGGGAGGATAATTAGTTAAGCTGCGGTAAATTAAGGAGTCCATACATGCTTTCGAAGTAAAAAAAGTACATAAAATATTTTAAACCAATTTTCTATGAAATATACAGTCACAGGAACAGTAGATGCCAATCACAATGCAACATTTAGTGTGAAAGGAAATTCGATTTCTTTTGGAGTAAAAAAAGGGACAGATGACCTACCAAATCCAGTAGAATTACTTTTAGGTTCATTTGCAGCTTGCTGTTTGAAAAATGTAGAACGATTTTCAGAGATATTAAAGTATGATTATGAAGGTGCAACCATTGAAATAGTTGGGGACCGTCAAGAAAATCCGACAAAGTTAATCGGTATTCAGTATGTCATTAAAATAAAGGGAAAAGAGATCAACTTGGACTTATTACACAGAAATATCCAAAAGTTTGGAACCATTTATAACACACTACAAGAAATGTGTGAGATATCTGGAGAATTAAAAATGATTGATTAGTAGTATATTTAAGTAGTTAATTTTTCTTCTTGATTACAATCATTAGTCAAACTGATTTTGGTCAGTTTTATGCAGTCATTGATTAATCAACTTTGGTACAAATGGTTTAGATCGTATTTTAATCACAGAGTATTTCATCTGGGAAAGAGCGTTTTTACCCATTCATTTTTTCAATTTCTAATCGATAATTAATTTGTTTACTGATGAATAAAAGTATAAAAGTACACTTCTTAGGGGCTGCTGAAACAGTGACTGGCTCTAAGTATTTAATAGAGACCTCCAATCATAAAATTTTAGTCGATTGTGGATTATTTCAAGGATTAAAAAAATTACGGGTCAAGAATTGGGAACACCTTCCCGTAAATGCTAATGAGGTTGATGTGGTATTATTAACCCATGGTCATTTGGATCACTCAGGATATTTACCTCGATTGGTAAAGAATGGATTTAAAAGGAGTATTCTCGGAACAGAACCAACTTTAGATATTGCATCAATCATTTTAAAGGACAGCGGAAAAATACAAGAAGAATATGCAAAAAGAGCTAATAAGGAAGGCTTTACTTCTCATAGTCCTGCAGAGGCGCTTTATACCATTGATGATGCAGAAAAAGCAATAACGCATTTCAGATCGGTAACTGAGGGGGAGTGGATTAATTTGTTTGATGGAATTCAAGTCCGTTTTCAATATAATGGACATATCATTGGTGCTACTTTTATTGAGTTGGATATACATGGAGAGCGATTGGTTTTTTCAGGAGATATTGGCCGTCCAGAGGATTTATTGATGGAAGCACCTAAAAAGCCAAAGCAAGCAGATTATCTATTTATTGAAAGCACTTATGGCGACCGACTACATGAAGAAGAAGATTTGGAAGAAAAGCTAAAGCAAATTGTAATTACTACAGTAGAAAACGGGGGAACCTTAATTATTCCAAGTTTTGCAGTAGAAAGAGCTCAAACATTGATGTATATTTTATGGCAATTGCGCCTAAAAAATAAGATTCCTCTAGTGGAAATGGTAATGGACAGTCCGATGGGCGTTAATGTGTTAGAGGTATTCCTTAGAAATGAAAAGTGGCATAAATTAACACATGAGGAGTGTATCGAAATGTGTAGCAACTTTAGAGTGGTAGAAACCTATAAAGAAACGTGGGAAGTAATCGATAAAAAGGAACCAAAAATTATTATTGCAGGAAGCGGTATGATTACTGGAGGTCGGGTTCTTACTTATTTGGAGCAATACATTGATCAACCCGAGACAGCAGTTTTGTTAGCAGGTTATCAAGCTGAAGGAACTAGAGGCAGACAGTTACTAGAAGGGAATACAGAAATAAAGATAAACGGTAAGTATTACGCTGTAAATGCAAAAATTTATAACATTCAATCGTTATCAGCACATGCGGATCAACAAGAACTTTTGGATTGGATGAGTGATATAGAGAAAGCTCCTAAAGAGACTTTTATCGTGCATGGAGAAGCACAAGTAGCAGATAAGTTTAGAGTAAAAATTAAGGATCATTTGGGGTGGAAATGTAGTATTCCTGAACTCTATTCGATTCATGAGTTAGAGTTAAATTCAAAGTGATGGAGAGTATTTTGATCAAAAAGAAAAGTGGTGAGAAGGAAGCATTTTCTTTTTCAAAGCTGAGAGCTTCTTTAGAGCGGAGTGGAGCTAATGATAGCGACGTAGCTTATATTCTCGAGCGCTTAAAACCACAATTATATGATGGGATTGCTACACAAGAGATTTACCGTAAAGCATTTGCGCTATTAAAAAAGGAAAATAGAGTGTATGCATCGAAATATAGTTTAAAAAAGGCATTATTTGATTTAGGACCGACTGGATATCCTTTTGAAAGTATGATTGCAGCTTTGTTAAGAAAAAGAGGGTACCATGCTGAGGTGAGTGTAACCCTACAAGGTGAGTGTGTGACACATGAGATTGATGTATTGGCGGAAAAGGATGGGGCTACTTACGCAATTGAATGCAAGTATCATGCAAAATCTCATTTTGTTAACAATGTCAAAGTCCCATTATATATCAACTCTCGATTTTTGGACATTCAAAAAAAGTGGAACAATGATTCCCATAAAAATACACAACTGAAACAAGGTTGGTTAGTGAGCAATACTAAGTTTACTTTAGACGCTATTCAATACGCAAATTGTGTTGGGTTAGAATTATTGAGTTGGAATTATCCTGCGAACAATGGAATTAATAAACTTATTGATTCCTATGGACTTTATCCTGTCACCACTTTAACTACCTTAACAAAAAGAGAAAAAGAATTAATCATGGAAAATGATGTTATTCTAGTGAAAGAGTTAGTCGATTCGCCTGCTATTCTTGATAAACTTGCATTCTCTGCTGTTCGTAAAAATAGGATTCTTTCAGAGGCTCATAGCCTAATAGAATTCGATAATGGTAGATAAAATCAGTTATCTATTATTGGATTGTCAATTGTGTTGGACGCTTATTTCGTTGAAAACTATTGAGGTATGCTTGTTGATTACAATCATTTTCGATACTGACATTCATCAGTTGGATAGTGTGATGGATTGAGCAACTTTGAGCTTCATCGATAAAATGATTGGTTATGATAGTAGATCCATTTCTTCCGTTTATGTTAAGAGTTATTTTGGGTAGTTTGTTTTTTTTTCAAGCTTATGATAAACTATTTCGTATTGGATTACAGAAAAATTATCATGTATACGAAGAAGACTGTCGAAAAAGAAAAGTGCCACTTTCTTTCATGAAAATTTCTGTTCTTTTTTCATCTTACATCGAGTTGTTGGGTGGCTTATTTTTGATGATTGGTGTTTTTCAGCATTTCACACTATTACTATTGGGGCTTAACTTGATCATGGTCAGTGTTGGGCTTGGTTTTTTACAAGGATTATGGGATTTGAGACATGTATTTCCAAGGCTAATATTATTAACTCTTATTTATCTTATTCCTAAGGAAAACGACACTTGGAACTTCCATACTTTATTCAATATGTTTTAATTTTATAAAACCATGTAGATGAAAAGTAATATAAAGAAAATACTCTGTCCCATAGATTTTTCAGAATCATCTATAAAGGCAATGGAATGCGCAGCCAAACTAACAAGAGCGTTGGACTGCTCATTAACACTGTGGAATATCTATGAGATGACTATCCTAGAAGAGTTAGCATCAACAAATTCGATTTTAAGTGGTTCCTCCAACAAGCAAGATGAATTATCAGAGATTTTACAGGATTGGTGCGAAGAGATCAAAGAAGAGTATAATATTCCATGTGGATATTTATTAGCTTCGGGAACATATTCGATAGCAGATGTTTTGGCGCAATATACTGATGGAGATAATTTTGATTTACTTATCGCAAGCACTAATGGACACGATATGATTCATCAGTTTTTTTTTGGAGCAAATAGCTATAGGATTATTCAAGAAGTAAAATGCCCAATTATGTTTATTCCTAACGATATTGGGTTTATTGAGCTTAAATCCGTTGTTTTTGCTACAGATAGTATGCTAATAGACTCAACTTTACCATTGGAAATAGTGGACACTATTAATGTTTCTTTTGTTTCAAACTATAAAACATCTAGCCAAGGTAAAGAAGTGGAATACGTTCGGTTTGAAAAATTGATTCCAATAAATAAAAGCAACCGAGTTATACATTATGAGGAGATAATTCAACCTAATGACGTGGTCAGCAATCAACAAAAGGTAATTGAAAAGAATGCAGATTTAGTGGTAGTTTCCGCAATGAATACCACCTGGTTCGAAGAATTATTTTTAAAGATACTTCGAAAAGATACTACAGAAGGGGCTAAAGTTAAAGTGCCCATCTTAATTTTTAATAGAATACAGAGTCACTTAAAAGAGGAAATGGCATAAATTCCTTTTATCATCACACATAAATTGAGTCATACTTTGCTGAAACTGTTTTAGAAACGCCA
>Ga0209344_10000276_pt1 | contig 100612 bp, 80 predicted proteins | sample Cruoilmetagenom6_FD_187293 | JGI IMG/M metagenome (GOLD analysis project Ga0209344, IMG submission 187293) | Oil polluted marine microbial communities from Coal Oil Point, Santa Barbara, California, USA - Santa Barbara Oil Seep Sample 6 (SPAdes)... | ecosystem: Environmental > Aquatic > Marine...
GACCTCAACGACCCAATCACCAAGTACCTCCCCGATATAAAGCTCGGCGACTCTGTTGATCCCTCCTCCATCACCATCGAGGATCTCATCACCCACCGTAAGGGAATCAACTCCACTCCCATCGTCGTCCTCGATGCCTACTCAGGAGAGATCACCGACGAACGCTACGACTACTGGCTCGCCCAAGGCCTGGTTAAGGGTTCCACCGAATACACCAATGTAAATCTTACCCTTGCAGGACGGATCATCGAACAAGTCGCCGGCATCTCTTGGCGAGACTATCTCCATCAAGCCTTCTTCACCCCTGCGGGCATGACAAGAACCACAGGCTACGCAAGCGAGATCTACACCGATGACAACGCTGCGTTCCCCACCGTGTGGGACGGCGAGAACTGGGTCGTCTCCTTCCAGATGAAGACGGACCGCACCATGCACGCCGCCGGCGGGCTCGGCACCACCGCCGTCGACGCCGCCAAATGGATCCAACTTCAGATCAATGAGGGCACCATCAACAACGAAGACATCCTTAGCCCAAAATCAATTGCTGCGATGCATGAACAACACTCAAGTCTCGACAAGCCAAATGGCACAATCCGTATATCCACAGGCTTTGGACACGGCTGGAATGTCGGCTCATTCCTCGATCAGACTCCACTCAGCTCCCATGGCGGCGGCTATTCAGGCACATCCGCTTGGTACGGATACCTCCCTAAATTCAACGCCGGCATCGCCATCCTCGTGAACGGGTCTGGGCCCGCCGGAGCCTGGCAATCCATCGTCGCTGTCGAAGCGTTTACCAATATCACGGGGCTCGAGCCCGACTGGAGCCCACGTGAAAACTTCTCACAACGCGTCAAGCAAATGAAAGAAGCAGGCGACGCGCCGAGAATCAACCAAGAGCACACAACCATGCCCACCGATCACCTCACCCGCCCGCTCGATCTCTACGCCGGCTGGTTCCACAACGAGCACCTAGGCACCCTCGTCATCAAGCGATACGACGACACCCTAAGCATCCGCCTCGGCGATTACTACCCAACTGTTGGGCCAGGCAAAGAACCAAACACCGCCACAATCACCGACATGACCGATACGAACTCAATATTACGATTCATCCTCTCGGAGACCGGCTACATCGAAGCTGTCGAATTAACCGATGACTCCTTAGGAGATCCACTTCTATTCATCCGATAAAGACGACCTGCCCCCCCAATAGCTAGTCCATTCTTTATGCGAGCCATCTCTCTTAGATACGACCTCTGGGCACAAAGAGTTCTGACCCGCTCGTTGACCCCTTTGGGTCCAAGCGAGTCCATGTCAGTCCCTCTGAATCTTCAATATCAGCCTTCAAAGGCTGATAGGAAGGCATGTGCGTTGCATGGCATGCAAGAGGTCGAGAGTTCGATTCTCTTCGTCTCCACTTACAGAAAACGCCATTGGCTTTATGTCAAGGGCGTTTTTTGATGGAATGCGGGGATGGAAGATTTGGGGTTGACTCGCTCTGACCCGTATTCTGACCCACAAGGTTGAGGGTTTGAGTCTTGCAGCAATGATGCAGGGCTTAAGGTTTGGTGGTAGGGGGATGAATTTTAACAAAAACAATAAAAATATGAAAAATCATCAGATAACACTTTCTTCTCATCTATCTATTCGCTAGTCTGATCAAATGGAGTTGAGGGTTCCGGCATCTTTATTCATGCTGGCTCGATTCCCTAAATGACTAAACACGAGGAGATTGAGATGAGAAATAGAAATCGGGTTATCGGAACAGTATTGGCAGTTGCATCTTCGGCGGCATTCGCTGATGTAGTAACCGTTTCGGCGGGGGCAGCGGGCAATGTGGGCGGGACGCCAATTTTTGAGTCCCCAGCGATACACACAGCAGGGCTCGAACAGTTTGATTCGTCCCTCGGTACTCTGACGGGTGTTGATTTGACTATTCACGCTTGGCATGATGGAGTCTTCGAGTTTACCAACTTAGGCACCACCGCCAGCTATCAAGTGCAGTGGATTGATTATTCGTTCGAAGTCAATGGTTTCGGAGGCTCAGGAGGAAACCTTCTCTTTGAAGACTGGGTCACCGAGCCATCTCTACCAAACGATCCCTTCGGAACTGCACCTGGTCATTTCAACACAGGACCGACCTTCATTGATGTCGCTGCTGGAGAAACAGCCGTTGAGACTTTCGGCACTTATCTAGACTTCGCTGATTCATATGGCGTTGGCGATTCTGAGTTTTCACAGTTCATTGGGGATGGAACTTTGGATTTTGAAATCGTTGACTGGGCCGTATTCTCAGTCTTTGCCTTTGGTGCATTGACCGAGTGGAGCCTTGATAGCGAAGCCGGTTTCACTGTTGAAGCAACTTATAGTTATACCCCTGTGCCAACACCGGGTGCGTTATCAATGCTGGCTGTTTCAGGTTTGGTAGCAACAAGACGCCGTCGATAAATCAATGAACTACAAGCTGAAGTCAAACTCTCCACAAGAGCCTCGTTTCGGCGGGGCTCTTGTTTGGTTTGGTGCACAGTTTTTACAGCCCAGCACCTTTCGGCTACAATCAATCACAATCGTGGGCGTGATAGACTTCCGGAGTCGTGAGGATTCAAGAGATGGCGGTTAAGATTAAAGAGCAACACATCATTGAACGGGATGACCAGCTCAAAGCACTTGCGTCAACTATTCGAAACGAACTTTTCTTTGAAGTTGCAAGACTCAGGGGGGCGACGATTCGTGAGCTTGCGGAGCAAATGGGTCGGTCCCCAGCTTCGCTCTATCGGCATATGGATATTTTGGTTGAAAGTGAACTGGTTCGAGTAGAAGGGAAAAAAAGCAAGGGGCCGGAGAAGGCAGATTTTTATATACCCATCGCTAGCGTATTGATCTATCCGACCAGCGAAGAGCATCCCGAGCTCCTAGAGAGTTTGACTGCTGTATACAAAGCCCAATTACGCAACTGCGAGAAAGAGTTCATCAAAGGGCTTTCGAGCCCCAATGCACGGAGCAGTGGGGTGTATAAAAATCTTTGTTCGATCAATGGAATGGCTTGGCTGACCAAATCAGAGCTCAGAGAGATTAACTCACTACTCAAAGATGTCCGCACTATTTTGCGGGCATCTGAGCCGGGTCGAAAGGGAGTGGAACCAGTCGGACTCACCATCGCCATGCGACCGGTCGATGTTGATTGATTTTTTCACTCGTTGCCATGATTATGGTGTCAGAAACCATCCCGTTTCTTATTTGAGTTCGTTTCTAGAATAGCTTCATCCTGAACCTGACAATCATTGCATCAGGCAAGAAAGTCTCATCTCCTTCTGACCCGCTCGCTGACCCGCTTTGGGTCCAAACGAGTCCATGTCAGTTCCTCTGAATCTTCAATATCAACCTTCAAAGGCTGATAGGAAGGCATGTGCGTTGCATGGCATGCAAGAGGTCGAGAGTTCGATTCTCTTCGTCTCCACTTACAGAAAACGCTGCTGGCATTGAACCAGTGGCGTTTTTTGATGTCTATTGCGAAATGAGGAAAATGGTCATGACCCGCTCTGACCCGCTAGGTCGAGCAATGTTAGCGAAGCATCATTTGAACACGGAGCCATTGAAAAACCCCCCCTGATCAGACGGGGCTCTATGGATTTTGTATTCAACCGGAGCGTCGATTAGCGACGACGACGACCAGCGGCGATGCCGCCGAGGCCGAGCAATGCTAACACGCTTGAGGCGGGCACGATGTTGATTGTGAAGAAATCTTGTCCGCCGGTTGGCGTGTCCCAGGTCCAGGTGTAGCTACTTCCGGACACAAGGCCCATCGAATCGAACGAGTCATCGAGAAAGGTAGTAGTGTTCGAGATCAAGCTTCCTGAGGCGAACCCGCTGGGCAAATAGAAAGCGCTGTTTCCACTGAAATCAAACCCCAGCGCATCGCCGCTGGCTGAGTCTGCGGCGGTGGCCAATGCATTGATCGAAGATGGGCCGGTGAAGTTGGCAGGGCTTCCGTAGATATCAGTATTGAATGCATCTACGCCGAGAAAGACACGAGCGGATTGGACTTGACCGCTTATGTCCCCACCGATGCTGCCAAAGTTTTCCCACAACCCAAGATTGAGCGTGCCGTTGCCTTCCAAATACGCCCATTCTACGAAGATACTCGAATAAAAGAGTGGACTAGGTTTTGGGGGGCAGGTCAAATGTGTACAGAGGCATTGCAAGTTTTTAGAGCAATGACAATCTCTTGCTTGTCGAGTTCAGGCACTCGCCTGTTCTTTGCATAGAGAGTGAGCAAAATGTGAATAGTGCTCATCCGTTCCACGGAGGCAAATGGCTTGCTAGGAATGTAAAGCAAAGTTTTTCGGAGAGATGTCTCCCATTTTATAACAGAACCATTCGAAACGACAAGGTATGTTGATGGAGGCGATTTGTAGAGGCCAGTTCCTGAATCTTTACAACAGTCGATGTTTTCAATTTCGATCCCAAGAGTAGAAAAAATGATTTCGGGATAATTTTGTGGTTGTGCATTTCGAGCTAGTTCTTCGGTGTACTTGTTTAGAATGGAATCCTTTATACGTGCGTATTTAATGCTGTTTTCGTGGTGGGCTTCATGGAGAAATACGCCAGGGCATTGAGTAATCCTTCTCGCCATGTGAGCGGGATTTCTCGTGCCTGGCGCAAATTATACCATCCGGTCTAAAATATGGTTTAAAAACAGACAAGTCTATCTGAATATCAACAATAAGGGCCTACAATCTGTAGATTTGCTCGATATTTACCTTTAGGCATGGGTCAGCACGAGCATTGCTGAGGAAAGTTTTGTGGCTGGCTGACCAGAACGGAGATTTCAGATGTTGACGAGAGCACTCACCGTTACCACGATCGTCGCTGGACTATGTTCGATGAACGCCTTGGCGCAGCAGGATGCAAACACAGGTTCAAAAAAAGATGGGGTCACCAATGCTGCACCGGGCCCAGTCGAAGGCAGTGCCAAACCAAAGTGGCCTAAATACAGCAAAATGAGGTTTACGGAGGATTACAGCAAGATCCATAATGCCGGGCATCGAGACGCCCTTGACAGCCTTAAGCACATCCCTTTGGGTGATAATCCGGATTGGTATTTGAACATTGGTGGGCAGGTCCGAGTAAGGTTCGAAGATTACCAGAATTTCAACTTTGGATCGCCTGCAGTCAACGACGATAACTTCCTTCTGCAACGCTACTACCTGCACGGAGATTTCCATCTCGGAGAGAACCTCCGGGTCTTTGCTGAGATCCGCAGCAGTCTTGTGAATGATTGGGATATTTCTAATCCGATGGGATCGCGTCCAACGAGTCAGTTTGACGAGTTCGATTTCCAGAGCCTCTTCTTTGATTATGACTTTGAACTTTCGGATGATCTTGACGCTCGTATCCGTGCTGGTCGCTTTGAGATGGAGTTTGGGGCTGGTCGGATTGTTGGTTGTCGGAACTGGGCACAGATTCGCCGTCCGTTTGATGGCGCGGCGTTGAAGCTCAGTAACGATTCTGGTTGGGTGGAAGGCTTTTATGCCAATTGGGTTGAGACCGCGCTATATGACGCATTTAACGATACCGATTCAGACCAGGCGATCTGGGGTGTATACGGGCACCTGAACGCCTCTGCGAATCCGATGCCCTTTAACTTTGAGGGGTATCTCATTGGGAAGGACAACGAGACGGGGACCAAAGATGAGCACCGCATGACGGTTGGTGGGCGTATTTTCAATACGATCCCGGATACCAACTTCAGTTATGATATCGAGGGGGCGTATCAGTTTGATTTCTCGGGGACCGAGGTACAAGCGGCAATGTTCTCTGCGGAGCTCACCTACAAGATGAAGAGTTCTTCGTTCCAGCCATGGTTCACAGCCGGCTTTGACTGGGCATCAGGGGACGATGATCCTACCGATAGCACCATCAAGACCTTTGAGCCTGTCTCTGGCTTCGGCCACTTCTACTTTGGCTACGCGGATCAGATCGGACGCCAGAATATCGTCAGCCCTTGGTTGCGAGTTGGTGCCAAACCGATGAAGAAACTCACAACTAGCGTCGAGACGCACTGGTTCTGGGTGGACGAAGCCGCCGACGGCATTTACGCGCCAAGTAATACCTCGTCGAGGCGGCGTGCGGGCAGCGCGACGGCTGGTGAGTACATCGGATTCGAGTTGGACTTTGTGGCCAAGTACAAGATCAATCATCACTTGGTGCTCATGGCTGGGTTTAGCCATCTCTGGGCCGACGAGTTCATCGAAGATACTGCCGGTGGGAAGGGCGATGTAAGCCGTGTTTACACCCAGCTGCAGTTTACATTCTGATATGTATGATGTTGCCACGCCCATAGCATTGGCTTGGGCGATGCGAACGGTATGAATCAACCAGGAAAGGACATGTCACATGAGACTCTGGATTTACACCTGCCTCTTAATGTCGGCATCTATGGGATTAGCCCAGGAACCGGAAATTCAAGAGCATTTAGATATGGCCGGGCCGTATGAAACGCCGCAGGCGGTCACGCGGGCTTGCATTGAATGCCACGAAGATCAAGCTGAAGATTTATCTCATTCTCGCCACTGGAACTGGCTTGGTGAAGAGTTCGAGAAGGACGGGGAGATTGTCCGGCTCGGCAAGCAGAATATGCTCAACAACTACTGCATCAACATCAGTTCGAACCAGCCTCGGTGCACGAGTTGTCATGTTGGGTACGGCTGGAAGGATGACACTTTCGACTTTACGGACAAAGAGAATATGGACTGTCTGGTGTGCCACGAGCAGACCGGGACATACAAGAAGTTCCCGACCGATGCTGGGTACCCCGTCTATGACCAAGAAGAAAAGCTGTTTAAGACCAAGAACAAGATCTTTAAGAAGGTTGATCTGGCTGCAGTGGCTCAGAGCGTGGCCATGCCGACGAACCGGAACTGTGGCACCTGCCATTTCTACGGAGGCGGCGGTCACAATGTGAAGCACGGCGATCTGACCAATGCCCTGGTGAATGCGACATTCGAAACCGATGTGCACATGGGGAACCCTGATCCAGAGAAACGGCTGTCGTGCGCGGACTGCCACGCGGCGGGGGACAACATGCACGATATCCGTGGCTCGGCGCATGCATCGTCAGCAGCGGGGCAGAACAAGTTCAGTTGCATCGATTGCCATGAAGAGACCGGGATCCACACCAAGAAAATGCGGAACATGCTCAACATGCACGCTGAGACAATCAGCTGCGAGACATGTCATATCCCGTCGGTTGCCAATAAGTACCCAACCAAGACCTGGTGGGACTGGGGCACTGCGGGTGACAAGAAACGAGAAGTGAAAAAGGACGCCAACGGGATGCCTGATTACAACTGGAAGAAGGGCGACTTTGGTTGGGAAGCGAATCTTGAGCCGGAACTCTTTTGGAGTACTGGTATAACCGGGATGTACATGCTCGGCGAAGAGATTGAGGTCAACGACGACGGATTGTTTACTTTCAATCCGCTCCTTGGTGGATACGACGACCCCGATGCGCGGATCTCAGCGTTCAAGGTGATGCGCGGCCGGCAGTTCTATGACACGCAGACCAAGATGATGCTGGTGCCGCACTTGTTCGGGCCTGGTGGGTACTGGAAGACCGCTGACTGGGGTAAGGCGTTTACCGATGGGATGGCGGCGGTGGGGTTGCCATTCTCTGGTGAGTATGAGGCCGTTGAAACAGAGATGTACTGGCCTGTGTACCACATGGTGGCTCCGGCTGAACGGGCTCCCAAGTGTGTTGACTGTCACACCAAGAATGGCGAATCGGGATTCTTGGACTGGGAGAAATTCGGTTATCCCGGTGACCCTGTCAAAACCGGCCGTTCGCGTCTGTCTGATGGCATTCTTGATCAATAGGAGGGCATCATGAGATTTAAGAACTATGCATTGCACGCCCTGCTCACCATCGCGGCAGTGGCCATAACAGCCTCGGGACAAGTGACGCCGGAGGTGGCAGACGGAGGGTCGGGCAACGCTGTTGATTGGCGTGGCAACGACACCTGTGCGGTCTGTCACCAAGAGAGTAAATACACGCATCGATATCCAGAAATTGAGATCGGTTCAAGTGATATCGATTTAACAGTACACAAAAGCTTTGCTTGCGTGGACTGTCACTACACAGGGTTCGATGATTATCCGCACAATAAGATTGTTCATCGTTCGAGTTGTGCCGATTGCCATGAGGACCAGCATGCGGAGTATGAAATCTCGGTCCACGCTGAGGCGCGGGCGCGGGGTGATCTTGATGCCCCGTCTTGTACGGATTGTCATGGGTTTCATGACATTCAGTCGCCTCATGAGCAGCTGAGCGGGAAGGCTGCGGTTGATATGTGTTCACAGTGTCATGCTGATGAATCGCTTACAAGCAAGTTTAAGCTGAAGTCAACGGTGCTCGATGGGTTCTCAACTTCGTACCACGGGCAGATGTACGGTTTGGGTTTTGATGGTGATGATTACGCGACTTGCGTTTCTTGTCATAGTAATCATGCGATTCTTGGTAAGGACAACCCGCAATCAACGATCGCCGCTGTCAACATCGTCGAAACATGCAAAGAGTGTCATACAGATGCGAACGAAAGCTTCGCTGGATATCTGACGCACTGGACTCCAGGCGATGGAGAAAGCAAGATTCTTGATGGCACATTCCACTTTATGGAGATTTTGATCTGGAGTGTGATGATTGTGTTCGGTGCTCACTCGATCCTGTGGTTCTTGCACTCCACGATGACCATGCGTTTGCCTGGTCGTAAGGACAAGAAGCCACAAATTGATGGTGATCCTCAGGTGACCGTGACTCGATTCAACCCTGTTGCTCGGGTGATGCACATCATCCTCATTATCTGTTTCATGACGCTGGCCGCGACTGGCCTGCCTGTGAAGTTCTCTGAGGCTGGATTCTCGCAGTGGATCGCGCAGAACCTTGTTGGCTTTAGTACGGCCGCGCTGATTCACCGCATCGCGGGTGTGACGCTGCTTACATTATTCATCGTCCATGTCTTTCATGTCATGTACCAGGTTGTCATGCAAAAGAAGAAGGGATTCTTTTGGGGTCCTGACAGTCTTGTGCCGAACCATATTGATGTCATCCAGTTCTTTCAGAACATCGCATACTTTCTGTTCCTCAGGAAGACACCGCCGCAGTTTGACCGCTGGACGTACTGGGAGAAGTTTGACTACTTCGCGGTCTTCTGGGGTATGGCGATCATCGGATTGTCCGGGCTTGCCCTTATGCTGCCGCTTGTTGTCACGCAGATTGTGCCTGGTTGGATGCTGAACTTCGCATTGATCGTGCATTCTGAGGAGGCTCTGCTCGCGACCGCATTTATCTTCGTTGTTCACTTTGTGAATGCCAACCTGCGACCTGATGTGTTCCCCCTTGACGATGTCATGTTCACCGGACAGATGACGCTTGAGCGATTCGCAGAGGAACGCCCAGCGGAGTACCAACGGCTGAAGGATGAAGGACGCCTCGAAGAGCGGATTGTTAAGACACTTCCACGCTGGAAGGTCATGCTCGTTCGGCTCGTTGCGTTCTCGCTCCTGCTGGTCGGCCTTACCCTGCTCGTGCTCATCATCTTTGGAGTGACATCGTAGAGTTGTATCCTTGATGGGCTGATTCCGTGGTATGCGCGTTGCATGGCATGCAAGAGGTCGAGAGTTTGATGTTCTTCGTTTCCACTTTCAGAAAACGCCGCTGGCTTGATGCCAATGGCGTTTTTTGATGGAGTGAGGAGGTTGGTGATTTTGGGGTTGGCCCGCTCTGGAAGGTATTTCGTTATGTTTGATCAATGGTTTGAGACGCATTTGTAGAAGAAAGTTCTTGATAGTAATGGGTAATTTTGATACTTTGGGACAATCATCGCGCACCCGTTCACAGGAGTTTCTTGGATGCACAGAATTATTTATATACATCGCTACTTATTTATCGCGGTAGTTGCGGTGACGGGTTTTTTAACAATGCCGGTTTGGGGGCAGACGATCAATGAATCACATAAACTTTTAGCTAGTGATGGGGCAAGCTCGGACCGTTTGGGTGGTGCAGTAGCAATGAGTGGGGACACAATCATTGCCACTCAACGACCGGATATAAACAATGCGGAACTTGGAGCGGCTTTCATATACACACAAGTTGACGGGCTGTGGTCTCAGCAGGCAAAGCTGATTCCGGGCGATGGGATTGGAAGTCAACAGTTTGGCGCATCAGTTGCTATTAGTGGTGATATCGCAGTGGTGGGTTCGTACCGGGATAACGATAATGGTTCTCAGTCAGGATCGGCTTATGTATATGCACGAACCCTTGGAGTCTGGTCACAAAGTGCCAAGCTGCTCGCATCAGACGGGGATGTAAACGATCAGTTTGGGACATCTGTTTCTATAAGTGGCGAGACAATTGTTGTTGGGGCGTTGAATGAAAGCGGGACCGGATCGGCTTATATCTTTACACGGGTCGGAGGAGTTTGGATTGAGCAGACGAAACTGCTTCCTGATAGTGATGGGGCGTTCGGATTGTCTGCTTGCATTGAAAATGACACAGTGATCATCGGGGCAACTTCAGATAGTACCAACGGCACTTGGTCCGGAGCAGCCTATGTGTTTGTCCGTACCGGTGGGACATGGAGCCAGCAAGCCAAGCTACTTCCTCTCGATGGCGCGGAGCTTGATCAGTTCGGTCGTTCAGTTTCTCTCAGTGGCGATTCTGCACTAGTTGGTGCTTATGGCGACGATGACAATGGTGCTGATTCGGGGTCGGCCTATGTGTTCACCCGTACAGGCAGCGCATGGATCCAGCAGGGCAAGCTTGTTCCGTCTGGTTCTGAAGCCGGCGATCAAATAGGAAACACTGTTTCGCTGAGCGGGGATACAGCTATATTGGGTGCAAGGGGGGATGATGATAACGGGCAAACTGCTGGGGCCGGGTATGCCTTCACACGCGTTGACGGCTCTTGGTCTCAGCAGGCCAAGATTCTGACATCCGATGGGGCAGCCTTTGATCTGCTGTCCTATGAACTCGGAAGTGTGGCATTCATCGGTGACATCGCCGTATTCGGAGCCACCGGGGATGATGATAACGGTAGCAGTTCTGGTTCGGTTTATGTCTTTCAGGTTGTTGTCGGTGTAGATTCTGATGGTGATGGGCTGCTCGATGATTGGGAAACAAATGGGATCCCCTACACCGACAACAACGGGATAGAGCAACGCTACATGCTGCCTGATGCAGATCCAAACTACAAGGATCTTTATGTAGAAGTTGATGCAATGGAAGGGTTCGAGTTGAGTGCTGCTGCGAGCGTCGATGTAGACTTTGCTTTTTCAAACTCGCCACTCGACAATCCAAATGGGTCAAACGGGATTAATCTGCACATTCTGCGTGATGAGACGGATCTGCCGCATGTCGCGGTCTGGAATACCGATGGCTGCTGGCCGCTTGATTTCGATTCCTGGAGATCGACCTCGTATGGGACTTTCGATGAGCGAGCAAATGTGAATCACGCCGCAATCCTTGAAGCCAAAGCCAAGGCGTATCGGTATTGCATTGTTGGTGACACCGCCGATGATCCAGATACGAAAGAAGTCGAAGCGATCGGAGGGTGTGGAGAGTTGTATGGAGTGAACTCTGTAGTCTTCTTTGGGGCGAACGGGGGCGGGATGGTATCTGATGACGTCCAGGCCGCAATATTCATGCACGAACTCGGTCATAACCTGGGTCTGAGTCATGGTGGCGGGGACGATATTAATGGCAAGCCCAACTACCCAAGTATTATGAACTACGCCATGGAGTTTAAATACGCTTGGAATGAAGACTTCTGGACCTTGGATTTTTCTCGTGCAGATGCGGCAAGCCTAGAAACTCTTGATGAATCTTCGCTCGACGAGACCGTGAGTGTTGGATCAAAGAACAGTTATTATAGTGAATACTTTATGCCGTTTGGTGTGAATGTAGACAACAATGGGGCCACCGAGCGGGCCGTCCGTTATATTGCACTCGATGGCTCAACATCAGACTTTGGTGACACCGAAGGCACCATGTTTCAAGATGACGAACGCACTCAGAATGTTGCTCAAGACTTAAACTACTCTGTAATCACGCCTCCGGGGATTCGTCTACCGGGTGTTGCATCTCCGGGTGAAACTCTTGAGCCTTATAACGATTGGGGCAGCATTTCGCTCGGTCTTTCTGGGGATGGAACCAACCTGAGAGGGGTGATCTTTCCAACCGATGAACTGACACACGAGGCTCGGGATTGGATCGACCAGAACTACCCTGTGCCGCCTGCACCATGTCCAGCGGATCTCAATGGTGATGGGGTGCTTGACTTCTTTGATGTATCCGCATTCTTAGTTGCTTTTGGTCAACAGGACCCGACCGCAGATTTCACAGCCGACGGCGTATTTGATTTCTTCGATGTGAGCGCATTTCTACAAGCCTTTAGTCTTGGATGTTCATGATGAAGAATAGACCCGCTCTCTGACCCGCTTTGGGTTCAAACGAATCCACGCCAGTCCCTCCGAAACCTCAATAACAGCCTTTTAAAGGTTGATTGTGAGGTGTGTGCGTTGCATGGCATGCAAGAGGTCGAGAGTTCGATTCTCTTCGTCTCCACTTACAGAAAACGCCTTTGGCATGATGTTAATGGCGTTTTTGATGGAGTGCCGGGATTGCTGATTTTATGGTTGACCCGCTCTGCTCAGATGCTGGCCGTGATGTTATTTTTTAGTCCATGATTCAAGCTTTGATTCTCGATCTGGACTCGGGTCTTGGGTATTCCACGTGGTATAGAGCTCGATCATCAGATCACGAATGTATGAGTTGGCATCATCGTCAGGCTGGTTGGCGTTTTCAAGGATGCTCAAGGCTTCGTTGAGTGATGTCTCTGCTTCTTCGAATCGTTTTGATCGTATGAGTGCAGAACTGTAGACCCCGATTTGGCGGGTGAGCTCTACGCTTGTTGGGGAGAGGTTTTCCCTCGCGAAGGTGAGCGATTCTGAAACGAGCGTGAGTGCTTCCTCGTTTCGACCTTGCTTTGAGAGACTACTCGACAAGATCGAGATTGCGAGGAGACTCCGGTTGGGTGATGTCGATAGATCAGCGGAATCCATTTCGTTGATGATCGCGCGAGCCTCTTGCTCAGCTTCCTCGAAGTGATCAGAATCGAGGAGTGCCTTTGCGTATGTGTTCCTGAAATTTTTCGTGAGCGGGTGCTCGGGATTTAGTCTGTCTTGAGCGCGATTAATCCCCTCTCGGAGAAGTGGGAGCGCCTCGTCAAACAGCTCGATCCTGGCATAGGCGCTTGCGAGATTTAGGAGAGAGTTCATCGTTCTCGGATCTCCTTCGCCGAGCACTTCAATCCGTCCGTCGTAGGCCTCGTGCGCAAGAAGGAGCCCGCGCTCAGGGAACCCAGAGCGTGAGAGCACCAAGGCGAGAGTACTGATTGTCGAGAGCGTTGTCGGATGGCGATCTCCGTATTTCGATCTCTTGATTTCGAGTGTGTCTTCAAGGATCGGTGTTGCCTCGACCATCCTACCGGTGCGCACGAGGAGCGCCCCGAGGTTACCGATAGCTCTGGGGCGGAGTAGTTCGGCTTCGGGCGAGTCAAGGTGGTCGATGATACGGAGTTCACGCTGTGTGAGTTCGATCGCTTCATCGTCTCGTCCCTGGCTGGCGAGACTGCCGACGACGCTGTGCATCATGCGAGCGGATTCGAGCGAGAACTCTCCGTTCGCCTCCTCGGCGAGTTCCCACTCTCGCATGTGGTGGCGTTCGGCTAGTTTTGGCGCACCGAGTTGATCAAAGAGGTACCCGAGTGCATTCTGTATTCGAGATTCAACATCAGGGCGATCATTGAATCGGTCCTCAATGTTTTCTGATGCATTGGTGAGTGCTTCGCGGACAGTCAGTTCGTGATCGGTTGTGCGGGAGGGGTCTGCGGCCGAAAGAACATCCATGATGAAGAACTCGCTCAAGTCTTCGGCGGCTTTTGCTTCGCTCGCGGCTCTTTCGGCGGCTTGTGTTGCCTTGACCTGCGCAGCGAGTTCGTCTTGGGCTGCCAGGCGTGCTTTTTCTTGCTCATTGAGTGCCCAGATCATACCACTCGTTGTACCGGCTATACCAAGAATAAGAACACCTAAGACAACTGATCCTGCGATTACCTGCGGGCGATTTCTTTGGGTGAATTTTCGGATTTGATACGCACGTGTTGGGGGCCTTGCTTCAACGGGTTCGTTGTGTATGAACCGATTGATGTCTTGGGCGAGTGCGCTGGAGGATTCATATCGCCGATCGGGATTTTTTTCGAGGCACTTCATCGCGATCCAATCCAGATCGCCTTGGAGCATTGATCCGAGTGTTCGCGGGTTGATTGTTTGGTCAATCGGGGATGCTGTACCCTGTTTATCAAGTGTGAAGAGTCTGGTGCTTGGTTTTTCAGGTTCGTCATCGTTGATAACACGCATCATTTCAGCGAAGCCCTTGCTGAGCAGGTCATTGTCCGTGAATGGTGTGGTTCCTGTTAAGAGTTCGTAGAGAAGTACTCCGAGCGAATAGATGTCGGTGCGTGTATCGACATGCTGTCCATTGAGCTTTGTTTGTTCGGGAGACATATACGCAGGCGTGCCAACAAGCTGTCCGTGCATGGTGATGGCAGTTTGTTCGTGAAGATGATTATGTGTAGCTTTAGCGATTCCGAAATCAATGATCTTGGGAACTGGAACGCCATCAACCTCGGTCACCAGCACATTGCTCGGTTTGATATCGCGATGGATGATCCCTTTCTGGTGTGCATGCTGAATCGCTCGGCAGATTTGCACGAACAGGTCCAGTCTCGATTCCATATCGAGTTTATGGGCTTGGCAGTACTCGATGATCGACTCTCCATGCACGAGTTCCATTGCGAAGAATGGTCGGCCATCCTCTGTTGTTCCGGCATCGAAGACTTGTGCGATGTTTGGGTGGTCCATCATCGCGACCGCTTGGCGTTCGGTTTCGAATCTGGCAATTACTTGCTTGGTGTCCATGCCTCGTTTGATCACCTTGAGCGCAACGGCCCGGTCAGGATTTTTCTGACGGGCTTCGTAGACTGATCCCATTCCGCCTTCACCGATGTGTTCGACGATGGTGTACCGGTCGATGATTGTTGGTATATCCGCTTTGTTGTTCACCGTGTCACGGGTGATCAACTCGGCAAGCTCGCCCGGGGTGTTTGTATCCAGCGGGCTTTGGCGTGAGTGCTCTGATATAAGCTCTTCAACTTCTCTACGGATTTCATAATCATCTTTACAGGCTTCATCAAGATACGCGTCGCGTTCGAGTTTTGAGAGCGATCGCGTAGTTTCGAAGAGATCGCTTATACGTCCGAATCGTTCCGTGTCCATTATGATTGCTCGTCTCTGAGTTGTTTGCCGAGCCAGGCGCGGGCCATGTACCAATCAGCTTCGATTGTTTTCTGTGAAACCCCAATAACCAATGCGGCTTCTTTGTGTGTCATCCCGCCAAAGAAAAGCAGTTCGACAACTCGAGCCTTGCGTTCGTCAAGTTTTTGAAGCTTTCCCATGACTTCGTCAAGTTCAAGCAGATCGAGCACGTTCATCTGTGCCGCACCATCAGTATCCGTGAGTGTGACCTTGAGACGATTGCCGCCGCGTTTAATCGCTCCGTGTTTGCGGGCGTGGTCGATGAGAACCTGGCGCATGACCTTTGCGGTGATGGCACGAAAGTGGGCGGCGTCGGACCAAGGGACCTGTGTTTGGTCGATGAGCCGAGCGTAGGCCTCATGGACGAGTGCTGTTGGCTGGAGTGTGTGGTCTGCTCGCTCTTGGCGGAGGTATGTCCCGGCGATTAAGCGGAGTTCGTCATAGATCTGCGCAAGCAAGGCGTCCAGATCGAGCGATTCACTCTCATCGGTATCCGCGCTCAGTGTTTGCAAGACCTGTGTAAATCGGGCTTTATCGGGCATGAGGACGCTTTCAACAAAACTTCAGATCTCCGTAGGAGATCAGCACTCAGACTGCGCATGAGTATACAGGAGATCGTCATATCCGATCCATTACTGTCCTCTATTGCACCAGTATTCTCGATTCTGGGGCATCACATTTACAAGGAAAGTCACATGAACTACCAACAAGTATCTCGAACAGCTTCATTCCTCGGGTTATCAGCATTGATTGCCGCAACCAGCGTGGGCGCCGATGCTCAGGTCATCAACGATTCGGGGATCAGCTACAGCCCGCCCGCTGATATCGTCCTGGGTAGCGACTTTGGATTTGATCTCGCCAACAGCTTTGGTCGTCTGGCGATTGCGAGTCCGGGACTCAGTGCTGGATGGACTGGACGAGTACTCGTCTACGACACGACCACTGGAGCTCTCTTACACACGCTTGAAGGGCCAGCGGGTATGTTAAGGCCGGGCGATTTTGGCAAGCAGGTCGCGATGGAAGGGACGAGCATCGTCGTTGCGTCCAACGCTGGTGATATCATCCATGGCCATTCTGATCTTCAGGTATTCGTGTACGACGCGGTGACCGGTGCACTTAGGTTTGAGCTCACGCCTACAAATCCGCTTAACGATCTTGTCGGGTTCGGCCAGGCCATTGATATCGACAACGGCATTATCGCTGTCGGGCAGCCTGCATACGATGTGGCTGATGGATGTGTGTATCTCTTTGATGCGACCGATGGATCTCAAATCGATGTTATCTATGGATCGGATCTTTCGCCGAGCGCTGGTTTCTTGGCGTTTGGGGATGAGATTGAGATGCACAACGGGTTGCTGGCGGTGACTCGAGGCACTATTGCCGGCCTCTCAACAATTGAACAGACCATCTTCATATTTGATGCAGGTTCAAGTGCAATGCTTCATGAGATCACAGCCCCAGTGGAGACGCTTCTTTCTGATGGCTGGGGCTCGGATATCGCCATGAATGACGACACATTGATTGTGTGTGCCCCAGCCGACGATCCGTACGGCACCAACACCGGTTCGGTATTCGCGTACGGTTTGACGACTGGTGCGTACCGCAACAGGATCATGGTGGTCAATGCTGAGACTGAGTTTCAAATCCGGATGAATGCTGAGATCAATGATGATGGGCTCGTTGCGGTCAGTTCTTCGAACGGTGACTTTGGGCATGCCGGTACTGCCACGGTCAAGCTCTTTGAGTCTCACACAGGAACTCAGGTGGGATCGCTCGAACCATCAAGCGGGTTGCGGTCGGCTTCCTTTGGACTGGGGATGACCTTCCTGAACAACGAAATCTTTGTCAGCGATATAGCGTTTTTTCTGAGCCGCGAAGACATCGTGATCCACTTCCGGACTGGCTCAACGATCACGATGCATCCCCAGAGTCATGTGACCGATATTGTGGGATTTGGGCCATTGATGCAGGTCTTTGCGACCAACGCAACGGATTACCGGTGGTTCAAGGACGGCGTTGAGATCGCCGACGGTCCGCGGTATGCGGGAGCGACGACCAGTCTTTTGAGCATCGATGCAGGTCCCGAGACAGAGGGCGAGTACATCTGCGAGGTGACGAGCGTCTCGACGAGTGCAGTCATGAGTGAGCCTGGATATCTTGTGTATCAGGGTGCGAGTGCGCCTGCTTGCCGAGCGGACTTTACCGAAGATGGGACTCTCGATTTCTTTGATATCTCAGCGTTCTTGCAGCAGTTCGGGGACGGGTGCCCGTAAAGGATTCTGACCCATTCGCTGACCCGATATGAGTCCAAACCAGCCCATCTCAGTCCCTTTGAATAATCAATTGGGCTGACACTTGGGTGTGTGCTTGGCATGCAAGAAGTCGAGAGTTCGAATATCTTCGTCTTCACTTACTGAAAACGCTGCTGGTACTCAACCGGTGGCGTTTTTTGATACCTATCGAGGATGCGGTATTTGAGGATTGGCCCTCTCTGATGTGCATTCTGACCCGCTTGGTGGACACTGCCGAAGATTCAATCAAATTCAGAACCAAGTACTCCATAGCGTGTCTGGTTAGCAGCACACCTTTTGCTCAAATTGGGTGGAAATGGGCATTTCGATAAGGGAGATTTTTTTTCTTAAATGAAAGCCTTTGATAGAAGCTGATTTATAGCCTGTAAACTGTATTCTAGGAAAAATTGTGATGACACCAATACGGTTCAGTGGATAGTTGATCTAAAATACATTGAACTCTAAATCAGAGGGAACGAGGGGCGGACATGCAGCCAGGGCTTCAGTTAAACATGCAGCCATTCTTTGATCTTGCGGGAGAACTCTTCGTCGCGATCGATCTTTGTGGGCGTGTCACGCAGGTGAATCAAACAGCTTGCCAGACTCTTGGGTACACACAGGATGAGGTCGTGGGGCAGCTCTGGTTTGAACAGTTTCTGCCTCCCCGGATTCGAGATTCAATAGAAGGTGTGTCGGATCAGTTGTTGGAAAAGAGCGATTCTGATGCACAGCGTTGTGTCAATCCGGTGCTTACCAAGTCGGGCAATGAGCGCATGATTTCGTGGCGAAACATGGTTTTGCGGGATGATGAAGGCCAGGTCGTCGGGCGCATATCTTTCGGTGAAGACATTACTGATCGTCTCATGGCTGAACAGGCGAATCTTGATTCAGAGGCCAAGTACAGGAAGCTCTTTGATGAGGCTACCCAGTGCATTATGGTTATTGAGATTGAAAGGCAGCGGGTTGTGTCGGCCAATCCGGCGGCGTGTTCATTCTTTGGATATTCAAAGGAGGAGATGCTCCAGATAGATATCTCCCAGATCCATCCGATGGAATCCATGGAGCGTATTCGTGATGTATTTTTCGAGCATGTGAATGGCCAAAGAGAGGTGACCCACAAGCTTCCTTGTTTGCGGAAAGATGGCCGGACAGTGTATGCCGATATCAAGACCAGACCGATTGAGTTCGATGGGGCTCAGTGTCTTATTGGGTATTTTACAGATGTGACGGATCAAATTGCGGCCGAAGAAGTTTCACGCAAGAGTGATGAGAAATACCGTCAGCTTGTTGAAACGGTTCGGCACGGCATTCAAGAAAATGATGTGCATGGGATTATTACTTTTTGCAATCAAGCGTGCGACGATGTTTACGGGTATCCGCACGATGAGTTGGTAGGTACATCTATCTGGGATAGATTTGCAGGCAATCAGCAAGAGCTTGAAGACTACCTCGCTTTTCTCGTTAAGGAGCAGCCTGTTCCAACTCCTTATGTCAATCACCATGTCGCTAAAGATGGCCGGCTATTAACTCTTCGGGTTGACTGGGATTATCAGCGAGAGGCGGACGGGGTTCTTATTGGTTTCGTGTCCGTGATTACAGACATTACGGAACAAGTTCGTGCTGATGAGGCATTGCGCGATAGTGAAAATCAATTCCAGATGATCATGGCATCGTTGCATAAAAGCTCGGTCACGATTTATGACCGCGAAGGCCGAATCACCGCTATATGGGCCGATGACAATCAAGACAAAGTGTACGGGCTTCGTCATCAGGACATCATCGGAAAGCGCCTTTGTAATTTTTTGCCTGAAGATGAAGCAACGATTCGGCTTTGCCAGATTGAACAGGTACTTGAGACGGGAGAGAGCATGGTTGTGGAGTGTCATAACACCCTGCCAAATGGAAAGTTCTGGGTAGAGTCCTCGCTTTCGCCAATCGCTGATAGCGACGGAACCATTATGGGTGTAGTAGGATTTGGAAGAGATGTCACCGACAGAAAGAAGGCAGAGCAGGCCCTTCAGGAACTCAACTTGCATCTTGAATCTCAGGTTCGCAGCAGAACGCAGGCCCTCTCTGTGACGGTGGAAAGTTTGAAGGCTGAAGCCGCTAGCCATCGAGAAACCGAGCTCAAGCTTCGCGAAAGTGAAGAGATCTTTCGGACAATTGTTGAAACATCCACGGACTGGGTTTGGGAAAAAAATCTCAGCTTTGCACATACCTACTCGAACCATCGTGTGCAAGATATTCTCGGTTTCACAATCAATGAAATCAAAGAGATCAAGTTTTCGTCACTGTTTCATCCTGATGAAGCGAGTATGAACCTTCTAACACTACAAGAATGTGTTTCACAAAAGACCGGCTGGTCAAACTGGGTCAAACGAATCCGACACAAAGACGGGGAATACCGAGTTGTTGAGAGCAACGCCACTCCAGTACTCGATTTGGCCGGAGACCTGATTGGATTTCGAGGGGTTGATCGGGATATTACTCAACGAGTTCAAGCGGAGAGAGAACTCGAAGATCAAAAAAACAACCTGGCTCATGTCACTCGATTGAGCACGATGGGGGCAACGGTTTCGGGTTTGGCGCACGAACTCAACCAGCCGCTGAGCGCGATGGCTATTTATGCAGCTGCGTGCGAGAGAATGATTGAGCCAAAGGCGCATGCAGATCTGTCGGAGACGCTCAACAAGATCGCGAATCAAGCTGAGCGAGCTGGCAAGATTATTCGTCGTGTGCAACAGTTTGCCCGTAAGGGGGAGCCGCATCAATCAACCTACAGCATCAATGAGTTGGTTCATGATTCCGTTGGCTTCTTTGAAGCTGATGCCAATCTGCACGGTGTAAAGATAACACTTGAGCTTGACAGCGAAGTTCCATTGATGATTGGAGACCCAATACAAATACAGCAAGTCATACTGAACCTGATCCGGAATGGAGTTGATTCCATGAGGTCGGCGGATCAGAATGATCGCACTCTCAATATTCGTTCATTCCTCAATGAAGACAACAAAGTAACTGTTATTGTCGAAGATTGCGGGGTTGGATTTTCCGCTGACATAGCCCATCAAATCTTTGAATCATTTTTTACAACAAAGTCCGATGGAATGGGATTGGGGCTTTCGATCAGTCGGTCAATCATCGAATCTCATGGCGGGCAAATAACCGCGGCACACAACGCTGATGGCGGTGCCTCTTTCGCGATCTCATTACCTGTGGGGATTGGGGCCTACTGTGAACGTTGAGCATTCAAGGGTAGAGCCAGTAGTTTATATTGTCGATGACGACGATGCGGTGCGTGATTCGATTCAAACACTTTTGACAAGCGTTGGAATCAAATCGCAAGTTTTCTCAAACGCGGATGAGTTTCTTTCTGGCCATGATCCGGATAACCCGGGGTGCCTTATTCTTGATGTGCGAATGCCCGGGATGAGTGGGCTTGAGCTCCAGAAGAAACTGCTCGATATGAAAGTAAAGATCCCAACCATTGTCATCAGCGGGCATGGCGATATTCGAACCGCGGTTGAGAGTTTGCAGGGGGGAGCGATTGATTTTCTTGAAAAACCACTCCGTGAGCAGAAACTTTTAGAACTCGTCGCAAAGGGATTCGAAAAAGATCAGAGATTTCGTAGCGCCAATGTTGAGTGCAAGAGCATCGAGATTCGTATGGCTTTGTTGTCGCCACGAGAGCGAGAGATTCTCGATGTGGTCGTTGCGGGGAAATCGAATAAGGTGATCGCTGACGAGTTGGGGATCAGCCACAAGACCGTGGAGTCACACCGCACGAACATCATGCGAAAAATGGACGCCCAAAGTATCGCAGACCTTGTCCGGATGGCTATGACCATGAAGGTCATTTCTAAACAGTAACCAGCCGTCTGCGACCAATGATGGCCGATGGGTTTTATTCTGTTTGGATGTTGACCTGCCCGCCTATACACCAAGTCTGTTCTTTGTCTGGGCGATCACTTAGAGTGGGCTAGTTTTTGGTGTGCAGGATACTCTTTTGTTCGGGTTACTCAGCATTTTCCTGATACAGAAGTACAGGTCAATCCCCGATATCTACTAAACAATGGCTAATAAATAGCAGTTCTATTGATACTAACCCTGTAACTACTGAATGCCATCAAAATACATGGAGCCACCGCGTATGAAGAACAGCTGCAACAATTTGACAGCGAGCGTCAAGGAGACAGAATCAGTCTCTCATCCATTGGCTCACGGTCTAGCTGAAAAGAGCCCGAATTCTCAGACTTATCTTGTTGATCAGACCAGTTGCCATCAGAATCAAGAGGTTGTGAGTTTTGAACAGCAGCTTGGTGATATGGAAAGCGCTCTCCCTGCAGCGGCCTTTGCTACGGGTCTTGCCGCAGTTATGACCATGATACTCTCGGTGCTAAAGCACGGTGATCATGTAATTTGCGGTCAATCGAGCTATGGGGGAGCTTCGGGATTTCTCGAGAACATCTTCAATAGCCTCGGGATTAGCTCAACCTTTGTTGACTCAACGCATGCCAACGATCTAGGCGATGCGGTATGCCCGGCCACCAGGCTCATCTTTATTGAAACCCCGGCCGGTCCAGGTTTCTCGATTACTGATATTCGCGAGTGCTCTCGGATCGCAACTGATGCAAATGCTCTTCTGGCTGTCGAGAATTCATACTTGACACCTGTGTTGCAGAATCCGCTGGACTTTGGTGCCGACCTATCAGTTTATTCCACTTCGAAGTTCATCGATGAGCAATCCATCGTCGATGGTGGTGCCCTCGTGGTACGGGATGGGCAGCTATTGGAACGGATCAGATTCATCCGGAAATGCACTGGCGCGATTCAATCTCCAGATAACGCCTCGAAGACATCCATCGGTCTAAAAACACTTCAGCAGCGGATGATCGTCCAGTCGACGAACGCTGAAGCTCTTGCTACATGGCTCGCTGAGCAGAGCGACATCGAGAACATTTATCACCCTTCTTTTACCGACAGTGAAACTATACGGATCGTGGACTGCCAGCACATGGGTTACCACGGCCCAATAATCTCGTTCACAGTAAGTGGAGGGTATGATTCGGCAATCGCTTTGCTACAAGTTCTCAAACTGCCCGTTTTCCTCGAGCATATCGGTTCGTCAAATACCATGATGACACACCCCGCATCGATGTCGCACGCAGATGTCTCGGCTGAGCAAAGAATCAAAGCTGGAATCAGTTCCGGTATGCTCCAGATGTCTGTTGGCACCGAGAATATTGAATGGCTTATTACAAGCCTCCGCGCCGGTCTCGATCGATTGTGATCTTACGGCTAGGTGGAGAGGGGCGTCTCCCACATGATCCGCGGCGTTTACTTCGGCGCCGAGATTAATCTGGACCAGGACTTCGTTCGTATCGCCCCGGGTAGCGGCATCACGGAGATCGCTCTCCGGATTTGACACGCATAACCCTGTCTGTGTAAGAAGCGTGATAAGACCTACGGCTAAGAAACTAGTTCGTATGGTTTAACCCTCTTGTTAATCTGTCTTGGTCGTCATTTAGAGTTGTGCATAGATACTCAAATCCAAATCTTGTGCGGTTCTTATTCAACCATGCAGTCGCGAGCGGGTTGCATTGGTTGGAAATACTTCACGGTATAACTATCTGGTGCAAGCTTTTTTTGGATGAACGATGGCATTGGTACTCAGGAACTCAATGATTCTTGATCTGATGATTATGTATTCCTGCTGGGCATGTTATGCAGTAAGCCGAGAATTTGGGTTCTTTGCCTTTACATAAAGACGGCCCCCGCCGAGTTGGCGGGGACCGCTGAAAGATATGATCAAACGAGATTGTTGTGGTAATTTGCTTGTGTCGTTTCTTTCGGCAGGCTCGCTTGCTGCGCTGCCTATGAGTGAGCCATGACATTCAATCTGGCACACTCTACCTTTATGACCGATGCCGTCTTATGGGCATCCGTCTGTGTACGAAGAGAGGAACCCGGCGATGTCGAAGAAGTCGAGTACTCCATCTCCGGTGAAATCTGCAGGACAGGCAACCGGGTCTTGGATGGTGATAATGGAGGTGGATACCGAACTCGTGTTAAAATTGTATGAGTTGAAGTTTTCATCGTCTAGGCTGAAATCCCCACGGAATGCGCCCCCATCTAAATATTCGCCAACCCTGCATGGCAGCAGCGAGGTGAAGTCCGGCATGGCCGGAACACCAAGGGTGGATATATTGAATCTCCCAAAATCAAATGCGGAAGGTATAGCGTCGAGGCGCCCTCTCCAATACATGTTCGAGGCATTCTGGGATGGAGAGTGCACGGTTTGAATAACATTGGATGGGCTGCCATTCGTGGGCCCTCTGGTAATGGTGAATCCGATGTCTGTCCCATCATCAAGGCTCCCCACACCGACGGCATTTAATGACACATATTCCCAATAATGACTATTTACGCCGTTATTGGAGAAGGTAATTGCATCACTGTCCCATACGACCGTGCCGGTCACGGTGAGGTTGGCAGGTAGATCGAACAAGAAGTCGTCACCAAAGTAATCGTAACTGTCGTATGTGATTGTGAACTCCATTTGGAACAGCTCGGCATTGGCCGTTGTGCCGGCGGCTGCAAGAGCGAGTGCGGCGATTGCGATGGCTGATTTACGTGATTTCAGAGCTTTCATTGTGTTTCCTCTATATGCATGAGGGGTATCTCGGGCCCCTGGCCAGTTTTGTGTGCCCAGCAAAGTGTGGGCTCTCATAAGTAGAAACGAGAACGGGCGGTGTCTTCGCAATGTAATATAGAAAAACGTGAGAAAATATAATTCTCTGCTGAGAGGGCATTAATAAGGCACTTGAATGTCCGGTTTATCATCGTCAAATGGAGCGCAATGACGAGGATTTTGTTAGTAATCAGTTGTTCTTATAGTGAATCTTCACGGATCTGTTCGATGCGGTTTTCAATGTTGTGGGCGGCGGGTCCGGGTTGGTTTTGCAGTATCAGATACACGGCTTGTAGATGTTCGATGGCTTGTAAATGTAGATTCTGTCCTTCAAGAGCATCGGCTAAAAGTTCTCTGGATTGGACTTCGAATGCGATGGGATTCAGGTCCATTTCTTGTACGATTGAGAGTGATTCTTCAAGGCATTTTTGGGCTTGGGGAAATTGTTCTGTCCTGATCATAAACAGGCCTTTGTCAGAAAGGGCGGTGGCGATCGCGGGGTGGAGGTCGCCGAACTGGGCTCTAAATAAATCGAGCGCGGTGTCGATTAATGCGATTGCTTCTTCGTGTTGACCCAGTTCGCTTTTAGCGCGGGCGATGCTTGAGGTTGGGAATCCTCTCGCGAAGTGAGTTTCACCGTAGAGATCACGATGAAGTTGGATTGATTGTTCAAGAATGGGTATCGCTTCTTGGTATCGCCCTTGTTCTGCAAGCAGTCTTCCAAGATTTGATGTCGAAATCGCTGTGGACGGGTTTGGTCGTGGGTCGATGCTTAATCGGAGTTCGATTCCCTTTCGATACCAGGTCTCGGCCTCTTCATATTTGCCCTGATTCTTTGCGAGAATAGCGAAGGCGTTGTATGTTTTGGAAACTTGGATTTGTTCGTCGGACGCTTTGTATTTGTCTAGGGCGATTTTGTAGAGTGTTTCGGATTCGGAATACCGGGCGAGTCGGCGCAGGAGCATGCCGTTGAGCATGTCGAGACCGGGTGGGGATTGAATAGAGGCGGATTGTGCGGCGGTTTGGGCTTGTTCCACAGACTCTAAAGCCGAACTCCAATCACCAAAACCCATGAGGGCCTCGCCTTTGATCATTAAGATACTCATCCGCTGTTCGGGATCGTCATGTGTGTTGAGCATGGCGATTGAATCATCGAGAATTCCAATCACCATGTCCACCCTCCCGATGTTTCGAAGGGAATCAGCGAGGAGCATCTTCGCGCTGACATGATCGTGCACGGAACCAGAATCTAGAGTTTCATAGATAGCGATCGCTTTGGTAGTTGTCTCAATCGTGGTTTCGTAGTCGAATATTAAAAAATAGCTTTGGCCGATGATTAGGAGCATATTGGCGCGGACGACTGGGAACTGGATGTTGTCTACGGATTCTGCTGCGGTAGCCAACAGCTCTTCAAGCAACTCTGTATCTCTGCCCTGAGCTTGGTTGGCCTCAAGACCAAGAAGGATACTTTCGAGGAACTCTGTAGAGCTTTGCGATTGGACGAGTGCCTTTGCGGTCTTTACGCGTTCTTCTGATTCTCTCTTGAGTGCAAAGCTTGTTCCTATAAGACCAAGGGCCAGAAGAATAATCACCGAAGCAGTGCCAATGACGACGGCCTTGTTTCGCTTTGTGTACTTCTGCACGCGATAGGCAACGGATGTTGGTCTCGCGATAATGGGTTCGGATTTAAGGTGCCGTTTGATATCCTGCCCGAGCTCATGTGCGGTTTGGTACCGACGCTCGGGATCACCTTCGAGCGCCTTGGCAACAATGGTGTCAAGATCTCCTCTGAACCGAGAGTTGACGGTACTGATTCGTGTGGGCTCGTCCTCTCTAATTGTGCGTATGGCATCGGGAATTGGCAAGTTGTCAATCTTGTGCGGTCGACTACCGGTGAGGAGTTCGTATATCAGAACACCGAGTGAGTACACATCAGTGCGTGTATCGATCTGGTCAGGGTTGCCAAGGGCTTGCTCCGGGCTCATGTAGGCGGCCGTTCCTAAAATCTGGCCGGCATGGGTTTGGAGCGTCAAAGCTTGCACATCAGAGTTTGTGATTCGGGCGATCCCGAAATCAAGGATCTTTGGTTGGCCTGTGGGTTCGACGAGGATATTCGATGGTTTCAGGTCTCGGTGAATAACGCCTTGGGTATGGGCGTAATGGACCGCTTCGCATAGTTTGCATGCGAGTTCAAGCTTTGCATTTGAATCAAGTGCGGTTGATTGAGCGTACTCAAGAAGAGGTTTTCCATCAACGAGTTCAAGAGTTATGTAGGGAAGTGATCGATTTCCGAAGTTGCTTGTTCCGGTGGTATATATCTGTGCAATTCCAGAGTGCTTGAGTCTCGCCAGTGCCTGGGCTTCTCGTTCAAACCTTCGTTTGGTTGTTTCGTTTAGCGTTCCGAAGCGAACAACCTTGATCGAGACTCGTCGGCTTGGGTTATGCTGCTGGGCTTCGTACACGGTGCCCATTCCGCCTTCGCCTAGAATACCGAGAAGTGTGTACCCTTCAATTTGCGGTAGTGTTACATCGATGTCAAAGGAGTCGATGACTGAGTCGCCGAGTGTGTGCGAATCGTTCAGGGCAGCGATGAGCCTGAGTACTTCCGTCTTAGTAACGTGGTCATCTCCGCAAAGGGCATTAATTTGCTCGAGTTGTTCAGTGTGGGGGAGGCCGCAGACTTGATGAAAGACCTTACGCACTTTTGCGTATGGGTTGTCTGTCATTCTTTGCCTCGCCTGAGATCTGCCCATAGCCAGGCTTTGGACATCTGCCAATCTAGATATACAGTTCGGTCCGATACATTGATTATTTGGGCAACTTGTTCGACAGTGAGACCGCCGAAGAAACGGAGTTCGACGATTTTAGCTTGACGGGGCTCGAGTTCTGCGAGTCGATCGAGCGCGTCGTTGAGTTCAAGAATATCCCACTGGTCATTTCCTGAATCTACATTGGTCAATGTGAGACGGATTGCAGCCTCGCCGCCGCGTTTGAGTGTTTCTTTTCTGCGTGCATGGTCAACGAGTACATGACGCATCGCTTGGGAGGCAATAGCGAGCAGGTGCTCGTGGCTTTCCGGTGCTTCAATGCTGCTCTTGGAAATTTTCATAAAGGCTTCGTTCACCAAAGCCGTTGGTTGAAGTGTGTGGGAAGCGGGTTGAGATTGAAAGTGAGCGCGCGCGAGAACAATCAGGTCTTCATACGCCTGATCAAACGCCGAGCCGACGGAAAAAATTGATGGTTTGTCTTCTTCGATATCATCATAATAATCGATTAGGGGCGTTTAAAAACGATAAATACCAACATTTTGATATTTTACGGCTTGCCTGTTTCAGGTTCATGGTGTGAATCTCGTAGTACATATTGATGGGATGCGATTATCAGACTTGATGGTCTATATCTCATCATGGGCGCTGTTGAGGGGACTGAACAGCGTCTTATTTGGATGAGGGGGACTGACTGCGGAATTGGCCTGCATGGGCCTGAAACCGGGAGATATCGATGTGATGTAATCAACTAAATGGAATTTTGGTTACTTCAAATCAGTTCTCATAGGGATAATTACTGCGAGCGTCTTTGTGTCAGCCCTTTGTACTGGACATCCACATCGTTGGTAGTTCCTGCTTTCGGGCAATCTAGTCTTCGATCTCGATGGCACCGTTTGCATCGATCGATTCATGCTCAAGCCCAATCCGCGCGTGGTCGCAGTCGCCACAGCAGCCGTGGTCTTAATGAACTACAACTCGTGGGCAACAAACTAGGGATAGCGATTTTCCCAGCACCTTCGGTAACGTGCTCGCCTGGTTTGATTTTGGCGACCCAGATCCTGATGCGGATAGCACCGCCAACTGAGAATGAGACTTCGCTACTAGCACTGGCCAATATTGTTGCCGCATTGACAAAGTTGGCCATCGCTAGATTTTGATTCACCTGATTCTGTATCGCTAGCTGTTTCAATCTTTGGCACATCGATTGTATGTGTACTGAGAGAGTTTTCGTTTTCAAACAGAGGGACTCATTCCATGCACAGGACTACAGACATGAAAATAGAACAGTCTTCCACATCAAAGCGGTCCTTTTTGAAGCGTGCCGTCGCAGTGGGGGTGGGGAGTCTTGCGGGGATCTTCCTTGCCGGGTCTGGGTTGCAGCCCGCGGCACCTGATGAGTTTGTTGTTCTGGCGAACAATGATCTCGGCATGCACTGTATGATGCGGGATTTTTCGCACTTTATGATCCTGCCCCCGTTCAATACGGTTCAGGCGGTGGTCATCAAGCGGGGTGATGGGCCTGATGTGATTGATATCGCTGAGGGGAGCGACTTCACGCTGGAGTACTCTGTCCCCGGCAACACGCATTCGGCGACTAAATCCAACTTCTGGAAGTACGATCAGGATTTACTCGGGGTGGATCTTCAGCCTGACATTGGCTTGACGGGCAATGGGATGAGCGGAACGATGACGCCTCATGTCGATAAGTGGGAGGTGACCGGGATCCCGATCACTCCGATAGATGATGCCGGGCGGGTCAACCCGTATCAGCTAGCCACCGTTACTGTCCATAAAGAAGGCACGGGTATGGTTGCGCAGACGCAGACTGTTCTTCCGGTTTCCTTCGAGCTCTCTTGTAATGTATGCCACGGCGATCCGGTCACGGGTACCAATGTTGAGGTGGATGTGCTCCGAGATCATGATCGGTTGCACGGGACAAATCTAGAAATGAACCAGCCTGTATTTTGTGCAGGGTGTCATGCCGATCCAGCCTTGGGTGCTCCTGGGGAGCCTGGGCTCCCGACATTCTCATCGGCGATGCACAGCTCGCACGCCGATCGGCTTTTGGATCTTCCATCGACCTTTGACAACGCTTGTTATGCGTGCCATCCAGGTCGGCGGGCGCAGTGCCAGCGGGATATTCATTCGAGTGTTGGTATGGATTGCGTTTCATGTCATGGAGGGATGGCCGATGTGGGTGACCCTTCACGCGTGCCTTGGGTTGATGAACCCAAGTGTGGGGATTGTCATGATCGTGCGGGCTTTGACTTTGAGCAGCCCGGAACTCTCTACCGAAACTCAATCGGGCACGGCGGCGTTGCATGCTTTGCATGCCACGGCAGCCCGCACGCGATTACACCGGCAACGACAGAAACCGACAACCTTCAGGCTGTGCTTCATCAGGGGGTTCCTGGGGTAATTTCGGACTGTTCCGTGTGCCATACCCAGACCCCGGACGAGCCGTTCTTCCATAGGGTTGAAGACTAAGTGATACAGATTGGAACCATGAACATGAATCAATACAACACAAACACACTCTTGGGCGCACTGGCGATCGGGGTTCTTGCGGCTTCTGGATTGGGCAGCGATCAATTCACGGTTATTGATCTGGGAACACTCGGTGACGCGACGCTTGCGTCTGGTGTCAATGATCAGGGCGTCGCTGTGGGTTACGCAGTGGATACTTTGTACAAGTATCACGGATTTACCTCGGATCAGGACGGATTCACGACGATCACCCCGATGGGTATGACGGCCCAGGGACAGGCGATGGGGATCAACTCTCTTAACCAGGCGATTGTTGCCTCGTACATGCTTGGGGAACTCAGGACTACGGCTCTTCTGTATACCAATGGCATGCCGATGATGCTTGGTGAGTTCATGCCTTGCGCAATCAACGACAACGGTAAGGTTGTTGGATCGCGGTATGTGACCGATCCCGCTGGGTACAAGTTCGAGCAGGCGTGCCTGTGGGAGATGGGCACGCTCACCACGCTTGAGCAGATCGGCGGGGGTTCACATTCGATCGCTAAGGGGCTTAATGATGCGGGTTGGGTAGTGGGGAGCGCGATTCGTCAGGATTCGCTCGTCCCAACGGCCTCGCTCTGGATTAATGGTGCGGCCTCGGATCTTGGAAGTATTGAGGGGTCTGGTGGGTCATGGTCGCAAGCAACAGCGGTCAACAGCGCAAATCAGGTCGTCGGTATTTCGCAAGTCTCCGGCGGACAAAAACATGCTTTCCGGTATGACCTCGATAAAGCGGGTGTTGTTCTGTCTCGCGTTGATCTTGGTGAACTCGGCGGCGGGTATTCGATCGCCAATGCGATCAATGATTCGGGTGCGATCGTTGGGACCTCGGATAACCGGGCCTTCGTCTGGGAAGCGGGTGCGATGCGTGATCTCAATACGCTGATCGGTGCTGGTTCATCTTGGCAGCTCGCTTCGGCGACGGGGATCAACGAACTCGGCCAGATTGTTGGGTTTGGATCACTGGGAGGTGATCCATTCAGAGCGTTCTTGTTGACCCCGACAACAGGGTGCGCTCCAGATCTGACTGACGATGGCGTGCTCGATTTCTTTGATATTTCTGCGTTCCTCGTGGCGTTTGGAGCCCAGGATCCGGTTGCCGACTTTACAGGCGATGGAAGCTTTGATTTCTTTGATATCAGTGCATTTCTCAGTGCGTTTATAGCAGGGTGTCCCTGATGAATACCGGGACTGATCGCCGGCCGGATTTGACGGAAAAAATTCAATCTAACCACTCCGGTTTAATGACGGCTTAAGCCGGGTATCTTCAATGAAACTGTGACGGAGGACCTTCGCAGACAAGAATGATTGTCTGAGTACACGCATGATGAACATGCTTCTATAATCTCGCATCGGTATCGGGAAGTTTTGCAGGGCTTTCCGTGGATTTAGTCTATGGTGAGCCGATGTGAAGACGCCTTGAAAGGTTTAAGCATGATGCGATCGATCCGAAAGATTTTTTTCTTCGTGGTTCTTCTGGCGGCTATTGGCTTTTTGATCTACACCAAAGTTCTGCGGCCCATCCCGGTAGTAGGGCATGAAGCCAAACGTGGCGATTTAATTATCGAAGTCATGGGGACCGGTTCGATCCAGGCTCGGGTCTCGGCTGTGGTTTCATCGAAGATTCAAGGGCAGGTGGTCCATCTGGATGTCGACCAAGGCTCATCTGTCACCTCGGGGCAGGTTATCGCTCGGCTCGACGACCGCGACTTGATCAGTCAGGTCGAGATCGCACAAGCGAATGCCCATGCGAGTCAGGCGGGGCTTGATCGGCTCTATGCTGACGAGACTCGATCATTGGCTGTGCTTCGACAGGTTCAGCGGGACCTCGAAAGAACTCAGAGTTCGTTTGCGCAGGGGGCCGCGAACGAATCAGAGATCGACAAAGCCGAGGAGCAGGTTGCTATCTCCGAAGCAGATTTGGCGAGATCTCGATCTGCCATCGCCGAGGGAAAGATGCTTCTCATCGCGGCTCAGAAAACCCTTGAGTATCAGCAAACCCGGCTCGATGACACTCTAATCACCGCGCCATTCGACGGGCTTGTTGTCCGCAGAGATCGTGACCCGGGCGATATCATCGTGCCTGGATCAGCAATCTATCAGCTTGTTGCTCTCGATGAGATCTGGGTGTCGGCATGGGTTGATGAAACGGCGATGTCCGGGTTATCGCCTGATCAGCCATCGCGGATTCTTCTTCGCTCGCAGCCTGGCGAACCATTTACTGGCCATGTCGTGCGGCTCGGCCGCGAAACCGACCCTGAAACACGCGAGTTCCTCGTGGATGTAGCTATCAAAGACCTCCCATCGCATTGGGCGATCGGTCAGCGTGCGGATGTCTACATCGAAACAAACCGTCTCCAGAGCGTATTGATAGTTCCGATGACTTATCTCGCGGTGGTCGACGGGCAGCGGGGTGTGTTTAAGGAAGTGAATAATCGTGCGGTGTGGACGCCTTGTGAATTTGGGTTCCAGGGAAGGGAATCCATCGAGGTAGAGTCGGGAATTGAACTGGGCGATATGCTTGTTCGCGTTGCCAACCCGGGGAAGCAGAACGCGTTGATCAACCAGAAGAAGGTCGTGATCCAATGAACCTGGCCATCAGAGATGTCAGGCACAATCTTGGTCGGTTTGCTCTCACCGCTGTGGGGCTCGGGCTTTTGTTGATGATCGTTATGGGGATGGGCGGCATCTACAAGGGCATCGAAGATGATGCGGTGTTGTTGATTGATGAGCTCGATTCAGATATATGGATTGTTCAGAACGAAACACGAGGGCCGTTTGCTGAGCTTTCTCGATTGCCTGCAAGCGTGGAGGATCGTGCGTGGACGGTGCCGGGGGTTTCTGATGCACGCCGGTTTGTGACGCACACTGTTCAACGAGAACACCATGGTCGCCCGATCCGGATCTCAATCGTTGGGCTCTCTTGGCCCGGTGATCAGGGGAGCTGGCTTCCCATTATTTCTGGGAGAACCATCCGTCAAGGGCATTTCGAGATGGTCGCTGACAAGACTCTGGGGCTTGCCGTTGGTGAGCAGGTTCAGCTCGGCAAGGACTCGTACCGAGTTGTTGGTGTAACCCGGAACATGATCGGGAGCGGCGGAGATGGGCTCGCATTCTTGACAGTCTCCGATGCATTGGCGGTTCAGTTCGACTCCGCAGGTGAGGCGACACGGCTGGAGCGGGCGGCTCGCCGCGGGCGGGCCGAGCATTCTGATATTGTTCAGTCACAGCCGGGGATGATTGAGCGTGCGGATCTGCCCGCACAAAGTATCCCTGCACTAGGGTCGCCTTCAGTGAGTGCGATATTGGTCAACCTTAAGCCGGGTGTTGATATCGAACGCGTCCGGTCGGTTATGTCGGGGTGGGCGGATGTCACGGTGTACACCGCCGAGCAGCAACGCCAACTCTTGCTCCAGGGCCCGGTTGATCGGGCACGAAGACAGATCGGACTTTTCCGTGTGCTTCTTGTTGCGATCTCGGCAATCATCATGTCGCTTATTCTCTACACGATGACCCTCGATAAGGTGCATGACATTGCATTGCTCAAGCTGATGGGCGCCAAGGATCGTGTGGTCATAGGGTTGGTGCTTCAAGAGGCGTTTTTGCTCGGCGCCATCGCGTACATTATTGCGTTTTTGATCGGCGAGCGATTGTTTCCGTTCTTTCCACGGCGTGTCATTATCACCGCCGACATGCTGATATGGCTCGCGTTTGCGGTGGCCATAATCTGTATCGTGGGCAGTTTGCTCGGGATCCGAAAGGCGATGAGTGTTAGCCCAAACGAGGTGCTGTCATGAGTACAACATCGCATCCGCCTGCTATAGAAACCGTTGCTCTCTCTAAGATTTATGGAAGCGGGAATACAGAAGTGATCGCATTGCAAGAGGCCTCGATGAAAATCGAACGCGGGGAAGTTGTTGCTCTTCTCGGGCCCAGTGGTTCGGGAAAGTCGACACTCCTCTCGGCGATCGGGTTGATCAATCCACCGACCAAAGGGCAGATCAAAATCGATGGCAAAGTGATCATGGATGGCCCAAAGGCGTTTGTTGATCTGCAGAGATACCGGCGAGAACGGCTCGGGTTTATCTTTCAGAAATCCAACCTGATTCCATTCCTCTCGGCGCTTGAGAATGTTCTGATATCGCTCTCGATTTCCGGTGTCGAAGGACGCCCGGCGAAGCGGCGGGCGATGGAACTGCTCGATTCGTTGGGGGTTGCTGACCGGGCAAAGAACCTTCCCGCCGCCCTCTCTGGGGGACAACAACAACGAGTCGCAGTTGCCCGCGCTCTGGTAAATAAGCCCAGCTTACTCTTGGCCGACGAACCCACGGCTGCACTTGACAGCAAACTTGGCCGGCAGGTGATGGAACTGTTCCGCGAGATTGGTCACGAAAACCAGGCCGGCGTGCTGGTTGTGACACACGATCAGCGTGCGCTGGATGTCTTTGATCGGACCATGTATCTTGAGGATGGTGTGCTCACCGAGCATGATGTCTCTTCGAAAATGGACTGAGAAACTTCCGGCAGTGATCATCGGGTCTCAAATAATGGCTATTCCATTTCCCAGTTGAGGATCACGCGGAGGTCGGGTGCTTGGTCGGCGGCGTCGGTTGATTTGAGCATGATGAATGTGCCATCGGGCATGGGTATGTAGTCGGCCACCCCGACCATGTCGGTGGAGATGGTGCGCCGCTGGGAAACTTTGAGTTCCGGCTCAGTCTCGATGGTGACGGCGAAGAGTGTGTTCTCATCGGCGTCGATGCCGGAGTAGTACAGCGTTCGCCCGTCCGGAGACCATTGCGGTGACTGGCCACCGAACGTTGTGACCGGGTAGATGGGGGTGCTCTCTGGATTCACAGCATCGAATGGGCGGAGGTAAATCTCTTGTTGTCCCGAGCCGTTGGCGTTGTAGGCCACCCAGCGACCATCGGGGCTGAAGCTCGCGTCGCCTTCGGATGATGGGGTGGCATAGAACGGGCGACCGGATTCGCCGTCGCCAACATCGAAAAGATAAATTCCGGGTTCACTCTTATCCACTGCCGACGAGACCAGCACATGGCGCCCGTCAGGGCTGAACGAGAGATGCTCGCCAGAGATTACATGCTCGCTGGGTAGTAGTCGTTCGGGGAGGGCACCGGGAAAAGCGTCCTTAACCATGATCTGGGGGGGGCTTACCTGAAAGTATGCAATGCGTCCGTCTGGGGTCCAGATTGAATCGTAAAGACGGTCAACCTCATTTGAAAACGGGCGTGTGAGCCCTGAAGTCATGTCACGCACCCAGAGACTACTTGTTTTTTGGTTTCTGTAGTTGAAGAGGAGCTTCTGACCATCTGGGGAGAGTGTAATTTTAGACCAGTTGCCAGCGCTTCCGGGTACATCGACTAGCGTGTTCGCCGGGCGACCTGACGAATCAGTGGCGACAACAGTAATACGATCTTTGGACATGTCCTGCGCGAGGTAGATGGCGCGTCGTCCGGTTGGTTCGATGACAAACTTTGAGATTCCAGAGAGGACACCTTTGGCGGGTCCGGTCACTTCGACCTTGTCGATGCTGAACGGAGCGATCCAAACATCATCGTCTCGTTTGAATATGAAGTGACCGTTCGACAGGATTGTTGCGTCATATGCATCATCGAGAAGTAGGTCCATTTTTTCAGTTTCGAGATCAACTCGGTAAAGCCCCGTTTGATCCGTCTTTGTATTCCAGAGCTGAGAAATGAGTGTCTGGCTACCGGGAGCAGGTCGAATGATTGCACCCATGCGCAAGTCGTCCGTTCCAGGAAGACTCGCAATCACTTCAGGGGTTCCGCCAGAAGTGCTGATGCGGTATATTTTTGTGCCATCCTGTGAAACGACCGCAATTGCATCATCGGATAAGTAGCAGAATCTTTCTGAGAACTGTCCATTCTGAAGGATCTCAAAGAGCTTTGTTGATGGACCGCCGGCGATGGGAATCGATCGGACTTCTGATATCGGGCGAACTTCATCTGCTATTTCGATAAGCACATGCTCACCGTTAGGCGAAAATGCCATCGTGAACCGCGAAGCTTTGGTGTTTGATGATCTCTCTGTGCCTTGCAGCTTGCGGAAGTTCTGGTCGGACCATCCTCGCACATAGACCGAGTAAAGTGAGATCTTGTTGTCAGCTGGGTGTTCCTTCGCGATTATGGCGATGGTTTCGCCATCGGGAGAAAGGGCGATTTGATCGATCGATTCAAAGCGGTCCGCTACCGGGATGGCGAGATTCATGAGCACAGGCTTTGGGTTTGGCTTGAGCAACCACATCGCCCCCGCACCGGCGAAGGCGATGACCGCCGCAATGGCGAGCATTGCCAACGGAGACCTTCGCGCCGTGTTGGCGGCCGCGAGTGATTCTCCTGAGCCATGTTCGAGTTCGATGCGGACATCACCGATATCGCGGAACCGTTTGTTCTTGTCGCGTTCGAGGCATCGGGTGAGCACATGACGCACATTGTTTGTGGTCTCGCTGGGAAGCCTTGAGAGATCAATGTCTTTGTGCAACACCGCACCGATTGAGTCGGTCGCGGTCTCGCCCTGGAACGGGCTTGCGCCTGTGATCATTTCGTAGAGGATAACTCCGAAGGCCCAGATGTCGGTTCGTTTGTCCACGCGCCGGCCGCGGGCTTGTTCCGGGCTCATGTAGGCGGCGGTGCCCAAGATCATCCCTTCCATTGTTGGTGGAGGTTGCGGGTTGTCTTGGTGGATTGTTGGGCCATCGAAGCTCATGCCTGTTGAGCTTGATCCTTCGTCGGCTCTCGCCAATCCAAAGTCCAGAATCTTGACGACATCATCGGTGTCGATCTTGATATTTGCGGGCTTGAGATCGCGATGGATAATTCCCGTTTCATGCGCGGCTTCGATTCCGGCGGCGATCTGAACCGCGACCTGTATGGCATCTTCTAAAGGAAGTGGTCCGGCGTCGAGACGATCAGCGAGTGTCAAGCCGTCGATGTACTCAAGGATGAGATACTTCGCGCCGTCCTGTTCTTCGATGCCGTAGATGCCGGCGATGTTTTAGTGGCTGAGTCCGGCGATCGCCCGTGCTTCGCGTTCGAAGCGTTCGAGGCCGACGGGATCTCTGGCCAGGTCTTCTGGGAGGGCCTTGATGGCGACATCGCGTTCTAGGCGGGCATCTCGGGCGATGTAGACCACGCCCATCCCGCCCCGGCCTATTTCACGAAGTACTTGATATGGGCCGATGGTCTCATTCATGGTCACATGATAGCGAATTTTGATCTAGCGCACACGAGATTGGATGAGGGCATTGATGGATTTGAAGAGCCGTCTCACCTGGTTCTACCATCGATGGCGAGAATCTGGTATTCTTTAAATAGAACATGGATTATTCGTGAGGTGTATGCGGGGTATCGATCCGCGTCGTTTGAAAGGTTGAGGGGTTTAATTTGACACTTGTTCGCTCATTTACGGTCGTGCCCGCGACGGCGGTGATTATCGCCAACATCATCGGCACGGGGATTTTTGTTAAGACCCGGGTAATGACCGCCAATGTGGGATCGGCGGAGATGGTATTGTTGGTCTGGATTCTTGCCGGGCTGTTGTCGCTGGCGGGGGCGATGGTGTATGCGGAGTTGAGCACGATGATGCCTCGGGCAGGCGGGGCGTTCCATTTTATTGGAGCGGCGTACGGGCGACGGTGGGCGTTCTTGTATGGTTGGACGCGGATGCTCGTCGGCGGGGCGGGTGGAGCGGCTGTTGCGATTCTCTTTGTTGTCTTTTTGAATGACCTGCTCGGAGGGAGCCTCTCGCCGATCGCACTCAAAGTTCTGCCCGTAGCGGTTATTCTATTGGCGGTGGTACTCAACTTTGCGTCGGGGAGCGCCAATGGCGCGATCGCTACGGCACTGACGGTAGGAAAGATTGTGCTTGTGCTGAGTATCGCGATCGGGGCGTTTGTCTTTGGGGATGGCTCTTGGATGCACTTCGACGGCTCCGCGGCCGAGGTTGCGGTGGAAGGGGTCAACGAGAGCGCCCGGGGGGGTATCACAGGATTTGGTGCCGCGATGCTCGGTGCGTTGTGGGGGTACAACGGGTGGAATCTGATCGTAGGGATCGGGGGCGAGGTCAAGGACCCATCGCGCACGCTACCTAGAGCGCTCATCGGGGGGACGGTGCTGGTGATTGTGTTGTATGTGCTAATCAATGTAGCATACTTTTATGTGCTCTCTCCTGCGGAGATCGCTGGAATCCCGGCGTCGTCTTCGGTCGCGTTCGAGGTGGCAGCGCGGTTTATGGGGGCGGGGGTCGCGGCGGTGATGTCGGCGGGATTGATGTTCTCTGCGTACGGGACACTGCACGCGGGGGTGCTTGTTGGGCCTCGGCTGCCGTATGCGTTGGCTGAGCGTGGGTTGCTGCCCAAGTGGTTGATGCATCTGTCGAGCAAGGGCGTGCCGACCAATGCGGTTCTTGCGATGGGCTTGTGGGCGATCATCCTGAGCTTGTCGGGTACCTTCGATATCTTGACTGATATTTACATCTTCGTGCTTTGGGTGTTCTATGGGATGACCGCGGTCGGGCTGTTTGTGCTCCGGCGAACCCGTCCCGATGTGGACCGTCCGTACCGGGTATGGGGGTATCCGGTTGTTCCGGGACTCTTTGTGTTGGTGACTGTCTATCTATTGATCAACACAGTTGTCGCAACGCCTTGGCGTGCGGTTTGGGGGATAGTGTTTATTGTGTCGGGGCTGCCGGTTTATGAATACTTTAAACGCTATGGAAACATTGATGATGGGGCATTTCTGGTAGATGATTGACATTGGTTTACTGAGTTTAGAATGGGTGGGGTTGAAGAAGGATTTGACTATTCTCCACTTCATGATTTTTCCAAAACAACTAAACGCCGCCGGTATCACACCGGCGGCGTTCGTTTGATTGCAGAGATGCGGTCTTCGAATAGTATTCCAATGTCTATCTCTGGTCATTGAGAACTGAACACGCGGTTCGCACCCGGTGTGCTATCGACGCCGGCGGGTGGAGACAAAGAGTCCAGCCGAGGCGAGGAGTACAGCACCGGCTGGAGCAGGAACCTGGATCATTCCACGGTTGTTCTTCGCCATCTCAGAGGGGACAGAACCGGTAAGGATGTCAAGCACGATCCACATGTTGGGGTCGATCGATGTTGGGTCTGGGATGAGCATTGTGTTGGCAAAGAAGACGCCTTCGAAGGACTCACCTGGATCGAGGACTACTGGGTTCTCGATGATGCTTCCTGCAGAGGCGTAGAACGGTTCTGTCAGGCTTGGGTCGAAAGTCATGTATGTTTGGATCGCGATATTGTCGAGTGGATTGACAGTATCGGGTCCGGCAAGGTCGATGAGCGATGTACCGATATTGAGGATTGAGTATCCGATACCGATTTCGTATCTGGAATCGACGAGTTCGATGCTCAGGATCTCTAAGTTGTCGAACACGAGGTCTGGGGACCCGTTGGTTTGAGCGAGTACGGTGCTGGTGCTCATTGCGAGCATGATGAGTGGTTGAAAATGCATTGGTTTCTCCTTGGTTGGCCGTTAGTTGGCCGGTTTATTTGTGCCGCGAGCATTGTGCATACGCGGCTCGGTTTTGTGATTTACAACTCGTGAGGACGAGCGATGTAGTAAGTGTTCATAATGTCATGGGGTAGGTTGTGTGTTTCGACAGCCTTGAATCCTGCGTCATCGAGCATGGAGAGTGCGAGTTCTTCTCCCCACGCGGCACCGAGCCCTGCCCCGCCTTGCTGGAGCGATACGCTCATGCAGTGCATGCAAGAGATTGTGTATGTGAGGGGGGCGAGTGGCTGGCCGATGTTATTTTCAACATGGCTGGACCCCGCGATGTCCTGCATCAAGAGGATGCCGTCGTCGCAGAGGGCTGATTTGATGTTCTCCAGAACGGTCGCAGGATCGCGTTGGTCATGGATGGCATCAAATGCGGTGACGAGATTGAAGCTGTTGGAATAGTCCAGCTTGGATACATCAGCGACTTCATATTCAACATTGGTGATGTCTGCGGCGCTGGCGGTGATTTGAGCATCTCTGATAGCTTCTTCTGAGAAGTCCACACCGAGAAACTTTGAGTTTGGGTATCGGCGCGCGAGTTCGAGGATCGCGTGGCCTTTGCCGCAGGCGATATCGAGTATTTTTATCCCATCAGTGAGTTGTTGATCGAGCCCTTCGACGAGTTCGAGGAAGCCTTGGTCGAATCCGCCGACGACGGTACCGTCGGAATGTTCTGCCATGACATCGTGGAATCGCTCGTATGAGCTGTAGGGGACGCCGCTGCCGTTGTGGAAGCAGTCGACAATTTCAGACTCGACATTACCGAGCACACTGATCCACTGCATGAACCCGGCCATGTTGGTTGCTTCTGGAGCGTTTGAGAGCAGCATGGCGTGCTCGATTGGGAGTTCGTAGAGGCCTGATTCTGGGTCGTATATAACGATCTCGGAGGTAGTCATGGTGCCGAGCCATTCGCGGACATACCGCTCATTGAGACCGGCGGCATTAGCGAGTGATGCTGAGTCCGCTGGGCCGTGGTTGTACATAGCTGTGAAGAGCCCGGTCCGGTGACCGATCGAGATCATCATCGCGGTAGCCCCGTTATTGAGAATTCCGAGCAGTGTGCCTGCGAAGGTTTCGGTGTCTTGTGGTGTGATCTGGATTGAACAGTTTGAACACATGTGAATCTCCTTGATTCGGTGGGTGTTTGTGTGAAATGCTTGAACATTCCCAGATGCGAACTGTGACGGTGGGGGGTGACATGAGTTTTATTATTTTTTGAATTTCTTCTACTCCGTGTCATGAGATGTGCCTGTATCTCGCAGTATGTAGTGTTCTTAAGGAGTGCAGATTTGGTTGTTGATTGTGGGTGCCAATTTGAGACTTATGGGTCATTTGTCGTTTCTGGTGTGCAATCCGGGGATTGCGGTTATGATTTGTGGACACGAGGACCACGGATGCATGAACCAGAGCGGGATATCACTGAACTGCTGAACGGAGCCGAGAAATTTGGGGATGAACTGCTCGAGCAGGTGTATGACCAGCTCAAGCGGATCGCCCAGACCCGGATGTCTGAAGAGCGTTCAGACCACACGCTGCAGGCGACCGCGTTGGTGCACGAGGCGTATGCCAAGCTGCTTGGGAACGAGGAGCTCTCCTGGCAAAGCCGGGCTCATTTCTTTAATGCGGCGGCCCAGGCGATGCGCCGGATACTGATTGATCATGCGCGCGGGAAGAACGCCGCCAAGCGCGGCGGGGACGAGAAGCGGGTCCCGCTCGGACTCATTGACCTTGCAGAAAACCAAGACCCATCGGAGATCATGGCTTTAGAGGAGGCGATGACTACCCTAGAAATTGAGGATCCACGTGCGGCCCAGATTGTGTCGCTCCGGTTTTACGCGGGGCTTACTGTGGAGCGCACAGCACTTGCTCTTGAGTTGTCAGAACGCACGGTGATCCGCGAGTGGACATTTGCGAGGGCGAGGTTGTTCGAACTTCTCTCTGATGGGAGAGATCAGTGATGGTATCTCAAGAAGCCAAGTCGGTATTCTTTGATTTACTTGCAATACCGCAAGATCAGCACGACATGTATATTGATCGCGTCTGCGGGGATAACGCGGAGCTTAAGGAACGGGTCCGAGGATTGATTGAAGCGCACATAGGGGCGGGGGAGTTTCTCGGGGATACCTGCGAATCACTCACGGTCGCGGATGATCTAGAGGACAAGGTTCCCGAGCAGATCGGCCGGTATCGGGTGATTAAGACACTTGGCCAGGGCGGCTTCGGGACGGTGTATCTCTGCCAGCAGTCCGAGCCAATCGAACGGCGGGTCGCTGTCAAGGTGCTTCGGCCTGGGATGGATACCCGATCGGTCCTGCGTCGGTTCGAGGAGGAACGGATTCTGCTCTCGAAGATGGATCATCCTGGGATCGCACGGGTGCTTGATGCGGGCAAGACGAATTCAGGACAGCCTTATATTGCGATGGAATACATCGAGGGCATCTTGATCACGAACTACTGCAACCTCAAGCAACTCGGATTGCATGCCCGGCTGGAGGTGTTTGCTCAAGCGTGCCAAGCGATCCAGCACGCACACCAGAAGGGTGTGATTCATCGGGACATCAAACCGGGCAATGTTCTTGTGACCGAGGTGGACGGGCGACCATTGGTGAAGGTGATTGATTTCGGAGTATCCAAAGCCTTTGAAGATCACAGTTCCGACGAGACAATTACCAGGACTATGCAGCTTGTGGGCACTCCGCAATACATGTCCCCTGAGCAGGCTTCTACTGTTTCTTCAGATATTGACACGCGTACGGATGTGTATTCGCTCGGTGTGATGCTCTATGAGCTTTCAACCGGATTGCCACCGTTTGATCCCAAGCGGCTCAGGAGTGCGAGTGCCGGTCAGCTTGAGCGGATGATTCTGGAGATTGATCCGCAGCGTCCATCTTCGCGGGTTTCAAAGCTTGATGGGGCGAATGCACAACGGGTGACATCTCAGCAGGGCGATTCGATCGGCCACATCGTGCGCGAGCTCAAGGGTGAGATCGATTGGGTCATCATGAAGTCAATGGAGAAAGACCGAGATCGCAGGTACCCCACGGCGTATGCATTTTACGAGGATATCCGTCGGGTATTGTGTGGCGAGGTTGTGCGTGCGCGTCCGCCGAGCCGAGCGTATGCGGTCCGGAAGTTCGTCTCGAGGAACAAGGCCGGGACGCTGGTTGCGTTGCTCATGGTGATGTCCTTGATTGGGATTACTGGGTTGAGCCTTGGGTATGTGCAGAAAATTCGCAATGCGAATGAACAAATTCAACGGACGCTCCACAATCAAGAGCAGGTGCTTGTGTTTACCGAAGAGATGCTTGGGGGGGTTGACCCTGTAGTTGCTCGAGGGCAAGACACTGAGTTGTTTAAGATGATCCTCGATTCAGCGAGCGACCGGGTCAATATCGAACTCTCGGATGAACCCGAGGTCGAGGTGCGTGTTCGTACGCTTATTGGAAACCTCTATAGATCCATCGGGATGTTTGATGAGGCCATCGCACAGTTTAAATCGGCCACTGCAATCGGTGTCGAGTCATTGGGCAAGCAGCATTGGCAGACTATTTCCGCCCGATCCGCGCTTGGGGTGTCGTATGTTGATCTGAGCGATTACAGCAAAGCCCAGGAGATCTTCGAGGATGTGCTTAAAGATTCCAAGGTGACATTCGGGGAGGATCACCCCGATACGCTCGTAATTTTGAGTGATCTAGCTGGTGTATATAACTATCTCGGTGACTCGCAGCGGGCGATTCAGGCGGGTGAATCCTTGCTTGCTTCTCGGATTTCGATACTCGGTGGAGACCATGCCGACACCATGAGTACACGGAACAGCTTGGCGCTCGCGTTGAAAAGCGGTGGCGATGTCGATCGTGCCAAAGAGATGTTCGAGCAAGTGCTTGAATACCAGCTTGTTCATCTGGGTGCGGATCATCCAACTACCCTCAAGACCCGATCCAATCTCGCGCTGACTTATCACGAACTCGGCTTGTTTGATAAAGCGGTCGAGATGAACACCGAAATCTTGGAGCAGAAGATCTATGTGCTTGGCGAAACTCACCCGAGCGTGTTGGTCTCGATGGTCAATCTTGGCACGGGTCTTGCCGATGCTGGGGAAGAACAAAGATCTCGTGACACACTGATTCGTGCCCTTGAAATTTCACAGGAGAATCTGGGTGATGATCATCAGTACACGATCATCATCTTTAATAACCTGGCAAACAGCTACGCGAAGAACGGCCAATACGAGGCCGCGTATGAGTTTGCTCAGAAGGCATGCAGTGGATTGATGTCGAGCGCGGGAGATCGGCATCCGATGACCCTCCAGGGCAAGGGGAACTTGTCCGACATCCTCTACGACATGGGCCGCATTGATGAGGCTCTTGAAATCGCGATTGAGATTGAACCAATCGCAAGCGAGGTGTTCATTTCGTCAGATCGGCGGTTGGGTAAGTTTTATGAACGGCTCGGGAAGTGCTATAAGTCAATCGGTCGTGGATCAGATGCTCGGGCCAGTCTTGTGAGAGCGTCTGAGGTGTACCTAGATTCGCACGGGGGCGACTCTGAGCAGTACCTTCGTGTGATGGCGATGATTTCAGACCTGGCTGATCAGTAAGCAGTTGAAGACTGACAGGCATTCGACTGGCTGGGTTATGGCCTTTTTGGATGATTAGGGCAGTAAACGGGAAATTTTGACCCAGCCGCTTGCATGAGTATGCAAAAATGTGTATAAATATGCATGTCTCCAAACCGTCGTCGTCAGTTATTGAAAGAGATCTTAGGGAATCGGGCTGTCTCATCGCAGGATGAGATCGCCGAGGCTTTATCTCATGCGGGTGTGGTGGTTACGCAGACCACCGTGTCCAGGGACTTGGTTGCGATCGGCGCGGTGCGTGGTCCGGATGGATATCGGCTCGATGGGCAGGCGCATTCTGAGACCGGGGCTGAGGCTCCGGCGGGGGGGCGTGATGAGCTTGGCGGGTTGGTGTATAAGCATGTTGTATCGGTTGCCAAGGCGCAATCGCTTGTGGTGGTCAAGACGGCGCCCGGGCATGCGCAAATGATGGCGAGCGCGTTTGATCAGTGGCCACCGGAGGGGGTTGTCGGGACAGTTGCGGGCGATGATACGATTTTTCTAGCGACTTCGAGTGCTAAGGCAAGTGAACAGGTTCTTAAGGCTTTAGAAGCGGTGATGGAAGGGGGGAAAGCTTGAAGAACTTTATCACGACCCAAGAATGGAGTAAGGGGGAGTTGGATGAGTTGCTTGCTAATGCCTTTGAGCTCAAGGGGAATCCGATGCAGCCGTTGCTCGCGGGGAAATCCGTGGCTCTTTTGTTTTTCAATCCTTCATTGCGGACACGCAGTTCGTTTGAGATCGGGACCTGGCAGATGGGCGGGCATGCAGTAGTTCTTGAGCCCGGGCAGGGTGCATGGGCGATGGCCTTTGGTGAGGGCGAGGTTATGGACGGCGGTGCTGAGGAGCATGTCGCCGAAGCGGCCGGTGTGCTGAGCAGGTACTGCGATCTGATCGCGGTGCGGGCATTCCCGAAGTTTATTGATTGGAATACTGATCGTGAGGATCTTGTAATCCGAGCGTTTGCCCAGCATGCTTCGGTGCCTGTGATCAATATGGAAACAATCACGCACCCTTGCCAAGAACTGGCGCACATTATGGGATTGCAGGAGCGGTTTGGAACGACCGACCTTCGTGGTAAGAAGTATGTTTTAACATGGACCTATCACCCAAAGCCCTTGAACACCGCGGTAGCCAACTCGGCGGCCATGATCGCGACGAAGTTTGGGATGGATGTGACACTCCTTTGCCCAGATGAGCGTTATTTGCTCGATGAGCGGTACATGAGTTACGCGTCGCAGAACGCGGATGAATCCGGGGGCACCTTCTCGGTATCGCATGATATTGTGTCCTCATATTCGGGTGCCGATGTGGTGTACGCCAAGAGTTGGGGGGCGTTGCCGTTCTTTGGAAACTGGGAAGCCGAGAAGCCTATCCGGGATTCGAATAAGCACTTTATTGTTGACGAAGCAAAGATGGCCCTCACCAACAACGCGGTGTTTAGCCATTGCTTACCCGCACGGCGCAATATCAAGGCGACTGACGGGGTGATGGATTCCGCGAACTCGATGATAATTGATGAAGCGGAGAACCGTTTGCATGTACAAAAGGCATTGATGGCGGCGATGATTGGCTCGCCGATTACAGCCTGAGAAATCAAGGGATACGAAATGACAGGTTCAAAAACACTGGTGCTCGCATTTTCAGGCGGTTTGGACACAAGCTTCTGTGTGCCTTATCTTACTGATCGTGGCTGGGAGGTCATCACGCTCTTTGTTGATACCGGTGGGGTTGGTGAACATGAGGCCGAGCTTGTCGCAAAGCGGGCGATGGAGGTTGGTGCTCGCGAGCATATCACGATTGATGCGGGCCAAAAACTCTGGGATACGATCGTGACCCCGATGGTTATGGGGGGAGTGAAATATGAAGACAGATACCCACTGTTGTGCTCGGATCGATATGTTATCGCCGCGGATATGGTCAAGTTGGCGCATCAGCGTGGGGCCAGCGCGGTAGCGCATGGTTGTACCGCGATGGGCAATGATCAGGTGCGCTTTGACCAGTCGATCCGGTCGCTCACAGACTTGCCGATCATTGCACCGATCCGCGACATTATGTCGGTGACCAAATCCCCTAGGTCATATGAAATCGAAGATCTCAATAATCGTGGGGTCGGAGTTTCCGCTGAGGCGAAGCGGTACACAGTCAATGAGAACTTGCTCGGTGTAACGGTTTCGGGTTCTGAGATTGACGAGATGGGGGCTCCGGGTCCTGGGACACGTAAGCTCACATTGCCCTCGAAGGATTGGCCTAATGAATCTTTGCGTGTCAAAATCGGCTTTGAAGAGGGGAGGGTGGTGACCCTTGATGGTGAATCGGTTGCTGGTCCTGAGATACTCCGGTTGCTCAACAAGAGCTTTGGAAGCTATGGCGTTGGGCGGGGTATGTACACGGGTGACACAATTGTTGGTCTCAAGGGACGGATTGTATTTGAGTGTCCCGGTCTCGAAGCTCTGTTTGTAGCCCATAAGGCACTCGAGGAGTTGGTGCTGACCAAGGCTCAGAATGAGTTTAAGCCAACGGTTGCACGGAGATGGACCGAGCTTGTCTTTGGAGGGATGTTCTATGAGCCGTTGCGTCAGGATATTGAGTTGTTTATCAGATCAACTCAGTCGGTTGTTACGGGTGAGGTTGTCATCGAAACATCTGGCGGCGTGTGTGATCCCGTAGAGATTCATACCGAGAATGCACTAATCCGTGACGGGGCGTGTTATGCACAGCACGCGGACTGGTCGTCCGCTGAGGCCGAGGGGTTTATTCAGATTCATGGGCAGTCGTCGACTATGGGGGCCGAGATTCGAAACAAGGTTGGGTCTGGACAGGAGGCACTGCAATGCTCGGTCGTATCCTGACGCATCTCGAGTTTCTGGTGGGTTGCGACACTCAGAATCCGCCCAGACTGATTTCGAAAGAGCACCCGGTGATCACATATTGTGCTGATGTATTGCGAGGATGCGGATGCTCGATCAGTATTGAAGATCTGGGCGATGGGTGCGTGAGTTTGCATGCGACCCGGGGCATCTCGCGAACACTCGTGAACTGTCATCTTGACACGGTCCCCGCTGATTCCTCATGGTCGAGGGATCCGTTTGTGCTTGTTATAGAAGCGGATCGTGCTATTGGTCTTGGGGCATGCGATATCAAAGGTGCGGTGGCGTGCATACTTACAGCCGCTCAAGAGAGTGATGGGCCACTTGCGTTGTTGCTTACTACTGATGAGGAGGCGGGGCAGAGTTGCTGTGTTCGGAGCTTTCTGAGGGACTCGTCTTTTTACGAACGAGCCTTGGTCGCTGAACCTACCGGTGGAATGGCGGTGCGTGCGCATCGCGGATTGGCGACATTCGAGCTGGAGTTTTCAGGATGTGCCGCTCACTCATCTCTCATCGGGGTGGGTATGCAGAGTGCAGTGCATCAGGCGGCACGGTGGTGTGCCGATGCGTTAGAACTCGCTCATGATGCTCCATACAACAATATTCGGCTCAATATCGGTGTGATTGAGGGCGGTACCAAAGCCAATGTTTCTGCGTCATCGGCGAGGGTCGTCTTTGGCATGCGTCCGCCTCCAGGAATGGATCCGGAGGGGCCTGCAAACGCTTTGAAGTCACTCATTAAAGATACGGATGTATGCACATGGATCCAGAGGTTTACTGCGCCGAGTCTCGATGAGTCTTCCGGATCAGCGGGGCTTCTCAGAGACTATGGGTTAGAGCCCGCTGATCCGGTGGATTTTTGGACGGAGGCGGCGCTCTTTCATGAGGCGGGGATCGCGACAGTTGTGCTAGGTCCCGGAGATATAAGTCAAGCCCACGCTGCCGATGAGTATGTTCTTCTGTGTGATTTAGAGTCGGTGTATCAATCGTACAAGCGTGTTTTTTCCGGAACGCCGGAGAGCAAAATTTGTAATGCGGTCGTATCAGAGGCCCAAGGAGCGAACCAGTTATGATGCGTGATGTTATTCTCAATTTGCTGTACAACCTTGGCGGAAAGCATGAAGTAGAGCGGTACCTTTCTGAGTACACGCAATCGACTACGCCCAAGTCGACTGTAGTCAAAGTTGGCGGGGCGTTGATCGAGAATGATCTTGATGATCTCGCATCGTCGCTTGCATTTTTGCGTCATGTGGGCATGTCGCCTGTGGTAGTTCATGGGGGTGGGCCTCAACTCTCGCGTGAGCTTGACTTGCAGGGTGTCGAGAGCCGCTGGGTGGATGGGTTTCGGGTGACATCGCCAGAGGTGCTCGGGGCGGCTCATCGGATGTTCCTTCGTGAGGGTGCGCGGTTGGCCCAAGCGATTGATGGGCACGGAGTGCGTGCACGGGTCGTTCCATCGGGTGTCTTTGAAGTTGTCCCCGATGACCATGAGCGGCTTGGCCTGGTTGGTCGTGTTGTTGGTGTTGATCTGGATCCGGTGCGTTCCGCATTTGAGTCCGGGTATGTCCCGGTGCTGTCTCCTTTGGGGGTTACCAAAGACGGCCAGCTGCTAAACGTGAACGCTGATACGGCGGCACGGGCACTTGCCGAGGCGCTGCGTCCTGGAAAGATGATCTTCTTGACTGAAACCGGAGGGATACTTGGCACCGATGGGGATGTGATCTCGGCGGTCAATCTTGAAGAAGATCAAGAACGGCTTGCATCAACCGGTGAAGTTTCCGGGGGTATGGCTCGGAAGCTCGCCGAGATTGGAGAGTTACTTAGCGGGCTCCCTGCACATGCATCGGTGTCGATTACAAAGCCATCGAATCTCGCAAGTGAGTTGTTTACGCACAAAGGCAGCGGCACTCTGATCCGGAGCGGCGCCTCTATCAGGGTTGTTGACAGGATTGACTCGCTGGACCTTCCTGAGCTTCAGAACCTGCTTGAGTGCAGCTTTGGCCGGAAACTCGATCCCGATTACTTTGATTCGGTAGCGGGAAATCGGGCATTGATCGCACCGTATACCGCGGTAGCCATAATGGTTGATTCCGGATCGGTTCCGTATCTGGACAAGTTTGCGGTCACAGCACAGGCACAGGGTGCGGGGATTGGTGCTTCGCTTTGGAACAGGCTTGTTGATGAGTATCCCAAGATGTTCTGGAGATCACGGACGGACAATCCAATCAACGGATGGTACATGCAGCGTGCCGATGGCATGAAGCGGCTTGATGACTGGGTTGTTTTCTGGAAAGGGCTCAGCACAAACGATGAGATTGAGTTTGCAATCGACCAGGCACGGTCCTGCAAGTCCAGCTTTGTCGAAACACGCGATGCAAAGAAGGAGCATGTCAATGTGTAAGGGTGATTTTACAGTTGGGATTGTTGGGGCTCGCGGGCATACTGGGTTGGAACTCATCCGGCTCATAGACCAGCACCCGAATGCGCGGCTGTCGTTCGCTGCTTCGCGGTCAAAATCAGGGCAGCCGGTGCCATTGATGGGAGACTATGGCTTGACCTATGTGGGCGCGGATCCTGGCGAGGTGTCATTGCTCAAGGCAGACGCGGTGGTTCTCGCTGTTCCTGATGGTGCGACCGGTGATTATGTACAGGCACTCAAAGACACGGCGGTTCTCGATTTATCGAGCGATCATCGTTTCGATGATTCATGGGTGTATGGCTTGAGTGAACACAACACGCACTCATTGATAGGAGCGAAGAAGATCAGTAATCCCGGGTGTTACGCAACGGCAGTTCAGTTGGCGCTCAAGCCCCTGATGAACATGCTCGATGGGACACCCCATGCGTTCGGGGTGTCAGGGTATTCCGGTGCGGGGGCGACCCCCTCACCCCGGAATGATCTCGGAGTGCTCGGAAACGGTATCACGCCTTACAAACTTGTTGAGCATACACACGAGAAGGAAATTTCTCGCCATCTCGGGCGAGCTGTCCGGTTCTCGCCGCATGTGGCTCCGTTCTTTCGGGGGATTGTCGTTACGATACAGGCCCGCCTAAAGGCTCCGACGAGTGCTGAGCAACTGATCGATCTGTACCAAGATGCTTACCCGAGTTCGGGGTTGATACGCGTGTTGGGCGAGCGGGTCCCTCGGGTGCAAGAGATTGCTCTTGATTTCGGGGCCGAGATTGGCGGTATTACTGTTGGATCAGATGGGATGGATATCGCCGTAGTGTGCACGATCGACAACCTTCTCAAAGGGGCGGCTTCTCAGGCGATCCAGAATCTAAATCTTGCCTTTGGATTCGAGAGCGAGCTCGGGCTCGTGCGTCAAGAGGCTCTAGTATGAGTACATTGCTGTGGAACAAATCGGGCGTGAAGACAGATTCATCGGTGATGCGGTATCTGGCCGGGGAAGATGTGGTCCTTGATCGTGAGTTATTCAGTTATGATATCAAGGCCACGGCTGCGCATGCACATGGGCTTGGCATGCGGAAGCTTCTTGCAGACGATGATGTAAGTGCGATCGTAGGATCACTCAAAGAACTCAATGAGCTCTGGAACAGGGGAGAGTTTGTTCTTGACGAGCGGCATGAGGATGGACACTCGGCGATTGAATCACATTTGGTGGAGTGTTTAGGGGAAGTTGGAGCGCGGGTACATTTGGGCCGAAGCAGGAATGATCAGGTGTTGGTTGCGACACGTCTTTATATGATTGAGTCACTCGATTCGCTTAAGGATCTCCTAGTTGATTGCGCTTGTGCTTCTTTGGAGCGGGCACGCGAGCATGAGATGGATCTGATGCCCGGGTACACGCATCTCCAGCGTGCGGTGCCATCGAGTGTTGGGTTGTGGATGGGATCGTTTGCAGAGTCCTTTGTGGACTCTGCAGAGCTTGTTGCAATGACAAGGAAGTGGATTGATGCGAGTCCACTGGGGACTGCTGCTGGGTATGGGGTGAATCTGCCTCTGGCGCGGGATGAGGTCGCTCAAGAGCTTGGGTTTGCTCGTATTGTGATCAACCCGATGGCGGCTCAAGCGAGCCGGGGGAAGCACGAACACCAAGCGATTGCGGCGATGTGGCAGGCAATGCAGGATGTTCGGAGGTTGGCTTGGGACCTGAGTTTGTTCAGCACCGCCGAGTTTGGGTTTGTTCAGATGCCTGATGAGACGATGACAGGGTCGTCGATCATGCCCAACAAGAAGAATCCTGATCTCGCCGAGCTCCTTCGGGCTTCATGCTCCACGGTGGGTGCGTGCATGAGTGAACTCCAGCAGCTGACGAGTTTGCCGAGCGGGTATCACCGCGACCTGCAGCTAACCAAGCCCGCATTGATCCGCGCGACCCGGGTTACTCTCGATACGCTCGCGCTGGTTCCCGATGTGATCCGCCGAACAACATTCAGCACTGCTGCTATGAGTGAAGCTGTAGAGAGTGAGATGTTGGCGACCGACAAAGCAGTGGAGCTCGCATCCGGTGGTCTAGCGTTTCGAGACGCCTACCGGATGGTGGGGGAGTCGCTTGATTCTCTAGTCGGCGCAGATTTATCAAAGAGCTTGGGAGAACGCGTCTCGCCAGGTGCATGCGCGGATCTCAGGCTTGATGAGATCAAAGCTCGCATCAAGAACTGTTGAGTTCAGAAGCCAAGAGAGGCTTTCGTCCTAAATCTTTTCAAGGAGGAGTTCTCGATGAAATGGTATTATCTTGAAAAAGGTTATAGAATCGGTTTGACATACAACCGATAGTGAATAAAGTCACCCAGCTATGAACCAGATCCAGACCAACTCTAAATCGATCAAATCGAAAGCCAAAGACGCAAAACGCGTCTGGGTTGCGGTATTGGTCGAGGTCTGCATGAGCTAAACAAGTTCAGCACCCAAAACCAAGTGTACACGCAACCCTGATGAGTATCAGGGTGTTTTTTTATGTCAACCTATTCCAGAACACAACGAATGAAGGAAATTACGCCATGACCCAGACAACAACTATCGAAGTCAACTGCCCTGAATGTGATGCCCCTGTGGGCTTCAATCGTCCGCCGCTGAATGGTGAAATTGCCAACTGCAGCGACTGCAGCGCCGAGCTTGAGGTCACCTGCACCGCGCCAATTGCCCTTGAACTCGCTCCTGAAGTCGAAGAAGACTGGGGCGAATGAGGCTGTTACTGCAGTGAATCGAAAGGATGAATGAATATGAGAATTGCTATGACTTATACCAGGCTGCGCACCGAGGAACGGATGCTCCTTGATGCGTTCGAACATCTGGGCGTTGAAGTGGTGCCTGTAGATCTTCGGGCAACGGTGTTTAACCCCGAAGATATTGCCGATTGGGGGGGGTATGACGCGGTAATTGACCGATCGCTGAGTTTGACCAATACCCTGACTTCGGTACGGCTGCTCGAGCACTACGGGATCAGGTGCATCAATCCGCTCTCGGCAATCCAAATTTGCTGCGACAAACTCTCGACAACGCTCGCGCTGGTCGGTGCGGGTGTGCCAACACCAGGGGTTCGTGTCGCGGTCAATGCCGATTCAGGACTGAAAGCTGTAGAGCAGATTGGTTATCCTGCAGTGGTCAAGCCGACAGTTGGTTCGTGGGGGCGGCTTGTGGCTCGGCTGAATGATCGGGACGCCGCTGAGGCGGTTCTTGAACATCGCGAGCAACTCGGTTCTGTTCAGCAGCAGGTGGTTTATGTTCAGGAACATGTCGAGAAGCCCGATCGGGATATCCGTGTGTTTGTGGTTGGTGGCGAGCCCATCGCGGCAATTGTGCGGTCGAGCGAGCATTGGGTAACCAACACCGCACGCGGTGCGACTGCCGAGGGCATGGAGATTACAGACGAGCTTCGAGCGATTTCAGTCAACGCCGCGGCGGCGACGGGCGCGGATATTGTGGCTGTTGATTTACTTGAATGTCCAGAGCGTGGGCTTCTGGTTAATGAGTTGAATCACTCGATGGAGTTCCGGAACTCTATTGAAACCACAGGTGTGAACATTCCCGAGCATGTTGCCCGGTATGTCGCGGAGATCGCTGAATCGGTTCGTGCTAGATCGGGGATTGCTGTATGACTGTTCAGGTTTCAATAGTGGGTGGTTCGGGGTATACCGGTGGGGAGCTTCTTCGTTTGCTCTCGATGCACCCTCAGACTGAAGTTGCCCAGGTTTCATCGCGGAGACTCATTGGGCAGCCGATTCATCGATCGCATCCAAATCTTCGAGGGCACCTCAATACGCTGTACTGTGTGCCCGAGGAGATCGAGCCATGCGATGTGCTTTTCTTATGCATGCCCCATGGCAAGGCGGCCGGTGATATTGAACGCTGGCGTGGGTTAGCACCCCTGGTGGTTGATCTTTCTGCAGACTTTCGACTCCGTGATGCCCAGAACTATCAATCGTGGTATGGCGATGAACACCCGTCGCCTGATGTGCTCACAGAAGCGGTTTACGGATTGCCCGAGATTTCGCGCGAGCGGCTTGAAGGCGCGAGTCTTATCTCGGGGGTCGGGTGCAACGCGACGGCAATGACGCTGGCGCTGCTCCCATTAGCGCGGGCTGGGCTAATCAAACGCGGGATCGCGGATCTCAAGGTTGGTTCATCGGAAGCGGGGGCCGAAGCGAGCGCGGGGTCGCATCATCCCGTCCGCGCCAGGACGGCACGGACTTACAGCCCGTCGGGGCATCGGCATCTTGCCGAGGTGTCCCAGTCGCTCGGAGATCTTGATCTTGATGCAACTGTTACCGCGGTCGATATGGTCCGGGGCGTTCTGTGCACAGCACACATCGAACCGACTCAACGGATAGAAACCAAGGACCTCTGGAAGTTGTACCGGGGGGCGTACAAGGACGAGCCATTTGTTCGGATTGTTTCTGATCGTTCAGGGCCCAACCGGTTTCCAGACCCAAGGATTGTGGTTGGCTCAAATCATGCCGATGTTGGGTTTTCAGTTGATGAGCGCTCGGGTCGGATCATTGCATTGTGCGCGATCGACAATCTTGTCAAAGGGGCCGCGGGGTCTGCGATTCAATCCATGAATGTCGCTCTTGGTTTCAATGAAACCGATGGGCTGAGCTTCCCGGGACTCCATCCCGCATAAACCAGAACAGGAACAGATCATGTCTACTGACAATCACACAATCGTAATAAAGGTCGGCGGGGGCGAAGGGATCGATCCGACGGTACTGACTGATGAGATCGCTGAGCTGACCAGCGCGGGTGTCCGCGTGGTGCTCGTTCATGGCGGATCACATGAGACAAATCAGCTCGCTGAGGCGCTCGGGCACCCGACAAAGACCATCGTCAGCCCGAGCGGGAATCAGTCGCGGAGGACCGACCGGAGGACGCTGGAAATATTCATGATGTCGTACTGCGGGAAGGTGAACAAGACAGTCATTGAAAGCCTGAGGCGATCGGGCGTGGATGCCATTGGGTTGTCTGGGATTGACGCCGGGATCTGGGTTGGCTCTCGCAAGTCCGCGATCCGCGGGGTAGAAGATGGTCGGACGGTATTGATTCGTGATGATTTGTCTGGGAGAGTCGAGTCTGTCGATGCAGAGTTTCTCAATACGCTCCTCGATTCAGGGCGGACTCCGGTGCTTACCCCGCCCGCGATAACGGCTGACGGGATTGCGATCAATGTGGACGCCGACCGCGCGGCGGCGGCGACCGCCAAGGCACTTGGGGCCGATGAGTTGTTGTTGCTATCAAATGTCCCCGGAGTACTCCGTGATCACACTGATCTTGACTCATTGATTGAAACCGTTAATCTGGGGTCGCTCGAAGTGGCTCACCATGCTGCCCAAGGGCGGATGAAGAACAAAGTTCTTGCAGCTCAAGAAGCGATTGAGGGTGGCGTTGGACGGGTATCCATTGCGTCTGCAAGTGGTGATCGCCCGATCGAGCGGGCCCGCCAAGGTGCGGGGACGACCTTTGTGCAAGGGGTAGCATCATGAACGCTGAATCACAAGTCCTCTTTGATCTTGTCTCTGCTAAGAGTCTTTCAGGAGAGGAGCAGCAGGCTGCTGATGTGTTCGTGCGGCATGCCGAGGTTCTTGGGTATGAAACGGAGATCGATCAGGTTGGCAACGCGATCGCGCATCGCGGTTCCGAGGATGCGGATATTCATATTGTTCTCTTAGGTCATATCGACACGGTGCCTGGGGATATCCCGGTACGGATCGAAGATGAGATTCTCCATGGACGCGGATCGGTAGATGCAAAAGGGCCATTGGCGGCGATGCTGATTGGCGCGTCGCGAGCAAATGTTCCGGATGGTGTTCGGCTCACCGTCGCGGGTGCGGTTGGTGAAGAAGCCGCGGGCTCGGTGGGGGCGCGCCATCTTGTGGATCAATGGAGGCCAGACGCATGCATCATAGGTGAGCCCAGTGGTTGGGATGGTGTCACGCTCGGGTACAAAGGGAGGCTCCTTGCTACAGTCACGGCGACTTGTCCCAACACACATTCAGCAGGCAAGGACTCATCGGCCAATGATGAAGTTATCTCTTGGTGGGCGTCGGTGCTTGAGTGTGTCGAGAAGTTTAATCTCGGGGCTGGCCGAGTCTTTGATCAGATCCAGGCGACGATCGACTCTATGTCTTCATCGAGCGATGGTCTGCATCAGCGTGCGACCGTTAATACCGGATTTCGGCTTCCAACAACGATGGGGCCTCAAGAGTTTGCTGAAATGATCGAGCCTCTGGCAAGCGAGCGGGTTGCAATCAGATTTGATGGTGCCGAGCGGGCTCACGCGACGAGCCGTAATGATCCTGTTGTCCGTGCACTCTCGGTGGCTATCCGTAAGCAGGGCGGGCGACCACGCCCGAAACTCAAAACAGGAACCGCGGATCTCAATGTGGTGGCGCCGATCTGGAAATGCCCCATCGCGGCGTACGGCCCAGGAGATAGTGCCTTGGACCACGCGCCAAACGAGCATATAGAGCTTGAGGAATACCAACGATCTATTCGGGTGATTACGGGCGGGGTTGAATCATTGGCAGAAGAGCTCGTGATTCAGGCGGGTTACTCCCAGCAGCAGAATTCGCTTGCATAGTGACCAAGGCGGGATAGGGCTTTGATAATCGGACTTTCTCCTCCTTTTGCAGATTTCGGGCCAGAAAGAAGTAGGTGTTTTTATGAATCTCGGTTAGAGTGATGGGCTCTAGGGCCGAACATTTGGAGAGTTGGCCGCGAGTTGAGGAGGAGATCATAATGGCGATTCGTCGAAGAACTTATTGTGGGTTGAGCTGTGGGATGATCTTTGGTATTTCGGGATCAGCTTTGGCGGGTCCGGTAACCTTTGTAGAGCAGACCGGCGCGGTGGGGTTGACGCATTCGCATATGACTGTTGGGGCCGGCCCTGACATGGAGTTCATGACTACAGGCGGGGCCGTCGGTGACTTTGATCGCGATGGGGATCAGGACCTTTTTGTAATTGGCGGCTCGGCGGGGGTTGATCTGCTCTATTGGAATGACGGGAACGGAAATTTTTCTGAGGGCGGGGCGGCCGCAGGGATTGCACGGGCACACAAGGGTTCAGGTGCAGCGGTGGGGGATTATGACAATGACGGTGATCTGGATATTTATGTGACTTCAACCGGGACTGCTGCGGGGAACATGGTGCCTGGGCAAAATGTGCTGTACCGCAACAACGGGAACGGGACCTTTACGGATGTAACAGTGGTTGCCGGTGTTTCAACCAACAACCCGGCGGTCGGGGACGCGTTCTCATCTGCGTTTGGGGATTATGATCTCGACGGCGATCTTGATATGGCTGTTGCTGGTTGGCTCGGTGGTAACAAGCTATATCGCAACAACGGGGACGGCACTTTCACCGATGTGACCCTCGCGACTATTGATACTGACATGACCCTAGTCCGTGGGTTTTCGCCGAAGTTTGTGGATATGGACGGGGACCGGTACCCCGAGATACTGTGGGTTGCCGATTTCTTTACGTCTCGCTACCTTGTCAACAATGGCGACGGGACCTTTACAAACCAGACCGTCAGCTCCGGGACCGGGCTCGATTCCAACGGGATGGGGAATACCTTCGGCGATTTGAATAACGATGGTCGGCTGGACTGGTACGCGACAAGCCGGATCAATGGCGATGGATCGAGCGGGTCTGGCAATATGTTCTATCGCGCGACCGCGGTGGACCATGTATACGAAGAAGTCTCGGTCGCAACCGGATGCAACGGGGGTTACTGGGGCTGGGGGGCCACTGCGATGGACTTTGATCAGGACGGGTGGCTCGATATCATCGCGACCAATGGGTTCACCGGGAGCTTTGAGATGGACCCGACCGTGTTCTTCCTCAATGACGGGACCGGGAACTTTGTTGAGAGCGCGGTTGCCAGTGGGATCACAGATGTCGGGCAGGGGCGTGGGCTCTTGAATGTTGACCTTGAGAACGACGGAGATCAGGATGTGCTGATTTTCAATAACCGTCAGACGATGGTGTGCCTGCGGAATGATTCAGTGGGTGGATCAGCGATCACGCTGGCGTTCAATACCAATGGCGTACCCGGCCTAGCTCCCGATGGGATCGGGACACGAGTCGAGCTAACCGCAGGCGGGATGACACAGGTGCGGTACTTGTCAGCGGGATCGAACTACTTGGCTCAATCGGAACTAAGTGTTCACTTCGGGATCGGTGGCGAAGCAACGGCGGATCTGGTGATTCAGTACGCTGATGGATCGAGCGAATCGTTTGGCGGGGTTGCTCCAGGGCGGTACACGATCACAGCCAGGGTATGTCCGGCAGACTTCTCGCCCAATGGTGTTCTTGATTTCTTTGATATCTCAGCGTTTCTAGTGCAGTTTACAAGCCAGCACCCGCAGGCGGATATGAACGGGGACGGGGCGTTTGATTTCTTTGATATCTCAGCGTTCCTGACCGCGTTCTCGGCTGGTTGCAACTAAGCCGTCGAATCTGGTCAGTGCAGGCAGATCTATTCTGGATCTCGACAACGAACTATAAAGAAAGAGCCGTGAACTCATTAGGTTCACGGCTCTTGCTTTGAGAAGGAGACTGGAATGGGGGGTTGGGGTGCCCGATGGTTTTAAGCGGCACGCTGAGATTGATTGATGAGTTTGTGTAGGTCTTCTGGGCTGTGGCCTTGGGCAATGAGTTCGAGGAGTTGGTTTGCGTTTGCGGTGGGGAAGACCGACTCGATGCTTGAGGTTTGGGTTTGGGGTTTCAGTTCCATGGGCTGCTCATGCTCAATCGGCTCTCCATCATTTGTTTGGTGGGCGAGATTGGATTGTGAACGGTCCATGCTGCCCAGATCGGTGATCGTGGGCGTTGAGTTGAGCGATTGGATAGCAGGCGCGCAAGATAGCAAACATTGTTTGCATGGATTCTTGTTGAAGCAAATTTATGAGTTGTGATTAGGGCTTGGTCCAGATTCCCGAGCCCGGCTTGTAGGGAGTGACTCCCTCGTTTGCCTTATCACGATTGTCATCGCTGAGGACTTTGGGATCAGAGTTCCACTCGACCTTGGCTTGACCGAGCAGAGTTCCCGATGCGACTGCGAGGTCGATCTGGGCGATCTGGTAGTCGACAATCGCTCTGATCTCCGACAAACGGGCATCGGCAAGGTTGGCGTCGGCATCCAGAACGATTGTTGAGGTCGAACGGCCTACATCGTACTGGCGCTTCTCGGCTTCGAGGAGCCGAGCACTCAGGAGCACGGAATCCCGCGAGGCGAGAATCCGGTGCCAGGTGCTCTGAAGGTTGTCCACAGCGTTGAGGATCTCGGTGGTGATGGATTGCTCTCTGGCATCTCGCGAGGCGAGGGATTGGAGGCGGGAGAGGATAGCTTGGGCGAGCGAGGCCTTGGCGGCTTCGTTTCCCAGCGGGAACTCGGCGTTGAGTCCGACAGACCAGTCTTCGAACTCGTTCTGGGCGAGTACATCGTACGAGTTGCCCAAGGAACCGGCCAAGCCATTGACGCGGTAGGTGTAGTTGAGGGCAACGAGCGGGAGTTTTTGGTTCTCGGCAAACCCGATCGCGGCGGCCTGTCTTGCGAGCTGGATCTTGAGTTCGAGCATTTCCATTCGGTTATCGACAGCGGCTGCCGTGAGCTCATTGAGATCGTAAAGGTACTCAACAGGGTCTGGGGCGGAATCCGTGAGGATTCTGGTGTTGGTATCAACGGTGAGCCCGGGCATGTTGATGAGTTGTTTGAGGGTTCGCTGCTGGAGTTTGACATCGTTCTGGGCGCGGATGATGGATTCGATACGGTCGGCGACGCCTGATTGGGCGCGGACGATATCGACCTCGGTACCCGTGCCAGCATCTTTTTTGCGTTGGGCGCTTGCGAGCTGGGACTGGGCGACGGTGTGTTGCTGCTCGACGACTTCGAGTGCTTTGGTCGCGGCGTAGAGACGCCAGTAGGCACGGTCAACATCGGCCAGAACCCGGATGACCTCGAGCTTGGTTTGCGCGAGGGAAGTCTGGCGATCGAAGTCTGCCAGCCTGAGCGCGTGGGTGGTGGCGCGACGGCCGGCGTTGCGGAGGAGGTTGTGGGATAAGGAAATCTCTAGATCTGTCGTCCAAGCTGGATTGAGTGTTGAGAAGGTATTGTTTGAAGAGAACCGGTTAACGGGGGCCGAGACCGTGACGGTGCCGCCTGTCATGAGCGGGATGCGGACACCGGGGGAAATGGACTGGCTCCGGGACTGGGAGCCAACGAGCGTTGAGGAGGTTGGTGCGTCGGTGTCGGCCCATGATGCGGCGAGTGTAAAAACAGATTCAAACGCGGCAAGTTCTTGGTTGACACGCTGGGTTGCGATCTCTGGAGCGATGAGCGTTGCCGACAATCCAAGATTGTTTGAGAGGGCGGCGGTGCGGGCAGCACCGAGGGTGAGATCGAGTCTTTCGACATTGGCGTAGTCAGTCTGTGCTTGAGTGAGCTGCGCCTGGGTGTCACGCGAGGCGTCCTCGGGGGCACGCTCAAGCTGGAAGACCCCGATATTGTGGAGCCGTTCTTTGGTGGCGACGGTGTGGGTGTCCAGCGGGCCTTGCTTGAATGGATTAGACATGCATCCGGCAAGCAGCGGCACCGCTGTAAGTGTTGCGGCAATGAGGAGCGTGTGGACGGATGGCGTGTGGTGTGGTTTGGTCATTGTGGTGGTCGTGTGCTGTGCGTTTTGGTGAATGACTGATACCGTTCGTATGAACGATGTCCAACTCTTGGAGCGGGGGCTATTCGTGACTATTCGTGTCTGAGGGCGTCGATGGGGTTGAGCATTGATGCCTTAATGGCTGGGAACATCCCGAAGACGATGCCGACGGCTGCAGAGAATCCGAGCGAGAGCATGACGGCCCATTTCGGTATAGCAATGGAATCAAGAGGGAAGTCCGGGATGAACTGGACACCCGCGACCAGTACATTTCCAATGAAAAGCCCAACCAGCCCGCCGACAACACAGAGAACGACGGCTTCGACCAAGAACTGGAGAAGGACAACGGGGGGTTTGGCCCCCATAGCTTTCCGCAGCCCGATTTCGCGGGTGCGTTCAGAGACCGAGACGAGCATGATGTTCATGATACCGATACCGCCCACGAGGAGGGAAACAGCGACGACTCCGCCCATGACCATACCGATGACGCGAGCAACATTGTTGAAGTTCTCGATGGCGCTCTGGACGACAAACATATCAAAGGTGTTCTCGTCATCGGGGCTGAGGTTCCGGTGGTTCCGGAGGATAAAGCTGATCTCGGCTTTGGAGTCTTCTGATTTATCCGGGTCGTACATCTGGAGGGTGAGGTCGGTCCAGGTGTAGGGGTTCATCATTTTGTGCGTGGCGAAGGGGATGTAGAGCTCGGTGCGGGACTGGCCGCCTTCGAACATTGAGGCTTCTTTGGTTTCGACGACACCGACGATGAGGAAGCGGCGGCCGCTGACGAGGATGTAGTCGCCAACGGGGTCGGTATCGAGTTCGAGTTCTTCGATGCCTTGCTCGTTGATGAGGCAGACCTGGCGGTTCTCGTCATCATCAATTCTTGAGAACGGGCGGCCGAAGAGTACTTGACGGTTTTCAATCTCGTGCCATGTCGGCCAGATACCGGTGACGCGGACACCCTGAGACACTTTTTTACCGTTGGTGACATTCCAGCTCGCGCGACAACCCGGGGTGAGGGTTTCAATAGTCTCCGCATTGTCGAGGATGAGGTTGGCTTCGTAGGTTGTGATTTTGACATCGGTCCAGCTCATGACGGACCGTTTTGAATCCGGGACATCGCCCCAGAGCCACATTTTTTTGGCACCGATTCCCTCGAACTGGGTGAGGACATAGCCCTGCATCCCGTCGAGACCGGCGGCGACAACGGTGACTCCCAGAACACCGATGATGATTCCAAGTGCAGTCAGGACGGCGCGGACTTTGTTGGCCCAGACCTGACCGATCGCGAGGAAAACAGTCTGCCAGAGCAGGCGGAGGACAAAGACAATCGGGGAAAGGAGGAGCTTGAGCATTATTTGATCTCACTCTCAGTGGATACCGGTTCTTTCTTCTTACGTGAGAAGAATGAGCGGGCGTTGTTTTTTTCTTCGAGACGATGGGCTTGGAGTTTGGCGTCGGCCTCGGCGTTAATCTCAAGCTCGGCGTCGGTGATGCTTGCGCGTCCAGAGGCCATTCGCTCGACCCAGTCGAGGTGGATGGGGTCTTCCTCTGATGGATAATCGGAGATGACGCGCCCGTCACGGAGTCGGATGATCCGCTCGGCGTGACCGGCGACATCTTCCTCGTGGGTGACGATGACGATGGTTTGGCCCGCTTTATGAAGCTGCTGGAAGAGGTCAATGATCTCGACAGTTGTTTTGGAATCAAGATTCCCGGTGGGTTCGTCAGCAAGAAGAATGGAAGGGTCATTGACCAGAGCACGTGCGATGGCGACGCGCTGGCGTTGGCCACCAGAGAGCTGGTTTGGACGATGGGACATACGATCGGAAAGGCCGACGAGGTTGAGTTTTTCTTTGGCGCGTCGTTTGGCGGTAAATAGATATTTCTTTGAGTAGAGCATCGGGAGCATTACATTTTTGAGTGCGGTGGCGCGGGAGAGGAGCTCGTAGCTTTGGAAGATGAATCCGATTTCTTGGTTGCGGACCTGGGCGAGTTTGCCCATACCCATGCGGTGGGTAGGATGTCCGTTGAGGATGTATTGTCCTGCGGTGGGTTTATCGAGACACCCGAGGATGTTCATGAGGGTTGATTTGCCCGAGCCCGATGCGCCCATGATGGCGACGAACTCGTTGGGATAGATGCTGATGTCAACGCCATCAAGGGCGCGGACGCGTTCATCACCGACACGGAAATGCTTCTTGAGCCCTTTGATCTGGATCGTCGCTCGGTTAGAACTGCTGGGAGTCATTTTTATGGTGACTCCTGAGTGTCTTCTTCGGTATTTTCTTCGGTGTCTACTGCGTCATCTTCTGAATCAGCTTCAGGTTCCGATTCTGATTCGGTTCCCTCAGCATCCGCAGCGTCTTCATCGACTTCTTCTACAGCGTTCTGGTCTTTGACTGCTTTGTCGTGCTTGAGATCAACGAGCAGGCGGAACGGGCCTGTGACGAGGATGTCGTCTTCTGAGAGGCCCTCAGTGATGACGGTCTGGGTGAGGTCCGAAGGGCCAACCTTGACCGGGGTGGCGACGGTCTTGCCATCAACGACGCGGTAGACGATGCGGGTAAAGGTTTTATTGAGATCAATAATGTCGCTGCCCTCGCGGACTTCCTTCGGGAGATCGTCGATGCGGCGATCAACAACAGCTTGTGATGGGACAATCATCGCGTCGTAGAAGTGCTCGACAATGATGTCGGTTGATGCTGAGAGGCCTGAGTAGAGGGTCTCGCCTTCGGAGAGGTCCATGAGGATCTCGACTTCGAATGTGCCGGTGCCATCGCCGGCGACCTGGCGTTTGAGCCCGATGCGTTGGATGGAGCCGTGGTATTCACGGTCGGTGTAGGCATTCACATAGATCTTTGCGTCTTGCCCGATTGCTACAGGCGAGATATTGGCCTCGTCAACGGCTGCCTTGAGTAGCATCTCGGACAGGTCGGCGATCTCCATAATGATCGATCCGGCGTTGTTGGTTGTACCGACGATAACTGTTTCGCCGACTTCTGCGTTGAGTGTTGTGATGATGCCATTAATGGGCGAGGAGATGATCGTGTTCTCGAGATCTTTCTCGGCCTTTTGGATCTGTGCTTGAGCTTGCTCGATGCTCGCTTCGATCACGGCTTTGCCTGATTGAGCATTGAGGTAAGCGGCTTCGGCGGAATCAAGTTCTGATTTGGTGGCATCGCCGGTTTCTTGCAGCGACTGGAGGCGTTCGTACTGGATTCTCGCATTGATGAGCGAGGCTTCGGAGCCCAAGAGTGAGGCTTGTTGTTGTTTGAGTGCGGCCTTGGAGCTGTCGAGTGCTGCGACCAAGTCTTGGGGATCTAGACGGATGACGACATCGCCCGCTTCGACCAGTTGGCCTTCCTCAAATGGGAGAGCCAAGATTTTAGCTGAGACCTGCGAAGAGATTTTGATGAGCCGTTTGGGCTCAATGGATCCCGGTGCTGAGACTGTTCGTTCTAGATCGCCAAAGTTGACGGATTCCATGAGAACAGGGACGGAGACATCTGTCTGCTTCCGTGAATCGGTAAATTTCTTGCCGACCGGTGATTTGGCGACGATAAAACCGGTCGCGCCGAGGAGACTGATACCTACGACTGTTATGCCGATGATTTTGCCGAAACCCATTGAATAAACCCCTGCGATATGTGTAGTAAGCGGTGACTTGTGTGAGTGGTTTTATGGGGATTGGGGGGCGGAGGTTTCGCGAATTGGGGCCAATTCATAGAATCGGCGCAGGAATAGCAAGATTTTTGGAACCCCTCCAGAGATTCTTGCGTTAAAGGATCAGAATCCGAGCTTCTCGGAGAGGAAATCGCCCACTTTATCAATCGCGATCCGTTCTTGATCGAGCGTGTCGCGGTGACGAACGGTCACGGTCTGGTCTTCGAGGGTTTGAGAGTCAACCGTGAAGCAGAATGGACAGCCTGCTTCGTCCATGCGGGCGTATCGCTTGCCGATGGATTGTTTGACATCGTACTCGATGGTTCCCAGGTGACCAAACCGATTGCGGAGTTCGTTGTAGATAGGTTCGGCGATCTCGGGCATGCCGTCCTTTTTAACTAGCGGGAAGACCGCGGCTTTGATCGGGGCGATGCGAGGGTGGAATTTCATGAACACGCCCGATGCGCGATCGGGGTCTGGGGTGAACGCTTCGCACAAGAGCGCGAGGACGCCTCTATCCAAACCAGCACTTGGTTCAATGACATGGGGGAGGTAGCGTTCGCCCTTGGGCTGCCCGTTTTTGGCGAGCTCGCCTCGGGTGTTGTCGAAGTAGTCGAGCTTGGTCTTTGAGTGCTCGGCGTGTTGTTTGAGGTCAAAGTTGGTCCGGTCAGCGATGCCTTCGAGTTCGCCGTATCCCGGTGCTGTGAAGGGGAACATGTATTCGATGTCGGCGGTGCCGGCGCCTTCTTTGGCATAGTGGGCGAGCTCGTCGTTGTCGTGCTCGCGGAGGATCAGGTTGTCGCCCTGGAGTCCGAGCTCTTGCCACCAGTTCATGCGCCAGTCGCGCCAGAAGGTGTACCAAGCCTTGGATTCGTCGGGATGACAGAAGAACTCAATCTCCATCTGCTCAAACTCACGGCTGCGGAAGGTGAAGTTTCTTGGGGTGACTTCATTTCTGAAGGCTTTACCGGTCTGGGCGATGCCGAAAGGGACCGATACGCGGGTGGTATCGACGACATTTTTGAAGTTGATGAAGATGCCCTGCGCGGTCTCGGGCCGGAGGTACGCCCCGTTGTCTTCGGCGTTTCCAGTAGCGCCGAGGACGGTTTTGAACATGAGGTTGAAGGCGCGTGGTTCGGTGAGGGTGCCGACTTCTTTGGCGTCCGGGCCAACGGTGATGCCGATTTCGTCAGGCCCGAGGTCAGTGAAAGCACAAATGTCGACGCCATCTTTGGCGATGTCTGTCTTCTTGTATTTGCTGAGTTTCTTGAGGGCGCCGTCGAACGACTTGTCATCGTTCTCGATGAACGCGTAGATCTGTCCCGAGCTGTCGCCCTTGACACCCATGCACATGATGTGGTCGGCGCGGTAACGGGATTTAGTTTCCCGGCAGTCAACCATCGGGTCGTTGAACCCGCCGACATGGCCGGAGGCTTCCCAGACCTTGGGGTTCTGGATGATGGAGCTATCGAGGGGGACGATGGAGACGGGCTTGCCGTCGGGGCCAAGCTTGCCGTTGCAGCCTTTCATGACGACATCGGTCCACCACGCGTCGCGGAGGTTTTTTTTGAGCTGGGCACCCAGCGGGCCGTAGTCCCAGAAACCGTTGACTCCGCCGTAGATTTCGGATGCTTGGTAGATGAACCCTCTGCGCTTGCACAGGGCCATGATGTCATCCATGGATTTGACGGAATTGGTTGTTGAGTCGGCGGTTTCGGTCATTGGATAGGTCCTTTACTGAGTGAGGCAAAGTGTAGGGATGCGGGGGCGTAGAGTGCCGTATGAAGAACGAATCTAAACGGATTGATGCGGTGGTCGAGCAGCTGTTGGCAGCGGTTCGGGAGCCTTGGGAGTCGCTAAGGCAGACGCTCGATGGGCATGCGTGGATTGAAATGGGGGATATCGACGAAACTGGCAGCGGCGCCTGGCACCTAATGCATATCGCTGAGGTATTCAGGATCCATGCCAAGGCGGTGATGGGCGAGGATGTCGATGGGTGGCCGGCGATCGAACGGAGTGTGACCGGGGCGGGACGTATGGTCCGCGAGGAGGTCGAGCGATTCGCGGCTTGGTGTTTAGAGAGCCCAGAGAAGTGCGGTGATGTGAATCATGGCGGAGCAATGAGCTTTGAAGAAATGATCGGGGTGATGCTACGCCATATCGTCTGGCATTCAGCGGCGGTGCATTACTGGTGTCTTTGGAAGGGTTCTAGTTCGTAAATACTGATGCCAGAACATCGCGCCAGGTGATGCTTTCGAGCTCCTCGTCCACTTGGGACTGGACCTCTTCGTAGCTCTTGATCGAAGGGGGGGGGGAGAGGTTTACAATTTGGTCCTCGGGAATTTTGGTCAGTGCGAGAGCCCCATCGCCCGATGCGTTGACGACCCAGCGGCCCTCATCGAGCTGGCGGTACACGGCTTGGCCTACTAATGCACCTTCAGAGTCCCAGTCAACATCGGCGAGTTTGGGATTGATGATGGTTGCTTGCGATGGCGGGGTGTCAGCGTCGAAGACTCTTCGTATCCAGAGGCGGCCGGCGATGAGGGCGAAATCGACATAGATCTCTTTGTCTGCGTTGCAGGGGGTTTGAATGGTTTCCTGCTCGCCCTCGATGGTACGGATCTGGACGGTGATCTTGCGGTCCTTGACGACCAGTTCAGTCACCGCCGTCTGGCGGACGGCTTGGTTGTACTGAGCCGCGAGGGATTCGTAGTCGTGTGAGAGATCGGCGATACGGCTCTGGTAAACCTGGTTGGCGGCTTCGGCTTTGGCGATCTTGAGCCCAACGACCGAGGTAATCGCGACGGCGCTGAGGATGGCGAGGGAGGTGATTGTGGTCTGGATCGCGCCGAGCTTGGACATGATTGGGGTATCGACGGATCGAACGAGTTTTGGACAATTTCGATGGTGAACTCGTGGCCGCATTTGTTTGATCTCAGCGACTGATCGGGGTTTCCAGCGCATCTTGGTGTGGGGATAAGGAGACAAGATTATGGTTTTCAGTTCGATGGTAATGTGCATCGGGGTTGCTGCAGCTGGGGTGTTCAGCAATGGGCCGATAACCGATTTAGAGGGGCTAAAGAGTGTTTGTGGATCACAGGAGCGGACGATGGTGGTGCTCTCGGCCCCATGGTGTTTGGCGTGCAAACAGATGGACCAAACGACATGGATAGATGAGGATTTGAATTCAGCATTGGATGGGACCCAAGTATGCAGCGTGACGGAAGCGTTGTTGCCGAGCGCAATGGAATGGCTCAAAGCCGGTGGTATTCCGACCCTAATTCTTTATGAGAATGGGGAAGAACGGGGTCGATTACACGGGTATCAGAATGCAGAGCAGGTGATGGAGTGGCTTGATAATCCGGATCGCGTGATTGAAATGGGCAATCCAAATATGATGCCGATCGGGGAGTTGCATGATCGGGGAATTGATCTCTTACTCGAGCAGAGATATGGCGATGCCGCGGTGATGCTCACCGCTTGCTGGGTGCGGAGTGTAAGTGATGACGGGACGACGGACTTTCTTCGATGGATGAGGAGAGATCGGTATCCATCAATGCTTGCACATATTGCGAAAGATGTAGATGGACGCGCCGTGTTGGAGGGTGTGTTTTCTGTTTACGCAGAGGAAGGGCCGAATGTAGGTGAGGATGATCGGGTGGTGCGTGATTGGATCGTGCTCTGCCAATCGCTGGGGAAGGATGCGGAACTTGATGTGTGGATTCGTCGGAATCTCAGGATTGCTAAAGGGATCGAGATGTTATCGCGACAGGAGCGGGTGTTTGACTTGCTTGTTGATGCCGAGGAGTGGTCCGATGCTGGGATCATCGCGAGCGGAATAATGTGGGAGCGATGGGTCTCCCGATTTCGCGGGGAACCCACGGGGAACAAAGTGAGTGATGCCGCAAACGACAGAGTGATAGCGAAGGAACAATCGACAGCTCGGGAACGGCTCTCGTTGTTTATCAAATCGCTCGATGAAGCTCGCCGCAGTGATGAGGCGCGAGCACTCGCTGAGTTGATTGAATAATCGAGATTACTTTGGGTACTTGGTGAGACAGATGCAGTCGTTCTGACCACCGAATCCAAAGGAGTTGGAGAGTGTGGCATTGACGCCGCCGTTTGGATTGGTGTCGCGGGCCTGGCCTGGGATGTGATCGAGGCCGCAGTTTGGATCGACATCAGCGAGGTTTGCTGTTGGGGGGAGGATGCCGGTTTCAATTGCTTTGAGGCAAGTGATCAGCTCGACCGCACCGGCGGCTTGGATCAAGTGACCGAGCATGGACTTGACCGACGAGAACGGGACATCCATTGCGTTGTTGTTGAATACCGATCGGACGGCATTGGATTCGGTTTTATCGTTTTCTTGTGTGGATGTTCCGTGGGCGTTGATCCATTGGACGAGGGGCTTGCCGTTGTCATCGAGTTGGTGCGGATCGATGCCCGCTTGATCGAGTGCCATCTGCATCGCGCCCGCGCCGCCTTGACCGTCCGGATGGATATCGGTGATGCGGTAGGCATCGGCGGTCGATCCAAAGCCTGCGATTTCGGCGAGTATGTTTGCTCCGCGGGCCTTTGCTGATGCGAGTGATTCAAGGATGACGATGCCAGCGCCTTCGCCCATGACGAACCCATTGCGGGAGACATCGAAGGGGCGTGATGCGGTGGCGGGGTCATCTCGGCGGGTGGACATCGCGGTGAGGCGGATGAATCCGGTGATGCCGAGGGTATGGATCATGGAGTGGCAGCCGCCCGCGATCATAATGTCGGCGTCACCCTGGCGGATGAGTTCGGTGGCTTCGCCGATGGCTTGGGTCGATGCGGCACACGCGGTCATGCAGTTTAGGTTTGGGCCTTGGGCATTAAAGCGTTTGGCGAGGTGGAGTGCGGTGAGCTGGGGCTCTTGTTCCAGTTCGGGCGCGGGGGTCATGCCCTCGTAGGCGGCCTTGGCCCAAGTCTTGGGGCTAAAGCTTCGGGTCTCCGAATCCCACGCGGCGACATTGGCGGCCATATACGGCTCGTAATCAAGGACACCTTCTCCGGCACCGAGGTAGACGCCTGTGCGGGTTGGGTCGATGCTGCTTGAATCGAGTCCCGCGTGTTTGAACGCGTTATGACATGCGGCTAGGGCGTATTGGGTGGAGAGACCGGCGGTGGCGTGGAGGCCTTTGTCATCGAAAAAATCACCGAGATCAAAGTCCTTGACCTCGGCGGCGAAGTTGGTTGCAAATGTAGAGGCGTCGAAGTGTGTGATCGGAGCGACCGCGCTCTCGCCTTTGATGAGGCGGTCCCAAACGGTGTCCAGATCAGTGCCTAGTGGGGTAACCCAGCCGGCGCCGGTAATGACAACGCGTTGTGAGTCTGGGAGTTGTGATTTATTCGCTGTCATCGCCGTCTTCGTAGTCGCCGTCATCTTCGTCGTCGTCCTTGCGGAGGGCGTCTGGGTTGAGGACGCGGACGAGACCATCCTTTAGGCGGCGTTGTCCGAAGTTGATGATCAGACCGAGTTCGAGGTCTGCGGCACGGAGCGTTGCACGGAGTGCATTGCGATCGGCACCGGAGACATCGTGGTAGTCAGCGATGATATTGAGGAGGAAGCGTTCTTCGATAAAGAAATCAGAGCCGACGGTACCGATGACTTCTTCATCGAACTCGACATCGACCTTGTGCTCGATTGTGTGAGCAACTTCTTCGATTTCAAGTTCTTTAATGAGTGCTTTCCGGTAGATATCGATCGGGTAGCCCGGGCCGAGTTCTTTGTGGACTTCGATTGCGCAGCCGATGAGGCGGCGTGATGATTCGGTGAGTGCTGGGTCGAGGTCAGAAAGTGGGGTCGAGCGTCCGCGGCGGCGTTCTTGGGTGTTGTGTGTCATAATGAAGCTTTCCTATATACAGAATCTTGAAGCGGCTTAGAAACAGCTCGCCGGGCAATGGCCGAACCCTATGGCCAAAGCACATGGTTCGGAGATTATTGGATCAAATCTTGCTCAGGACAAGCGCACCGCACTGCCCAGCGAGTGAACTTGTACAAATTAGAATATGATTGAGTGGTGTGGTTGTATTTTGGGGAAATTCTCGTGAGTTTGAGAGGTTTGTTGCATTGGCGGGCAGCATCTGATTCCGGAGCATGAGTGCCCCAGCAGCGGTCATGATCCCGGCATGCGCAGAAAGTGTGTTGCCTAGATTCCCGGTAAGAGTCACGATAGGGACGGATTCAGCGTGCAGTCCGAGTGAATCGCACAGCGCATTGGCTTCGCGGGTATCAAGCGACGGGTGCCCGATGCCTAGGGGTAAGACAGCATCGATGTCCTCTGGATCTAGGTTTGCTTTGGAAAGGGCGATGGTTACCGCTCGCGATAGGGCATCGTCGGTGGTGCTTGGCTCTTCGTTGAAAATTGGGAGGACCGGGTTCAGTGACTGGGTCGATCCGAAACCCGAGATTCGTGCGTACGGGCTGGCGTTTCTTTCGTTGGCATGGGATTCTTCTTCGACAACAAGCATGCCCCCGGCTTCGCCCATGATCGAACCAACTGAATCCGGATCGAAGGGTTTGAGGATGTCGGCTGTGTCGATGTCCGGGTTGTCTTTGAGGTTTGCGAGCCTTCCTGCGTAGTCCCAGCGGAGGAGCCCCAGTGGGTTGAGTCTGGATTCGGCGCCGCCTGTTAGACAGAGATCTGCGGAATCTCTCTGGATGACTCTTGTGGATTCGATGATTGAGAGGAGGGCGCCGGCTTCGGCACCCATGATGGTGTTTGAAGGGCCGCAGAGCCCGTGGATGATGGTGACATGGCAAGCGGGCATATTGGGGAGATATTTGAGGAGCCAGAGGGGGGGGAGGTTGTTCATGCCCGATTCACCCGAGTCTTCGGTGCCCCAGCTTTGGGTACTGAAGGTGCCGCTGTCGTCTGTGGCGGTGACGACGGCTCTGGACATCTCGGCGGTATCTGCCGCGATGAGGCCCGCGCCGATCTGGCACCCGGTTCGGGCCGGGTTAATTCTGAACCCGGTGTCGGATTCATCTGAGCCGGATGTGAGGAGCCCGGCATCGTCTGCTGCTAGTTTGGCCGCGATGACTGCCAGTTCGGTGTCGCGGGCCATGACCTTGGTGGCTTTGCGATAGGATTTGGGGACCCAGTCGCGGACCTTTGCGGTGACCTGTCCCGCGATTGGGCAGGAAAAGCCCGAAGCATCGAAGGTTTCGATAGGGGTGATGGAACTAGACCCTGCGCATAGGGACTCCCAGAAAGCGTCTACTGAGTCTGAGATTGAGCACAGTGGGCCAAGCCCGGTGATGACTACGGATCTATTCATGGGGGATCATATCTGGATAGAAAGGTCCGGGCGTTTATCGTGTGGATTGATATGCGACGTTGTTTCGTTCATTTTATGCGTGCAATTCGCGTTAGATACTGATAGAGTGGGGTGTTCTAGAGGGAAAGTGTCTATCTGGACACACGCTACGGAAATCAATGGGACTGACCCCACTTCTTTGCATTGACAAGGGACACACAGATGATAATTTCAGAAGATCGAGATGTTCGGATGCTGGTCCGGTTTGTACGGATCGGATTTGTTGGCCTGATGCTTGTTGTGATGATGCTGTACGTGCTGAGCATCAATCAGACGGATGGCGATCTTGAGGTCGGTTTTGCTCAGCGATGGTGGGCTCCTGTAATGACGGCATTGGTTCTAGCCGGGGCTTTTTTGGCGGTTGACCTGCTGATGCCTCGGAAAAAGATATCGATGATCTCCGGGGTGATGTTCGGGCTCATGGCTGGGCTCATGGCCGCGTGGGTATTTTCGAATGTGATTGATCTGGTTGTTCGATCGTGGGACTTTGAAGCCGGGGCGTTTGTGTCGGCGATCAAGGTGCTGCTCGGTGTGTCGTTGTCGTACCTCGGGATTACCACGGTGCTGCAGTCGCAGGATGATTTCCGATTGGTGATCCCTTATGTGGAGTTTGCCAAGCAAATCCGTGGGGCTCGCCCGTTGATTCTTGATACTTCGGTTTTGATCGATGCTCGGATCGTTGATATTGCTTCGACTGGTCTGATCCAGCAGGCGGTGCTGATCCACACCACAGTGCTCGAAGAACTGCAGGCGCTGGCGGATTCCCACGACCGGATGAAGCGGAACAAGGGGCGGCGTGGGCTTGATATGGTCTCAAAGCTACAACGGATGGGAACAATCGAGGTGGTGGTTGATTCAACGCCTGTTCAGAAGAAAGCGGTGGATCTCGCTCTCGTTGAACTCGCAGAGATCACCAAGGGGCTGCTTGTGACACTCGATTCGGGCTTGTCTCGGGTTGCGTCGATCCAGAAGATCCCTGTGCTGGATATCAACGACATGAGCAATGCACTCAAGCCGACGGTGATCCCCGGGAAACTGATCCGGGTGGATCTCATCAAGCCGGGCGAGCAGCACGGCCAAGCGGTCGGGTATCTCGACGATGGGACGATGGTTGTTGCTGAAGACGGGTTTGACTTTGTGGGCCAGACCCGCGATCTGGTGATCACCAGCTCCATGCAAACCGCTGCAGGTCGGCTTCTGTTTGCTCGCGTGGATATGGCTGATCCTGGGTATGACGGGGAACTCCCCGGCGATCCTGGGTACGGGCAAGGCCATGGGTATCGCGGTCACCATCATGAAGACGAGCACGACGAAGGTGGATATGGACAAGGCGGCGGTCATGAAGGCCATGTGGATCATGGTGGCCATGGGGATGATGACATCCACCATGAGGTCAAGCCCGCTGAGATCAAGGGCCCGACCGTAGTTGGGCAGCCCAATGCTAAGGGAACCCCCAGGAATCCTCGTCGTTAATCAGAATACCGTGCGATCACCAAGCAGATGCGACTAGGATGGGCATCTCTGATGCCGCGTTGTTTTGTTCGGCGTTTATCACGCCCCTCGACTGGGCTGTCCTTCTTGGGTAGGAACTTATCGCACATGGAAGATCAGAAACTGAAGATCGCAACACCTTCGATGTTGCACGGGTTCTTCTCGCATGAAGGGTTCTGGGGCAGCGGGATCAAGACCGAGGTGCTCTCGGGGCTGACGGTTGCTCTGGCGCTTGTGCCCGAGGCGGTTGCATTTGCAATTATCGCGGGTGTTGATCCGCTGGTCGGGTTGTATGCTGCGTTTATGGTCGGGCTGCTCGCGTCGTTGTTTGGGGGTCGTCCAGGGATGATCTCAGGCGCGACGGGCGCGATGGCGGTCGTGATGGTCCACTTGGTTGCTGAGCATGGTGTCGAATACCTATTTGCGACGATCGTGCTGACGGGGCTAATCCAGATTACTGTCGGCGTGCTGCATCTCGGGAAGTACATCCGCATCGTGCCTCATCCGGTGATGCTCGGATTTGTTAATGGACTCGCGATCGTGATTTTCCTGGCGCAATTGTCGCAGTTTAAGGTTGCCGGCGAAGATGGCGAAATGGCGTGGATGACCGGGACTCCGATGCTGATGTTCTGCGGATTCATCGCGCTGACGATGGCGATCATGTTCTTCCTGCCCAAGCTCACCAAGGCGTTCCCCTCGGCGCTTGCTGGGATCCTTGTTGTTTCGATTCTGGTGATCGGGCTGAATCTTGATACCAAGACGGTCGGGGATATCGCATCGATCGAGGGGAAGTTCCCGTCGTTTGTGCCTCTGGCGGTGCCGTTTACGATTGCGACGCTCAAGATTATTCTGCCGTACGCGTTTATTCTGGCTGCGGTCGGGCTGATCGAATCGCTCCTGACGCTGACCCTGATTGACGAAATGACCGATACGCGTGGGCGTGGGAATAGAGAATGTGTCGGGCAGGGGATCGCCAACTCCGTCACCGGCTTGTTTGGTGGTATGGGCGGATGTGCGATGATCGGGCAGAGCATGATCAACATCAACTCCGGCGGACGCGGTCGGTTGTCTGGATTGGCTGCCGCGTTGTTCCTGCTCGCGTTTATCCTGTTTGGATCCGGGCTCATCGAACAAATCCCGATGGCGGCGCTCGTCGGCGTGATGTTCATGGTCGTGATCGCAACCTTTGAGTGGTCGAGCTTCCGGATTCTCAAGAAGACCCCCCCGAAGGACGCGTTTGTGCTGATCCTTGTTTCGGCGGTGACCGTCGCGACGGATCTGGCGATCGCGGTGATCGTGGGTGTGATCGTTTCGGCACTGATCTTCGCATGGGAGCACGCCCGGCATATCCATGTGGTCGTGCGCGATGACGAGGATGGGTCACGCGTGTATGAGCTCAATGGACCTTTATTCTTTGGGTGTATCAGCGAGTTCCGCGAGTTCTTTGATCCGGCAAACGATCCCGACGATGTGGTAATCGAGTTCCGCAACTCGCGTGTGGTGGATCACTCCGCGATCGAGGCGATCGACAACCTGGCCGAGCGGTATCGCAAGGCGGGCAAGACCCTGCACCTTCGGCATCTGAGCGAGGACTGCACGATCCTGCTGCACAAGGCGGGGGATATGGTCGAGGTCAATGTGCTCGAAGACCCGCATTACCATGTGGCGGATGATGAGCTGGGTTGAGTATGGGCGAGGCCGTCAAGAGTCCGTTGATCCGTGGCAAACCCGCGTGGCACGTACGATATAAATGGCTCGTCCTGTTGTATGTGTGCGGCAATGCGGTACTGCTTGCGGGGCAGTTTGTGATGATTCAAAGGTTTGGATTCGGAAACACTGAAGTCACTTTGTATTCAATGGCCATGATTCCTTGGATTTTTGGATATCAAGTGTGGTTAGGACGATGGCTCAAGGGCTATGGCGTTTCATTTTGGCGATTTAAAACCATGCTGAGTGAAATCGATGGGATACCTTGTCCGAGTTGTTTGTATCCGTTGTGCAAGTTGCATGATGCGGATGATGAATTTATATGCAGTGAGTGTGGGTGTGGAATCAATGGGGTGGCTGCGATTAAGTCGTGGAAGGGTTTGTGGTGGTACCGGTTGCCGCAGGCGTGGAATCGGTGGTTGAATGAAGATTGAGACCCGGCTGCCCCGAAGACTGCGGGTCGGGGTGCCCGGCCTTTAGGTGGCTAAATAAAGTCCAGTAGAGATAAAACTAAGCTGAGGGTTTGGGTTATTGCGAGTTGAATAATAACAGCCAAGACAAAGAAGGGTGAGGCGAATTTCAGCGATTGAGTCTTTGTTCTTGCAGGTTGAGCAGTTCTGAAATAGGAGTAGGAAAGAAAGCAGAATGGGATAATGCTCCCGAGCATGGCGTAGTAGATTGTCCATTCTGCAAATGAGTTCATGCCGTAAATGACAAAGGGGTCGAGGGCATAGACAAGAATCGTGCTTGATAGGAGATACAGAATCACAAACCCTGCCATGAGCAGCTTGTTGTGCGTCGCCAAATGTATGAGAGTTCTGTTTGTGTGCATGCTGTATTGGCTGTGAGTTAAAGTTTTTTCAATGCCTCGACGAGTTGGTCTACATGTGCCTCGGTATGGGCGGCGGACATTTGGATCCTCAATCTTGCTTCGCCTTCGGGAACGACGGGGAAGCCGAAGCCGATGACGAAGATTCCGTGTTCGAGGAGTTGTTTGGACATCGCGATGGCTCGTTCGGTTGGACCGACGATGATGGGGCAGATGGCGGTGGGGGATTCGAGGACATCGAAATCGGTGTGGGCCTTAATCTGCTCGCGGCAGTATTTCGTGATGTCACGGAGTTTCTGAACACGCTGCGGCTCATTCATGAGCGTGCGGATCGCGGTATTGGCGCTCGCGGCGACGGTGACTGGGAGGGCGTTGCTGAATAAGGTTGGTCGTCCTCGCTGGATAATGAGATCGATGAGCTGCTGGGATCCTGCGATGAACCCCCCGGCTCCGCCTCCGAGTCCTTTGCCGAGGGTGCCGGTGAAGACATCGATCTGTCCGACCATGTTGTAGTGTTCATGGGTGCCTCGTCCTGTTTGACCGAGCACGCCGTGGGCGTGGGAGTCGTCAACGCAGAGGAAGGCGTTGTACTCATCGCAGAGTTTGCGGAGTTCTGGGAGGTTGGCGATGTCACCTTCCATAGAGAAGATGCCGTCGGTGATGAGCCAGATTTGGCCGGTGACTTCGGGGTTGTTCTTTGCTTTTTCGAGGACCTCGCGTACCGAGTCCATATCGGAGTGCTTGTAGATGCCCTTCTTGACGCCCTTCTTGATGACGGGGGTCAGGCGCATCGAGTCGATGATGCACGCGTGATTAAGTTCATCGGAGATGATGATGTCCCCGGCTTCGCAGCAGGTGGGGAAGAGTGCTTCGGTCGCGTTCCAGCAGGAGACGAAGGTGTAGCTCGCTTCGGTGCCCATGTATTCGGCAATCGTTTTCTCAAGAACATGGTGCGGGGCGAAGGTGCCGCAGATGAAGCGGACGGACGCGGTGCCGGCGCCGTAGGTTCTGAGTGCTTCGATCCCGGCCTCGACGACATCGGGATGGTTGGCGAGTCCGAGGTAGTTGTTGGAGCACATGCAGATCCGCTCGTGGCGGCTGCCGTCTTCGTCGATCATGGTGACGGTCGCATCCATGGGGGAATCGAGGGTCTGAGGGATCTTCATCTGCCCAGCCTCGGCGAGGGTGTCGAGGGTTTCTTTGGTGCGGATAGCGAATGCGGATTGGGTCGATGTGGTTGGCATATTTGACAGTTCCTTGAAATAGGCGGGTTTGCGTGATTGTAGGGAGATTGAGCGGGTAGGATTGGGCCTTGAACAAACGCCAACGCAGCAAACTTGAATCGATACTGGAGTCTTTGTCCAAGAAGGACAAGGACCGGGTCTACGAGGATGCCCGCACGCAGCGCTCGGCGGCTCAGAAGCGTCGTCGCTCCAAATCACGCGAGACCGAAGACGGGGAACGGATCGGCGGCAAGCGTCGTGCGGACCCGCTGATTGACTGGGTGCTGAGAATCGTCGAAAAGGATTTTTCGCACGCCAAGAGCGATCGGCCAACTGACGATGATGAAGCCGTTGCATTGGCACATGGCTTGGTGGTTGAGCTGACGCGCCGGCGGGCGACCGTGCTTGCCGATGGCGAATCGGATGTCGAGAAAGCATTTCACTGCCGGCTCAGCGCGGAACTCGCGGCGAGGCAGCAGTCGGGGATCGCTGTCGGGGATCGCGTGGTGTACACCAAGCTCGATGCGACCGATGACGGCGAGGACCTGTTTGAGATTGTGAGTGTCCTTGAGCGGCGATCAAAGCTCGCCCGTCCTGATGCCCATGATCCGCGAGCCGAGCGGGTGGTGGCGGCCAATGTTGATGTGGTGGTTGTGGTGGTGTCGGTGGTGTCGCCGCCGCTGCATCCGAGGCTGATTGATCGGTATTTAGTCGCAATCGAATCGGGCGGGTGCGAGGCGATCATCGCGGTCAACAAGGTGGATCTGCTCAAACCTGAAGATTTCGATGATGAGATCGCCAAGCTCGATCCGTACAAAGAAGCGGGTATCCCGATCGCAGTGTGCGCAGCTGTTCCCGGCGGGGGGGTCGGTGGAGATGGGGAAGCGACCAATGAAGGGCTCCGGGTTGAAGAGCTCCGCAAACTGCTGGCGGGGAAGACCTGCGCGTTCGTTGGGCACTCCGGGGTTGGGAAGAGTTCGCTGGCCAATGCGATGGATCCAAAGCTTGGGATCGAGACCGGGCGCGTCCGCGAGCGGGACATGCGGGGCCGGCACACAACGACATCGAGCTCGATGCACTTTATTGAGCCTGGGATCCGGGTGATTGATACACCCGGCGTTCGGTTCTTTGGGCTCGCCGATGTGACTCCCGAAGAACTTCGATGGATGTTCCCTGAGTTTGTTGAGTACACGCACGACTGCAAGTTTAATGATTGCTCGCACGATCACGAGCCTGGGTGTGCTGTTGAGGCGGCCGTATCTGCGGGGAAAATCGCTCGCGTACGGTATGAGACTTATCTGAGGCTTCTCGAGGAACTGAGGACAGGCGGGAAGCCGAAGGATGTGACTCAGCGGATCAGGCCGCTCCAAGACACTGACGACTAAAGAGCAGACGGATAAAAAAACCATCAGGCGCTCAACAGGTAAACCTATTGAGCGCCTGTGGCTCGTGTGGCTGGAAATTCGAGTTGATTTTTAGGGTGTGGTAGCTTGGCGGTAATCGGTCAAGAACGCGGCGATATCGAAGAAGTCGGTTTGTGCGTCCCCGTTGTGGTCTGCAGTAAGGCTGCGGCTGCCCAATGCTCCGATGAATGTAAAGACATCGTTGATATCTACCGTGGCTGACCGGTCATAATCGGCGGCAAACGCCGGGGCTTTGAGTGTCATAATTTGGTCTGCCGATTGATCTGTCCATGTGGTGAACGAGCCGTCGGGCCAAGCAACGCGGATGGAGTTGATGACCGATTCAGCGGCCAGTCCAACATGAGCTTCCACAGGTGAAGTGCCGCAGTAGGTATTGTTGTTGTGGATTGGAAGGATGTAATCCTTTGTGGTTGTAGAGACGGTGATCATGGCACCGATTCCTTGGGGAGCGAGGGAATCTCGCGCGGAAGTATCGAGTTTGATTCGCGCCCAGTGCGTGTTTTGGGGAGTGGTTTTTGGTGTGATTAGGTTGTTGCTGAAGAAGGCGGTAGGTTGTTTGAAGTTGAAAATGACCGCGTCCATATCGCCGTCATTGTCGGCATCGAGTCGGACGAGCCCGCGTCCTTGGCCTGTGTGGTCTATGCCGCAGGCTTGTGCAGATTCGGTGAACTGCGTGGCGTCGCCGTTATTGAGAAACAGTGTGACGGGCTTGTTCCCAAATCCACTCGCGAAAAAGCCGTTGGTTTCGAGGATGTCTTTGTCGCCATCGTGATCGAAGTCATTGATGAGCGATCCCCAGCCCCAGTACCCGTCGCGGCAGGCGCTTGATGCGGCGGTGTTGGTAAACGAGTGATCCGGATTCTGGAGGAGCAATATGTTGCCGCCTGCATTGGGATTGACGAATCTGATGTTGGAGACGAAGAAGTCGAGGAGCCCATCGCCGTTGATGTCGGCGGTGTCGATCCCCATGCCATTGACAGTCTCAAGCCCCTGGGCATCAGCAGTGGTGTTGGTGAAGGTGCCGTCCTGGTTGTTGGTGTAGAACTTGGAGCTTCCGGCGTCACCGATGATGATGAGTTCCGGGTAGCGATCGTTGTTCATGTCAACGAACGATGGGAGGAATCCCGCGAGCCCTAATTGTTCGAGCCCGGCTTGGGCGGTGACATCGGTGAAACGCCATGTGTTGTTCTGGTCGAACCCGTCGTTTCGGAAGAGGCGGTTGCCCGGAAGGAGTGCGGAGTAGGCGCAGACGAAGAGGTCGAGGTCGCCGTCGAGGTCGTAGTCGCCCCAGCCTGATCCTGAGCCTTCTTTGCTGACATTACTAGGGAAAAGTTGGTTGACTCCAGCGGTCTGGGCGATGTCTGTAAAGGACCACCGGCCTTTGTTGTCGGGGCCATTGTTTCTCATGAGCATGTGGGCATTTGGGACTGGTGCCTCGCCCGCGGGTCCGAAGGCGGTGATGAAGAGGTCGATATACCCATCGTTGTTAAAATCGGCTGCGGAGGCGGCGTAGGAATGGAAAGGCCCGGCGATGCCCCAGTCGGCGGCCTGGTCGGTGAAGGTGCCGTCCTTATTGTTGATAAAGAGGCTGTTTGGGTTAAGCGATCCCAGGTGGAGGATGTCGTCGTATCCGTCGTTGTTGAAATCGGCAGCAACCCCGCCCGCGATCATGGGGGTGTAGTTTTGATCCGGCGAAAAATCATTTTCCGAGGCAAGCCCGGCTTGATCTGTGAGTTCAGTGAAGTCCAAAACCGGCTGATCAGCTGAGCAGATGCTCGCTATGATCAGAAAGGGTAACAAAGAAACGATCGAACGGAATGAAGACCCAGACATATTTCAGACCCCAGTATGTCCATGCAAAAACCCTCGGCGTTGCCGATGGAGCGCAGAGACAGATCAGAGTTTGTTCGCGGGTAGGCACACGACACCGGCCCGGCTCTTGAGGCATGCAATTTTATAGCACACGCGTCAAGAAACAACGCAGCGGGGATTTGAGTAGTGAATGCGAGACCTTTGCACTCACTTGCCGAAACAAACTGGCACTTCAAACACCCCCACGGCGTTCGAGTGAACAAATACACCCTACCAGAATACTCATTCTGGTGCAAGTACTATCTTTCAGAATTTTTTGAGAAAAGGGAACCGCAATGAAAAGCCAGAATCAATCGAGCCACCACCAATGGATTGCACAGAGCCCTGAGGGAGTCGATGCGCTTGGAAAGGGGATTGAAGGGGTTGTCGAGTGGGCACAGGGGTATCTAAGTTCGCTTGATGAGCGGGAGGTCTGCCCGCATATTGAATGGGGAGAAGTACTGAGGGGTCTTGATGATGGGCCGCCGATTGGTGGGCTCGGTGTTGATGAAATTAGTGGACTGATTGGAGAGGCTGATGAGAAGTTTGTCGATCGGCTGGTGCACTGGAACTCGCCGCGCTTCTTTGCTTACTTTCCATGCTCCAACTCGGTGCCTGCGATTCTCGGTGAGCTGATGAGTGCGGTGGTGAATGTTAACGGGATGCTGTGGTCAACATCCCCGGCGTGTACAGAACTCGAAGTCCGAATGATGGATTGGTGTGCCGATATGTTCGGACTCGATAACGGGTTCAGGTTTGATCGTTCAGAGTGCGGGGGCGGGTGCATCCAAGGGACCGCTTCAGAAGCGGTGCTCGCTGCGATGGTCGCGGCTCGGCGGAGGTGCACCAAACAAGGAATCGATCGGTCGAAGGTTACTGTGTACACGAGTGATCAGGCGCACTCGTCGGTGATCAAGGCGGCGATGATCGCGGGGCTTGCTGACGATGCCGATGATCGGAGCCGGGTGCGGGTGCTCAAATCGGAGAGTGATCTTCGGATGGATCCAGCGGTACTCGAGCGGGTGATGCGAGAAGACATCGAGGCGGGGTTGGTGCCGGCGCTTGTGGTGGCGACAGTGGGGAGTACCTCGACAGGAGCGGTTGATCCAGTCAGAGAAATTGCAGATGTGATTGAACGCACCGGGGCGAAGGGTCTGGGAGGGGGATGGCTTCATGTGGATGCGGCGTGGGCGGGGGCGGCGTGTGTGTGCCCGGAGCATCAGGAAATACTCGATGGTCACGAGCGGGCCGACTCGTTGTGTATTAATCCGCACAAGTGGCTGCTGACGAACTTTGATTGCGACCTGTTCTGGGTGCGTGATCGCAACGCACTAACAGATTCGATGAGCATTACCCCCGCGTACCTGCGAGACAAGGCAAGCGATACCAGCGAAGTGATCGATTACCGCGACTGGCATGTAGCCCTCGGCAGAAGGATGCGGGCGCTCAAGCTCTGGATGGTGATCCGATGTTTCGGGGTGGAAGGGCTCAGAGAGCACATCCGGGGGCATATCGAGCTTGCTGAGGTCGTTGAGCGGTGGGTTGCCAAGGAGCCAAGGGTAAAGATGGTGTGCGACAGGATGCTGGGTCTGGTGTGTTTCTCGGTGACTGGAGGGGCGGATTCAACCAAGCAGCTTGTTGATGATGTCAATAGCCGAGGGCGGGTGATGATTACGCACTCCGAGGTGCCCATCGGGGATGATGGTGCAATGGAATCGATCGCCCGGGTGAGTGTGGGGGCTCCTGGAGTTGGATTGGGAGATATTGAGGTGTTGATCGAGGAGATCGGGCGGGGATTGGATCGCGTTGCTGATGGGTCATAAACTGAGGGCATGTTGACAAATACACATCGAGTTCTGAGTGCTGTGATTGGCTGCCTGCTGCTGGCTATTGGTGCCGGCGGTTGCAACGGATCGGCTGTGTATAGCGGGCATGAATACACGATTGATACCGAGAGTGCCGACCGGGAGCGGGTCGTCAAGGTAATTCGCGAGGTGCTCTCGGATCGCCGGTTTGTGATTGATCGGGTTGATGGCCGGCGGGGCGTGGTGACAACCGCGTTCAAGACAACGCAGGGGATTGTGTCGCCTTGGGACACGGAGCAGAGTTCGGTGAAACAAGAGGCAGCGGACTTTGTCAACCAGCACGAGCGGGCGGTGCGGGTGACGATCAATGATGATGGGAGCATCGTTGTATCGGTGATGGTTCAGCGTGTGCATCGTCCGGGGTGGCGGATCGAGACGGAGAGTATTTCACGCTCATCGCGTACAACGGTGATCGGTGCCGACGGTCGGCGTGAGCCTGGCCGGATGGTGACACCGATCGGTCTTGATGGTGGGCTTGCCCGAAAAATTGGTGACGAGATCAGTGAGCGTTTGTCGTCCGGTTAAGCGGCGTCGCTCGCTTGGGGGTGGCGGCAGGAGCGGAAAGCTTGAGTTCGGACATGCCATTGCTCTGGATATCCGGGTTGTGGGCTGGGTTTTTTGAGTTGTGGTAGAGATCAGAATCAATAGCCGGAGTGAGCAGTTGGAGTTCGTCTGATGAATGGTGATGCCCCAGTGCGCGGGTGATCAGCTGGCCCCGGCTTGTTGCGCCGAGCTTGCGGTGTAGGTTCTTTACGTGGTCATGAATAGTGTGCGGTGAACGGGCGATGGATTCGGCGATCGCTCGTACAGAGTTTCCATCAATGAGGAGATTTAGAATAACTTGTTCTCGTTCGGTGAGCCAGAGAACAGAGTCTGAGCTGTCGGGCTGGATTGCAACCGAGGCTTTATCAGCCAGCACGGCGAGTACTGCGGCAAACGAAGCGGGATTAATCGGGGCTGTGGAAGACTGGTCATGGCTTGCGAATACGAGCAGGGCGAGAGAGGTACCCGCTTCTTGATTTGTGGAGCTGGATAGCGGTGCGTAGGCTGCGAGCGATTGGGTCGGATGTGGCGAAGCCCAAGGCAGGCTAGCTTTGGATGCAGTCCATTGCGGAAATAGTCTTGAGACGGGAGCAATGTAGCCAGAGTTTTTGTATTCCTCAGTCAGTTCGATGGGTGTGGAGCCCATCCGTTCGAGAATGCATCGTGCTTGGCCCGGCTCAATTGACTGCTTGGCCGATGGAGAAATGTGAACTCCTGAAGATTCGATGGTGCATTTACTGATGCTGTTTTCTAGTTGGGCAATGACCACACCAAAGGAGGTGTCTGCGTTGAGAGGAGCGAGCGCGATGGCGGCTTGCGAAGTCCAGTCGAAGGTTGGTGCGGCGGGGAGACGAGAGATTTTAAGAATAGAACTTGCGAGGTTGTAGACTTCTTGTCTGGATCTCGCGCGCGGAGATTGATTTTCAGTGATTTTGTTCATCATGGTTCCCTCAATAAATTCGTATCAAACCGGATAATGTGATATATATCAATGTTTATTATCTGTTATTTAGGGGGGGTATATTGAGTTGATCGAGATAAATGGGTTGACCGACCTACTCGATGCGGGTTGTCAGATGTCGTTTTTTGAATTGGGATCTGGTGAAAGCAACTCATGATTGAGTCTGAAATCGGGATATCGCAACGCAAAGTTTTGATCTTGTCTATGCGTGGATATCGAGTAATTCTGGTTGATTTGCTGGTTCGATGTCGATTTTGGCGCATATTGGGGGTGTCAGTGCCCGAAATGGGGTGACATTCAAGCCAGGGAAGCCCCTGCGCTGTACGGGTTGAGCATGCCGAGAGGCATTGCTCGACTTACAAGGATCGACTATGTCTGCAGTGCCTGGACATCATGGGTTTGTGTTTGAGCCAATCACCTGGCAGCCCGAGGTGCTTGCGAGACTCGAAGATCGACACCTGGTCGCGTGGGGCGATGATGTCACGGTACGCACTCGGTTCGCGGCCAACTTTCAGCAGTATCTCTCGAGCATGCCTGACACACAGGTCTGTGTGATTCATGGGCGTGCGATTCAATCGATCGATGATCTGTGTGATCAGCTTGAACGGCTGATCCCGGTGGACAGACTGAATCGTTCTGTGGACGGCCCTTGGGGGATTTCGTCACTTCTCAGGCAGCGGAGCACAATGCCCGGACGACGGAGCGAGCGGATGCGCGTGTTCGTGTGGCATGATGCCGACCTGCTGGTTCGGAGGGATCGGGCTTTGTTCCAAGATATAACAGAGGTCATGGCGGGGGTGAGTGCTGAGATGGAGTACGCCGACGAAGGGGCGGTACTGGTCCAGAGGTGCATTTATGTGGGGTCATCTGCGATCGAGCGGGAAGCTCGGCGTGTGGACTCTCGGCTGAACTCTTGGGGTGATTCGATCTCCGGGGAGATCCCGTTCTGGGAGCTTGTGAGCGGTCAGGCGACGCCTCGGACGACGCTTTGTGCGATTGATCGGCTGCTCGCTGATTCTGGGTATTGATCTTCAGACCCGCTTGAGACACGAAAATCACTGAGAATTGTCGGACACACGCCCCTGAGCGTGTGTTGTTGTGTTGGGATGGGTTGACTTTGGGGCTGGGGTTGTCTTGATAGTGGCATGCGGATTATCAGTGGAGAATATCGTCGTCGTCGTTTGCACCCCCTGCCCAAGGGGGTTGAGACTCGTCCGATCCCGGATATGGTCAAGGAAGCGATGTTCAACCTGTTGCGTGGTCACTTCGAGGACTTCGGGGTGATCGATGTGTTCTCTGGGTCTGGTTCGGTCGCTCTTGAGATGGCGAGTCAAGGGGCGTCTCAGGTGGTGTGCATCGAGCGAGACCGCAGGATGGCCAAGACGCTACAGGACAACATCGAGATGCTGGGGTGCGAGGATCGCGTGGAGGTCGCGTGTTGTGATGCGCTTGGGCCTGCGACGCTCTCGAGGTGTCCTAAACCGGTGCACATTGTGTTTATGGATCCGCCGTACCCAATGGTACGAGATGAGGAGGGGTGGCCACGGGTCAAGAAGCAGTTCGAGCGTTTGATCGGGATGCTCGACGAGACGGGGTACGCGATTATTCGTACGCCTTGGCCTTTTTATCATCGTGAGTTAATCGAGGATGAGGAGGCTGGGGATGACGCGGTTGTTGAGAGCACCGAGGCTCCAGTCCAGAAGACGGAGATGATCGAGGGGGAGTCCATGGTTGAGATTGATCTCGATGGGGATTGGGAGAAGGAATGGGTCGCTGAGTCTGAGGAAGAGAAAGATGGCGGGAAGCCGAACTATCGGACCTGGGACATATCTCTAGAGATGGAGGGGGCCGAGGGTCCTGAGACGCATGTGTACGGGTCTACAGCGATCCATTTGTACATGCGGAAGAGTGCAGAATAAACCCGGATTCTGTCGGAATCGGTCTTCGTTGGTTTGCATCAGAATGCATCGTGGGGGGCGCGAGGTGGTATATTCTTGTTGCCGGGTGTGTGGCTCGGCAAATCTGAGGGTTGCCTTTGGAGTTCCGTGCTCGTGCTGTGGATTCGTGTTTCAATAGTCTTTGCTTTGATGGCTTTCGGGTCGCGTGCTATTGGCGGGCCGGCGTTGGTCGATCGGGTTGTCCTTGAGTGCGGGCTCGAGGTGGTGGTGTTCTCACAAGATGAGTTCGGAGGGGATGACCAGAAGACGCAAGTGTGGGTGCGGATGCATCGGGGTTCGATGAGCGAACGCAACAATGAACGCGGTGCCACAACGATGGCGGCTCGGGCGGCGATGCAGGGGGTGGGGGAATATTCAAACAGGCACATGCTGGAGATGTTCAATCTTGATGAGGAGAGCGCGGTCGGTGGGGGGGGAATGATCGTGAGTCAGGATCATGTAGCATTCATGCTTGAGGTTGATTTAGCTGGTGAGGTTGGGATTGGGTTTGAGCTGGCTCGGGGGCTTGTTGATGGGTACTCACCCGGCGACGCTGCGATTGATAAGGCTCGCGATGGGATGATTGGAGACATCGAATCTATCGAGCGTGATCAGATCGAGCGGTCGATGAATCGTGTGTGGCTCCCGGAGTTGATTGATCACAGCGGGTACAGCCTTTTGCCTCTGCCATCGCTTGAAGAGTGCGCGGGGCTTGACGCGGAAACTGTACGAGAGTTTGTTACGCGAGAGTGGACTCCGGGGCAGGCGAGTGTGCTTGTTGTGGGGGATGTAGATTCTGCAGCGGTAATCGCTGAGGCGAGGCGGGTGTTTGATGGTTGCGTAGGGCGGGGGGCGACGGCTCGGAGTGTGGTTCCGATTATCAAGGAGGGGATCGGGGGCCGTGTGGTGACGATGAGTGACACTCGGCTTGAGGGTTCGCGGATCGGGATGGTTTGGTTTGGGGATGAGTCTGTGAGGGTGTGGGACGACGCTGGGTATCAGGAGGTGTTGATGCTTGCACTGGCCGGCGAGGCGATCCGTCACCGGGTGAATCGGGTGATGCTTCGTGATATTGATGGCGTCGAGGCTGCGAGCGTGGACGCGGGTGAGTTGCTGGGCCGGATCGGGTATGGGCAGATTTTTGTTGAAACCAAGGCTGATTTGGGCGGTGATTGGGGGGGGCAAGGGGGTGCGGATTGGGGAGCGGTTCTTGCGGGGATTGAGATTGAACGCCGGAGGCTGGTGCGAGACGGGCTCAGCGAGGGTGAGATCGAGCGGGCGCGTGGATGGCTGGTTCAGCAGCTTGGTTACGAGATTGATCAGTGGAACGGGTCAACGGCTCGCGAGCGGGCGCGGATGCTGAGCAGGATGATGTCTTACGGTCGGCCACTGGTTGATCTTGAGGAATGGGTTGATCAGGCTGAGGGCTGGATCGAAGATATGAACTCTGAGAGGATCAATCAGACGGTGGGGCGGTTGTTCGGGGAGATTGAGCCGATCACTTTGTTGCTGTTGGATTCTGCTGATGAAGTCGAAGTTTCGGCTGTGCGTGAGGTGCTCGATGATGCTCGCGGGGTATCGCTTGATACCCTGGGCGGATTGGGCGGCTGGGAGGATTGGGTTGAGGACTTTCAGGGGTCGATCTTGAGCCGACCTGGGAGCGGGGGGGCCGTTGATGAGATCACGGTGCACCAAGCGTCTGGGGTGGTGACTGCGGTGCTCAGCAATGGAGTTGTGGTGCATCACCGGGAGATGGTGGATGTTGAGAATCCTGGGATGATGACGATGGCGGTGCGAGTGGCGTTTGGCTCGATTGAAAGAGCGGAGATGAGCGGGGCGGGAGATGTGTTGGTGGCCGCAATCGAGCAAGGGGCGATTCGATCACGGACAGAGAATGAACTCCGTGGGTTTCTTATTGAGCATGGGATCAAGGTCGAGTTACAGCGCGGGACATGGGGAATGGAGATCAGGGTACGCTCTCCTGAGGAATCGTTTGAGTGGGCTGTGGAGTTGGTGCAGGCATTCTTGATGGATCTGCGGGTCGAGCAATCGATGATTGATTCGTTGGCGATCCAAGGCAAAACAGAAGCCCGGGTTCTTGGGGTTCCTGTACAGGCGACGGAGGCGGGGATTGCCAAGGCCTTCGGGGTTGGGTTTGATTTGAGAGACCAGCGGGTATTTGGTGATGGTGTCGATGCGCGTTCGATGCGGAGCTGGATCTCTGAACATATCCGAGGCGGGAGCATTGAGGTCGGGATCGCTGGGGGCGTTGATGCACAAAAAACGATCGAGGCTTGCGCGGCTCATCTCGGGGGGATTCCTGAGGGGGAAGTTGGGAATGGTGAAGAGGTCATTGTCAATGATGGGGTTGGCGGGGAAGAAACGATCAATGTGTGCGATCCTTCGGGAGTCGATGGAGTCATGGTTGGATTCGGGGCGTGCAGGGTTGAGGACCTCGATGAGATTCGGGCGTTGACGGTGGCGGGGATGGTCTTTGAGAGCCGGCTTGAAGAGGTGGTTGAAAGCTTTGGTCATGGAGTCCGGGCGTCTGGGGGGCTTTTGACTCTGGATTTGGTTCCCGGGCGTGTGGTGATGTTTGGACGGGTAGATAGCGATGTGGACTCGTTCGAATCTTGGGCGGGGGTCGTCGATGGGGTACTTCAACAGATGGCCGATGAGGGGCTGAGCGAGAACGAAATCGATGGGCCGCTTGGGCGGATTGATGGGATGTTCGGACGGGGGATTGATCGTTCTGAGTTCTGGTCGTCGAGGTTATCGAGGCTTGGGCGATGGGATGGGGATGTGGAATCGATCTGGTCGATACGCGAGGCGTACCGGGGATTGGATGCAGAGGTGATCAATGCAGTGTTCAGGAAGTGGTATCGGGATGGGGAGCATTTCCGGGTGGAGATTGTCAATGAGGAGCGGTAGGTGACCGTGCGTGATGAAATAAAAAACCCCGGCGATTGCCGGGGTTTTTGTAGGTTGATAGAAAGGCTTTGATTAGGCGGCTTGGGTGGTTGCCGTTGGGTTGAAGCCGGTGAAGGGGTTGAATCCGAATGGGGTGCCTGCAAAGCCTGGGGTCCCTGATTCGGTTTGTGGGCCTTCAGCGTTCCACCAGTTGAAACCGAATGGGGTTTGTGGGGTTGGGAACTGTGCTCCGAATGGTGAACCAAACTGGTTTCCGAACTGGCTGCCGAATGGGGTACCGAACTGGCTACCAAACTGGGAAGCGAACGGTGAGTTGAACCAGTTCCATGGGGTTGGTGCCCACTGGTTGGTTGGCTGGTTCCAAGGGCTGAAGCCTTCGAAGCCGTTGGATGGGTTGCCCCAGCCGTTGAAGTTTGGGGTGCTCCCGTTCCATGGGGTGTTCCATGAGTTGTTTGACCAGTTGTTGGTTGCGGACCATGGCGAGGTGTTCCAGTCGTTCCCGCCTTGGAAGCCGGCGAAAGGTGAGAACTGGTTGCCGAAGGACTGGTTCCATGACGGATTGAATCCTTGGAAACCCTGGAAGCCGTTGAATCCGAATGGAGTGCCTTGGAAGTTTGATGCGAATGGTGTGTTGAACATATGAATCCCTTTGGTTGGGTGTTGGTGTGTGACGATCGCGCTCGCGACCGGTTGTGAGTGATCGGCGCGGATGGGGTATGAGTTTTGCTAGAGATGCCCGAATTTGGGGTATTTAAAGCCTGGGAATGGTCCGGCGCGTTATGTGCGCTGGGCGACTGTTATAGGGCTCTGGTGTAGGTCGCGATGCAGTTTGGCGCCTCGGTTATAGAGACCGAATGGACATTGGCGTTTGGGGCGAGGGAGGTGTCGAGCTTTTTCGCAAGTTGATCAGCGATGTGCTTGGCGATGTTCTCAGCCGTGGGGTTGAGCGTGTTGAAGGGGGGGCAGTCGTTGAGGCTTTGGTTGTTGAAGGGTTTGCAGATCTGGATGAGAGTTTGCTCGACGATGTGGAAATCGCAGAGCAGGCCTTCTGAATCGAGTTGGGAGCCCGAAATTGTAGCGGTGGTTTTGAAGTTGTGGCCGTGGATTGGTTCTTGGGTGCCGCTCAGGATGATTGAGTGGGCGGCGCAGAACTCGTGGGTGACTTGAATAGTGAACATGTCAGGACTCGGTTGGTTCTGGTGTAGTTTTGGATGGGTGGGTTTTGTTCCAGGTGGAGAGGGAGCGGAGGGCCATGTAGGCGATGATGAGATTTGATGCGATGCCCGCCGGGGATTGGGCGAAGAAGTTGAAGGCGACCCAGCAGGTTGAGGCGAGGGCGGCGAAGATGAAGCCGTCTTTTTTATGGGCGCCGAGTCGGTGCATGGAGAGGAACATGAAGACGGCTGCGGCCCAGTCGAGGCCGAAGTATCGATCGAGGGCGAGGAAGTTGATGATTGAATCTGACATAGGGGGAAGGGTAGGGGGGGAACTGGTGAGAAGGGGGCATAGAGTGGGGGAACTGGATTAGGAGTGCTGATATGGGTGATTCGCCGTTGATATTGGGTGTGAGTGGGCTTCGTGGGATTGTTGGGAAGAGTCTGACTCCTGAGCTTGCGGTGCGGTACGCGGCGGCATTCGGGGAGTGGCTCTGGGAGAGTTACAAGGACGGCGGGGTCATGGTGGTGGCGGTCGGTCGTGATGGGCGGCGTGGGGGAGAAGTAGTTGAAGAGGCGGCGATCGAAGGGTTGCTGCGCAGCGGGTGTGATGTGGTGCGGATGGGTGTGGCGACGACGCCATCGGTTGGGGTGGCGGTGAGCGGGCCTTGCTGCGAGGCTGGGCTTGTGATTACGGCGAGCCACAACCCGGCTCAATGGAACGGGATCAAATGCATTGTCAATGACTCGGGTGCTTCTGGATCATCGTCTCGGGCGCCGCTTGCGTCTGAGGCTGAGGAAATTGTTGAGCGGTTTAAGAGCAGCGAGGGGGAACCGAAGCAGACGCGGGAGCGCGGGGTTGTGGTGGCGCATTGCAGCGAGATCGGGGTGCATGTGTCTTGGGCGGTGGATTCGTTCTACCGGATCATGGGCGATGAACCTGAAAAGAAGATTGGGAAGATCTCGGCGGTGCTGGATTCGGTGAACTGTTCTGGATCGACGATGGCGATACCTTTCTTTGAACGGATCGGTGGGCGGGTGCTTCCGGTGGCGTGTGACGGGTCTGGGGACTTTCCACATACACCTGAGCCCACGCGTGAGAACTTGTCGGGCAAGGGTGGGTTGTGTGATGTGGTTGTTGGGGAGAAGGCGAGCGTGGGGTTTGCGCAGGACCCGGATGCGGATCGGCTCGCGATAGTTGATGAACTTGGGGAATATATCGGGGAGGAGTACACGCTAGTGCTGTGCGCGATGGCGTTGATGGAGGCCCGGAAGGGTCGGGCTGGCGGGGGTGGGGAGAAGCCGGTGTTTGTGGTGAATCTTTCGACCTCGCGGATGATTGACGATGTGGCGGCTCACTACGGGGCAGAGGTCGTGCGGTCTGCTGTTGGGGAGGCGAACGTTGTAGAGCAGATGAAGAAGTTGTCCACCGAGGGGCGTGATGTGGTGATGGGGGGCGAAGGGAACGGCGGAGTGATCTGGGCGGAGGTGACCTATGTACGGGATTCGCTATCGGGGATGGCGTTGGTGATGGCACTGATGGCCAGGACTGGCAAGACGATGAGCGAGCTTGTGGAGATGGTTAATGGGATGGGGCCGACGACTGAGGTTCAGGAGAACGGGTACACGATCCTCAAGGCGAAGTCGGATCTTGCGAGCAAATCTGATGCGGTGCCTGTGGTGCAGCATTTGAATGGGGTTTACTCGAAGATGGAGGGGTGCAGGGTGGATTTACAGGATGGGATCCGGATTGATTGGGATGATCGGGGGGTATGGGCGCATGTTCGGGCGAGTAATACCGAGCCGATTATGCGGGTGATTGTGGAGGCGCCGAGTGAGGCTGAGGCCGAGCGGGTGGCTGATGAGATTGACGGGCATATACTCGGGGCATGAGTGATACAGCTACAGATTACGAGATCGGGTCGCGGGTTCGGGTGTCGCAGCAGGTGATGCTGAATGATTCTGCGAGTGTGACGAGCGTTGAGGGGATTGTTCAGCGGGTCGGGCAGTCCAAGACGGGGTCTTGGTTTGCGCACGGTCGCGACAAAAAGCTCTGGCTTGATCGGGTTGAGCTGCGGAAGGACGACGGGGAAATCGTGGTGATGAACCTTGATCAGTACTCGCGGGTCGAAGTGATCGGCTGATATTGACACGGATACAGTGGTGAGTTGATGCGGCACTCTTTGGAGTGCCGTTTTTGTGCGCACAAAACGGTCGATTTTTTTCGAGGTATCTCAGAAAAATATAAAAAACTTCAGCCTTTGTTTCCAAGGGTTTACGCGTCATCAGGGGCGCGGAGTGGCTGGTTTTGTGCGCACGCTGGGGTCCGAACGGTCCATTGGGTGAGCGTGTGATTCAAATGCACGCCGGGAAGTGGAGGTGGGATGATGTCTGACCAGAGTTCGAGTGGGTTGTCGGGAAATGCTCAAAGACGATGGGAGCTTGTGCGATCGTTGATCGATACGCACGAGAACGAGGCGTTGCCTCGACTTGAGCAGTTGTGGGCGTATTACCGCAACCCACTCGAGCTGGTTGGGCGGAGCGGGTTGGCTCAGGGCACCAATCAGAGCGGTTGGTACCGTTCGGCGCAGGAGCGGGGCTTGCCTCTGCGAGTGACAGGGACGAGTGTTGACGGGGTGTCGGCTGCAAGTGGTCGGCGTGAGGTGGTGATCGAGAACGATATCGGTTGGCGAGTCGGGACGATGGTGGACTTTATGTTTGGGTCGCCGGTGCGGGTCGAGTCGCTTGCTGAAGACGAGGGCACGCAGGAAATTATCGAGGGTGTGCTCGAACGCGTGTGGGAGCGGAGCGGGGGGATTGCATTGATGCAGGACATCGCGACGCTCGGGCATGTGTATGGGTATGTGGATCTGCTGGTTCGGATTGATGAGGACCTGCTTGTTGGTGCAACGGTTGAGACGGTGCACGAGGCGATCTCGGTTGAGCCGATCGAGCCTCGGAGGGGTGTGCCGATTGTGAGCGACTCGGATTACCGGGTGCTTGAGGGGTACGCAATCCACTTTGAGCGGGAGCTGAATCAGATTGAAGAGTCGGTTGAATCGAAGAACACGATCCGGAACCGGTTCGGACGGTTGATCGGGGGCGGGCAGGAATCTATTTCGCGGAAACGATCGACGGTGACGGAACTGATTACAGCTGAGGGATGGGAGTTGTACGAAGACGGGGAGCGGGTTTCGCATGGATCGAGATCGGTGCTTGGGTCAACAGTTCCTGTGGTACACATTCAGAATATGAGTCAGCCTTTTGTATATTCGGGGCTTGGGGAAGTCGAGGCTCTGATTGGGTTGCAGGATGAACTGAACACTCGTCTGAGTGATCGGGCGAATCGTGTGACTTTGCAGAGTTTTAAAATGTATCTGGCTCGGGGGATTGAGGGGTTTGATGGATCGGGCGTTGGTCCTGGGACTGTGTGGAGCACGGATAATCCGGATGCGTCGATCGTGAGCTTTGGCGGAGACGGGAGCAGCCCGAGTGAGGATAAGCACATCGGCGAGATACGCGAGGCGATGGACAAGATTTCGGGGGTGCCTCCGCTTGCGGGCGGGGTGGTCAAGGCGAAGCTCGGGAATCTGTCGAGTGCCAATGCGCTCCGGGTGACGCTGATGGGTTTGATTGCCAAGACGATGCGGAAGCGTGTGACCTACGGGCGCGGGATCGAGCAGGTGAGTTCGCTTGTGCTGAGGGCGCTTGATGAGGCGGGGGTGCTCAGGGTGCCAGAGTCGGAGCGCGGGGTCCGGGTGGTGTGGGGTGTGCTTGGTCCGATCGGGGACGAGGAGTCTCTGGACGCGGCGCGGGTAAAGGTTGAGTTGGGTGTGCTGAGGAGCAGGTTCTCGATGAGCTTGGGCTCGATGAGGCTGATCCTGGGATTGTGTAATCGAATGAATGGAACGAACTTCTTTAGGAGAACAGATATGGCGAAGCAAGGATTTGGTGGTGATGTCGAGAATCCGGAACCACCCGCAGCGGCTGAAGTGGATGTGAGTGAGGATGTGATCTGGAAGTCTCGGGCCGTTGAGGCCGAGGAGAAGCTGGCTGCTTGCGAAGCGAGGCTCGGTGAGCTGGCTGATGAGCTTGAGTCGGCCAACTCGGCGGTGGTTTCTACGCAGCGGCGCGGGGATATCGAGCGTGAGTTGACGGCGGCACGGGCGGTGGATCTTGAGACGGCGTGTTTGTTGACTGAGGCGACGATCTCTGAGATGGATGATCCGGATGTCGCGGTGGCGGTCCGGGAGTTGAAATCTCGGAAGCCGTTTCTGTTCTCTTGCGGAACGCACGGGAAGGGTGGTGCGGCGATGAGCGCACAGCTTGGAAGCGGCGGGAACGGATTGGGAAAGATGGCGAGTTCGGCGCGGAGCAGCGGGGATCGGAACGAGTTGTTGCGGTATCTACGGGCACGGCGCGGCGGTTGAAGCATGTGATTGAGTTGGATGGACTTTGGGTCGGGATGACAGGTTAAAAAAGGAGATTAGAAATGGCATTTACAGGTAAGGCGAGTTATTCGGGTGGCGCGGGGCTTCCTGAGTTGGTTGAGGATGTGAGCGACATTATTGGGATTGTGAGCCCGTTTGAGACGCCGCTTCTGGATCATTTAGGTGATGCGAAGCGATCGGCGATGTCAACGGTGCATGAGTGGATCGAGGATACGCTTCTTCCGAACAAGGGGACGATTGATCAGGTGACCTTTACCCCTGATCCGGTGACCGCGATCGGGGTTATTGTTGATGATGCGAGCATCTTTACGGTCGGTGATCTTGTGCGCCCGGGTCAGAGCGGCGAGGTAATGCTGGTGACGAGCGTTGATACGGGTGGCTCGTTTATTGGTGTTGTCCGCGGGTACGGGGCGACGACAGCTGTTGCGCTCACTGACAATATGGATCTGCATATCTTGGGGAATGCGGCTCTTGAGGGGGATGATTCTCCGGGGGCTCGGTTTAGTAATCGGGTTCGCAAGAGCAACTACACGCAGATCTTTACTTCCGGGATTGATGTGTCGGGGTCGCTGCAGGCGTCGCGGGCGTATGGGATTTCAGACGAGGTTGATTACCAGAAGCAGGAGCGGATGCGAGAGCTGCTTCGGGATCTTGAGAACTGTGTGATCAATGGGGTTGCGCCGTCGAGTGATCAGCAGGGGACCGGGACTGTTCGGCGTTCGATGAATGGTCTGATCCATTCGATGAACACCAACCAGTTTGTGCCTGGTGCTGGGACGATCCCGCTTGGGGATGGTGCGGGTGATGAGCTCAATGAGGTTGTACTGAATGCGGCACTTAAGCAGATCTGGGATCAATCATCTGGGGGTGTTGACACGATTGTTGTTGGTGGTGCTCAGAAGCGGAAGATCAATGGTTTTGCATCCGGGAGCCGGGCGTATTTACCGGAGGATCAGACTTACTCGGACATGATCTCGGTGTACGAGAGTGACTTTGGTGTTTGTCGGGTGATTCTTTCACGCTGGGTTCCGACGGACACTGTGATGTTGCTGGATTCATCGCGTGTTTCTGTGATGCCGATGCAGGGCCGGAGCTTCCATTACAAGCCATTAGCGGCGACTGGTGATTCTGTGTCGGGTCAGGTGATCGGTGAGTACACCATGGAGTTCAAGAACGAGAATGCGCATGGCTTGATTTCTGGTCTTGCTGTCTGAGTTTGATTGTTTGTGATTGCGGGGTTCTGGTGGGGGCTGGAACGCTCGGGGCGGATGGAAACATCCGTCCCGGGTTTGGGTTTGAATATGTTTAATTTTGGGAGGATTGCGATGTTTGCCAAGGACAGGGATTTGTTGATTATTGAGCCTGGGCTGTTCCGGGAGGTTGTGTGGAATGGGCAGCGGATATTGAGCGGCGTTGGTGGTTTGAGCGGGACGACGCTGACGCTGTTGACGGGGTCATTTGTTGATTCTGGGATTGCTGCTGGTCATGTGGTGCTGATTGATTCGGTGCCAATGGAAGTGGTGAGTGTTCAGAGCTCAACGGTGGCGACCGTTTCGATCATGCGGGGTGATCCTGAATCCAATGTGGTTCCCGGCAAGGATGTTGTTTCGGGGGTGGTGGAGGTGTTTACCTTTGAGCCTCAAGTTGGGATCGTGCACCGGCAGATTCTTTCGATGATCGGGATTGATGCGGATGATCCTGACGGGCTTGGGGATGCGGTGGTGACGAATCCTGGGGCGATGGTGGTGCTTGAGGCGCTCGGGGCGCTGCACCTGATTTATGCGTCGGCGGGGGCGCCAGGTCGCGGGGGCGAGGCGTTCTTGGATCGGGCCAAGCTGTATCAGCAGCGGTTCTCGATGCAGCGCGGGGCAGTAGTCGTGTTTATTGACCTGGATGGGGACGGGGTCGCCGAAACACGGCGGCATCCCAACTCGTTTGTTCTAACTCGGGGATAAGGGGATTGTGATGCTTGTGTTGCGGCCTAAGGGCGTGCGGTTTGGTGGGACGGAGTGGGTCGGCGTTTCTCGGGTGGCGGTTGATTCGTCGAGTGTGGAGATGTCTGAGGAGTGGGACGATGAGGGACCGAACCTTATGTATGCGGATTCGACCCGGCGCAAGACGGGCGTACGGGTGTTTCAGGATATCGATGGGGATGATCTGGCTTCGCCTGATCCTGGGGACGAGGCGTCGTTTCGGGTTGATGTCGATCGTGGAAATGACGCGGACAGTCGGGTGATTTCGATGACGGCGGTTGTTCAGGCGGTGTCGTATTCGTTTTCGGGGTCACGGGCGACGCGGGAGATCCGGATGGTGGCGGTGAGCAGCGGGGGCGATGTTGATCCGGTGAGTGTGATTGGGGGTGGGTGATGGCTTCGTCTTATAAGGGGCAAAACTTGTTTGGGTCTGGTGGGCACCGGTTTGTCAATAGGAGGCTCGGTCGGCGGGTAGTCTCATTTGCGGCTGTGCTGAATGATCCGGTAACGCCGGGAACCTTTGAGTCTGGAGATTGGGAGGTCTGGGTCGAGGTTCGCGGACGGCTTGTTGCCAATACGGATACCTCGTTGTGGAGTTTGCGGGACGCTATTCTGGAGGAGGCGAAGTTTAATGTCGCTGCGGGGACGCTGATTGATGAGCATGGGCATCAGTGGGCGGACATGAAGTTTTTGACTTATGAAGAGACTGGGCCAACGCAACGCGGTCGGGATGTGTCGGTCGGGTATGTCGCGGTGTTCGGGCGTTTGACCGGGGTTTGATGGGAGGGGAAAATGGAAACTGAAGTGCTGGGTGCGTTGACGCAGTTTGGGGTTGCGGGGATGGTGTGCGCGATGTGGTTGATCGAGCGGAGGGCTTCATTTAAGCGCGAGCAGCAGATCAATGAGGCGCACGCTGAGTTGATCGGGCGGATCGAAGACCGATCTGTGTTGATTGAGGTGATCCGGGAGAATACGCGGGCGTTGTCAATGCTTGAGGCTGGGCAGCGGGGGCTTGTCGATGTGCTGTCCGGTCGGTCGGTGTCTGGATCGGGGCGGGGCTAGACTGAGTGATGCAGATTGGCGTGCTAACTCGAATGGCTTTGGGAATGACGGCGGTTGCTACTGCGGTCGTGTCATCGGTGGGGTGCCAGAAGGGGGTTGTAATCCGCGAGGAGGTGGTGCGTGCTGAGGAGGGGATGGTACTTCCTGGCCCGTTTGCACCGGCGGGGATGCGGGTTCATCCATTGACACATGCTGAGATGGTAGATGGTCGTGTTCGGGTTGTGCTGCATATGGAGATCCGTGACGGATGGGGCGACACGATCAAGGGTGTGGGGAGGGTGACGGTCAGGCTCCGAAAATCTGGTGCATCGACAATCGGGGAGAGCGGAGTCAAGTGGGAGATTGATCTTCGGGATCTGGCGGCCAATGTGTCGTACTTCGATTCGGTGACACGGACTTATCGGTTTGTGATTACTGGTTTGCCCGATTGGTTTGAAGCCGAAGGGCGGGGGAAGATGCGTGTTCTGTTTAGGACCGCTCGTGCTAATGGGGAGATCGAATCACTACAGGATGACTTTGAGATCTTGAGTGTTCCCGTTGATGGTGGATAAAGAGATCTTTGATCAGTTGTCGCTGGATTCGATGAGATCGAGTTGGCGGTATTTTTCTCTGTATGCATCGCGGAGCTTTGTTTGTTTGTTGGAGAGGTCGATTGATCGGCCTTGGATGTAGGCGGAACGGACGACTGTTGTGGTTTCAAGAATGTCGCCGTCGGCGATGATGAGGGTGGCGTGGTTGCCTTTTTCGATGGATCCGATGAGGTGGTCGATGCCGAGGATCTGGGCGGCGGAGAGTGTGATGCCTTTGAGTGCAGCATCGGGGGAGAGGCCGTGGGCGACGGCGATGGCGGCGGCGTCTGGGAGGTTTCGTTCGTGGCCGAATCGTGAGGCCATGGTGAGGGACCATTGGACGCCTGCAGCTTCCAGTTTTTGTGGGAGTGTGAAGGGGTTGTTGTAGGGGGCGTCTGGTCGTTTGGGGAATCCGAAGGTGCCTCCGATGATGACGGGGGTATTTGTGGAGACGAGGAGGTCGGTGCAGAGGTGGGCATCGCGGCCGCCGACGATGATTGGGTTGAGGTTATGGTCGAGTGCCCAGTTGATTGAGTTTGTGATTTGGTCGAAGGTGTTGGCACGCATGAAGACGGGGTTCTGGTGCTCGCCTTCAAGAACAGTTGCGATGGCATCGAGGCGTTGATCTGTCGTTGAGTGGGACTGGGAGTAGGCGGTTGCTTGATCGAAGATTTCGTTGAGTGCGTCGATGTTGTTGTCTCTTAGGGAAACGATGAGTCCGGCGTCGCGGACCATGGCGAGGTCTTCCGTTGTCCAGCCGTCGGTTGAGAGGATTGAGGCGCGTCCTGGGATGGTGCCCCCGCTTGGGAAGACGCCGACGGTGAGGATGCCGTTGGTTCTTGCGACGGGGATGACGACGGAGTCTGGGTTGACGGCGACATAGGCGCGGACCTCGGGAGTCATCGAGCCAACTTCGTTGTAGTCGAGGGTGGCGCGGACGGCGGAGACTTCTTCGAGTCCTAGGCGGGTGACGGAGTCGATGAGTCCTGGGTAGATGTGCATGCCGGAGAGATCGATAATTTCGGAGTCTGCTGAGAGCATAATCCTGGGCATGATTTCTGCGGCGCTGCCGACCATTCCGATCTTGCCTTCGTTCATGGAGACGACGGCGTTGTCGATTGTTTCGCCTGAGACTGTGTGGGCAGTTGCGCCGACGAGGAAGATCGGGTGGTCTTGCGCGGGGGCTGTGGGGGTGAGGTCTTGGGCGAGGGCGGTAGATGTGAAGGCTGTTGTGAGTGAGGCGGCGATGAGTGTTGGTATGTATTTCATGGTGGGTGCTTTCATGATGGGTGGATTAGTAGTTGGTGTGCCAGTGTGGGAAGCGTTGTTCGCAGTCGTGGGCGGTGAGGTCTGGGTCGTGGTCGTCTGTGAGTTGCTTGTCTTCTTTGGATGCTTTCTTCTTTTCGCCGTTGCCCTTTGCGTCCTTTGTGACGATTTTTTGGATGAGGCGGGTGCGTTCGTCGTCAATAGCGGAACGATGTGCGGCGTCATCTTCGAGTGAGAAGTACTTACGGCCGTCAATGAAGGTGGCTTCGGCGCGGGACATTGAGGATAGTGGCGGGCCGGACCAGATGACGAGGTCGGCGTCTTTGCCAACTTCAAGGGTGCCGACTCGGTCGATGATGCCGAGCTGGATGGCGGGGTTGTTGGTGACGAAGGCGAGGGCTTCTTGTTCGGTCATTGCGATTCCAGATGCGCGGCTGTACTTGAGTGCCTTGGCGGCTTCGACATTCATACGACGCGCGAGGTCATCGGAATCTGAGTTAAAGCTGGTCAGGAGCCCGACCTCGTGGTTGATTGGTCCTGCATAGGGGATGGCGTCGGTGACTTCGACTTTGTAGGCCCACCAATCTGAGAAGATGGATGCACCGATAGCGTGCTGTTTGACGATCTCGGCGACTTTGTAGGTTTCGAGTCCGTGCTGGAATGTGCCGATTTTGAAATCGAAGTCTTCGGCGATGCGGCAGAGCATGAGGATCTCGTCTTGGCGGTAGGAGTGGGAGTGGACGAGGCGATCTCCGGCGAGGATCTGGGTGAGGGTAATGAGTTCGAGGTCTTGGCTGCCTTCGACTGTTTTCATGCCTCGACCAGCGTATTCGCGGGCTTTGGTGAAGCGGTCGCGCATGATTGTTTCTACGCCCATGCGGGTTTGTGGGTAGCGGGTTGTTTTGTCGTCGCCCCAGTTGGATTGTTTAACATTCTCGCCCAGTGCGAACTTGATCCCTGGCTTGGCGTCCTCGAAGAACATGTCTTGAGGTTTGGCGGAGTTCCAGCGGATCTTGACGGTTTTGGATTGACCGCCCATTGGGTTTGCTGAGCCGTGGAGGAGTTGGGCGGTGGTTAAGCCGCCGGCGAGTTCTCGGTACCAGCCGATGTATCCGGGGTCGAGTGAGTCTTCGATGCGGCATTCGGCGGTGATTGCCTGTCCGGATTCATTGACACCGAAACGGAAGAGTCCTGTATGGGAGTGGGCATCGATGAGTCCTGGGCTGACATGCTTGCCCTTGGCATCGATGGTGTGGTCCACGGCGATTTCTGGGTGGGGTCCTGTGCCGATGGATTTTATCTTTCCATTACGGAGGATGATCCATGCGTTGTTCAGGATGCCTTTGTCGGACTGTGTCCAGATGGTGGCGTTGTGGATGAGGACGGAGTCTTGCGTTGGGATTTCATTGAAGGCGTAGGGACCGAAGGGTGAATCTGGGAGATCAGGGAGATGGTCGGGCTCGGTGGTGTTTTTGTCGTCTGCTTTGGTGACTTCGACGGTGTAGGTGTCTTTGTTGGGTAGGGTTCCGGTGCCTCCCATGCCTCCGATGGGCTTGCTGCGGTTGGGGTTGTTGATTATGATGGTGTGGATGCCGGGGGCGCCGAAGGGGGTGTGGTCGAAGGCAAACTCGAGGTGGTTATTGTTGGTGTTGAAGGATTCGGTGGTTTGGTTGATGTCATCGCCGTCGGTGTGCTCGATGATGGTGATGTCGTCTTTGGTGATCTTGAATGAGAGTTCAAATTTTCCGGCGAGGACGGCGTCCCAGGTGCCGATGTAGTCCTTGATCGTGAGTGGTGCTTCGACAATATTGGCGGTCCAGTTGAATGGTTTTTGATTGGCGCCGAGTCCGGTGCCTTTCATTGCTCCATCCTTTAAGAGCGTGCCGGACATGATGTAGGAGCCTGAACCATCGGCGTCGTCATCGATGATGAAGGAGATTGCGTTGTCTTTGATCTCGACCTTGCGTGCTTTGTTGGTGGCAAGGTCGTCGCCCTCGCCTTCGTATGCGATAATCTCCTTGCCTTCGATTTCCATATTCATGGTGAAGAAAGTGCCAACGATGTGGATTCCCCAGTAGCCGTCGAAGTTTGTGGGGTCTGGGTCATTGATATGATGCTTGCGGCCGTCGATCCATGTGTCGATGATTTTGGCGTCGGCATCGGGGTCAAAGAGGTCGGCGGAGGTGATGACGAGATTGGCGACATTACCGTTTTCGATGGTGCCTTGGTTATCGAGGTTGAGGATCTCGGCGGGGTTGGTGGTGAGCATCGCGAGGGCGTCTGATTTTGGGAGGCCGCGCTCGATTGCGGTGTGGAGGTTTTTGTAGAACTTCTCGTCTTTGCGGAGTTTGCTGGAGGTGAGGGCGACGGTGAGTCCTGAGTTGGACAACCAGCGTGCGTTTGCGGGGGCGCGTTCCCAGTGCTGGAGGGCGGTCAGGGTGACTGCGTCGGCGTCATTGATGGTCCAGACTTCG